>ENA-OYZG01000113-OYZG01000113.1-human-gut-metagenome-genome-assembly--contig:-NODE-113-length-25338-cov-4.749476_pt1 | contig 25338 bp, 30 predicted proteins | sample MGYA00244071_ERZ653466 | MGnify/ENA primary metagenome ERZ653466 (study PRJEB26926, sample SAMN06165150) | human gut metagenome | biome: ENVO:00009003; feature: ENVO:2100002; material: ENVO:00002003...
ACATGTACTACGGACTGGCCAACGATTCGCAGCTCAACGTCCTCAAGTCGGCCTATACGCGCAACCGCAACATCAAGGACGAAAAGATCCTCTGCGACTACTGGATCGACGACGCCTCCTTCCTCAAAATCGACGCCATCAACCTCGGCTACACGCTCGACCTGAAAAGGTGGACGCGCTACATCCAATCGGCCAAAATCTACCTGACGATCCGCGACGTGGCCGTATTCACCGATTACAACGGCATCAACCCCGAGGTAGACATCAACGGCCTGAACCCCGGTTTCGAGTATGTGAAAAACACGGCGTCGATGTATCCGCAGACGACCCGTTTCACGCTCGGCGTGCAATTAACGTTCTAAACAAAATCAGAGATGAATATGAAATTCAAACATATAGCAGCCGTATTGGCCGGAGCGGCCGCACTCTCCGCGCCTTCCTGCGATCTCAACGAGAAGTTCTATTCGGAGGTGACCCCCGACACGTTCTTCACCTCGCCCGAGAGCACCTATGCCGTGCTGTGCCGCCCCTTCACCCATTGGAAGTGGTACATCGGCGCCGACCGCTGGTACCTCCAGGAACTGACGACCGACGAAATGACCTGTCCCAAACGCGGCGCGGACTGGTACAACGGCGGAGAGTACTACCGCCTGCACTACCACACCTGGTCGCCCGACGACCGTTTCGTCGTGAACACCTACGACGGCACGACGGGCGGCATTTCGCGGGCTCTGGAGGCCAAAGCCGATCTGGAAGGCGTCGATGCCGACCCTTCCAGCCGTCCCCAGCCCTTCCTTTGCCGTCTGGATGTTCTGTGCTGCCTTGGCGCGCTGCGTGTCGGCGATCCCTTCGAGCAGGTCGATGCCCGCGCGGTTGCCGCGCGTGATCTCCTCGTTTGTCTTGGGGTATGGGTTCATTTCGTCGGCGTGCGTGGTGACGCCTGCCTTCTCCTTCGCGTCACGGTATTCCTTGTCCATTTCCTCCGCGGCCGCCACGAGCGCCGCGAGGAAGCCGGAGGCGTTTGCACCGAGGTTCTGCGCCGTCGCGCGCACCGTCGCACCGATACGCTTTGCCGCGTCCTCGTTGCGCACGATGCTCTGCGAGATCTCCTTGCCGCTCTTGTGCTTGCTTCCGCGCTCCGCCGGCAGGGAGGAAGAGGGATATCGCTCCTGTTGCTCCAGGTGGAGCTTTTCGGCGTAATCGTTCGCCTCCTCCACTGTGGAGAATTTGCCGAGATATTCTCCCGTGTCCCGATAGCGTTGCAGGATCTCCTCGTCGTTGCTGCTGTGGTATGGCGTACCGTTCCGGTTCCACACGGTCGGCAGCAGCACCTCCTGCCCGTCGATGTTGTAGCTCGTGCTGTCAACCGTTGAAATGCTCCCGTTCGCATTGCGGTACTGCGGTCGGTCGTAGAGGTCAATGTTTCCCGCTCCGTACTGCCCGATGTTCCCGACGGTCCACTTCTGCTTCGCGGCAGTCTGCGGCCGCTCGATCTTCGTAATCTTGATTCTGCCGGATGCTTTCCCCTGAGACGATCCCTCTTGATAGGTTTTCGCCGCAGGCGCACGATCCTGTGCGCCTGCGGTCCCGTTTTTTGTGATCTTGATAGCCATATTGTCACCTCGTTAGAACGTGATGTTGAAGCCGCTCGCTTTGAGTCTCCTTGAGATGGTAGCCTTTTCTGCATCCGTGAGGTTCGCTCTGTCGAGGTCCTCCGCCAGCGCCTCCGGCGAGTTGTAGCGCCTGCCGTTCCAGGTGAAGATGCCCTCGTCCTCGTCGTAGCCCAGCTTGTCGCGGCCGGTCCCGAAGCCGGTGTAGCCGTACACCTGCGCGATGTAGTCGTCCGTGAAGCCCGCCTTGCGCAGCGTATTGAGCACCGTGTCGGTGAACTGGCCCTCTTTTGCCATTGCCTTTGCGGTCGTCAGACTCATGGTGCCCCCGCCGCCGCTTCCGCTCTTCTTTGCTGCCTTCTCGGCCTCCTGCTTGCGGTAGGCGTCCTCCAGAGCCTTGACGTACTCGCTGCTGTATCCGCTTTCGCTCACAAGGTTCGCCGAGGGCGAGCCGCCCGCCGCGAGAATGGCGTCCACCTGTGAGCGGATGGAGTCCTGCGCGGTCTGCTGTCTGGATACCTCGTCAAGATAGCGCGCATAGTCGATCTGGTCCTGCCCCTGCACGTCGGCGAGCTGGCTGCGCAGCCGGTCGTAATCGTCCGCGTAATTCTGATAGGCGAAGCCGCGGTCGGTGTTGAACTGGCCGAGGCGGTCGAGGTACTTGGCATAGTCCAGCTGCTCCTGCTGATTGACCGTGTTCAGGTCCTTCAGCTTCATGTTGTACTCGTCCAGGTAGCGCTCGTAGGCCTGCTGGTAGAGTGTCGGGATCACGTCGTTCAGCTTGGTTGCGTAATAATCTCCGGCCTGTGTAGCCGCGTTCACGGCATAGGAGCTTGGCCGGCCGCCGCTTGCGGCGCTCGCCTGTGCCAGCGCGTTCGCCGTGGCGCGGTCGCCCTCACGCAGATAGCTCTTCTTGTAGCTGCTCCATTGCGGGTCCGTCTCCTTGCTCCACGAGAAGTCCTCGCGGTTCAGGATGCGGTCCAGCAGATCCTTCTGCTGCTGCGCGAAGGCGTTCTCGTAGGTCGGCGCCTCGTCGTAAGAGAACGAGCCGAAGCTGCCGATCTGCCCGAGCAGATCGTCCGCCCGCCGGTTCAGCTTGCTCTCCAGGCGGAAGCTGCCGCCGTCCGCTCCGCCAGAATAATTGCCGTAGCTCTTGCGCAGCTCGTTTGCCGCCTGATTGGCGAGAAGCCGCTGCTCCGCGGTCGCGGCGTTGTTGTAGTCCTTCTTCAGACTCAGCACGCTCAGCCCGAACTCCGGATACTTCTGCGCCAGATTGAGGTCGTCCTGCGAGAACTGCCCCATCAGGCCCGACTGATTCGCCGCTTTCACGAAGTCGTCGTAGGTGTATGCCATCGCTTAATTCCTCCCTTGTGTGGATTTTAATTCCGATCCGCTGTAATACTCCCGCGTCAGGGAGTAGAGCCGGAAGGTGCCCTTGCCCTCCAGCTTCAGCCGGTAGTGGTCGCCCCTTCGCGGCACGATGGGCAGGTAGTAGCTGCGCTTTTTCGCCTCGCAGAGTTTTTCGTCCACCTTCAGCCATTCGCCGCCGTCGAACTTGAGGTACACCTGCACCTCGGCACCTTCCTCCAGCTCCATGCGCAGCTGGAGCTTGCTTACGCCCTTCTTGTTCGGATCGTTTTCTGTGAAGTCCCCGAACTCGGCGCTCCATGCGACGGTTTCCTCCTCGGTGGATTCCGGCGCGTTCTGCACGTTGCCCGCGATCCACACCTCGCCCTGGTCGTTGAGCAGGAAGAGGTTCCCGCCGAAGCGTGCAAAGTATCGTGCCTTGGTCGCGTCCTCGGTGTGCCACAGGCCCTTCTGCGTATCGTAGACGTACAGCAGCTCGCCGTCCGGCCCCGTCATGCTGACGTAGTATTTCAGCCCGTCGCTGCCGCCGACAGCGTTTTTGAAGCGGTCCATGCCGAAGGCCGATCCGATTGGCTGCGGGATGCCGCCGGAGTAGACCATGATGCCCGCGCGCGAGAGGTAGAAGAGCGTCTCGCCCGCAATGGCGAGGCTCCTGCCGCTTCCGTCCGCTACGCCAAGTGTTGCGCTCCCCATGATCTCAAAATTGCTCGGGAGCGAGCCGTAGACCTTGTAGATGTGGTCCTCCTTGAAGAAGATCGGGTAGCCGAGGAAGGAGACGCAGCCGGTAAACTTGCCCGCGCTGCCGGTATCCACCGCGTAGCTGTCCGTATCCAGCCCCTCATACACGTTCCAGTTGAACGGATCGCCCAGCTTCGAGGCGTAAATGGTGGTATCGTCGCAGCCCCACAGCCGATTTTCGTTTTCGCAAATATAGCGTAGCATAGGAACCGTGCGCCGAACCGTCATGTTTCCGCTCTCGGTGTAGGGCGTCTCGCCCTTGTCCCCGTCGAGCGTGAAGGCGTATTCGTAGAAATACATCTTGTCGCCGTCGATCTCGCGGATCACCGGCGTCTTGTTGTTTTCCGTGTGCTTCGTACAGCCGGAGATCGTCACGGCGTCGCCGGCCTTGAAATAGGCCGACCAGTCCACACCCGCGCATTGGATCGTGTTCGCTTCCGCCTCCTCCTCAAAGAGTTTTCCGTTTGTGAAGGTCAGGCTTGTCCCCGCCCACTCGCTCTCCAGCGAGCCGAACTCGCCCGTGAGCGTGTTGTAGTATTTCTTGTCCGGCAGGATAATGAGATAGGCCCCGAGGGCGCAGAAGGTCTTTTCGTTGTCCTCCACGCTCCCGCGCTCGATGCCGCCGTAGAAGAACTTCGTCCCGTCCGCCCAGGCAAGCGCGTCCCACGAGAAAAGACCGTTGCCCTTCGTGAGCGTCCGGAACAGCCGCCGCCTGCCTCGGCTGGCAAGCAGGGGATAGTAGTCGCTCGTCAGGTTCCTCATGTCCCACAGCTCGCCGTCTCCGGCGCCGAGGTTGTGGTTCAGCCCGCCGAACTTGACCTGCGTGCCCTTTCGGATGCCGTCCTGATAGACGATGCTCGGCAGCTTCATTTCGCTCCCTCCTCCCGAAAGACGAGGAAGCCGTCCAGCGCCTCGATCAGCGCGGGCTTGATCTCCGCCGGCGCCGTTACCTCGATAGGCGTGAAGTCGATCTTCGTCTCCGTGTCCGCGAGTGCCTTGCGCTTTTTTTCGTATTCCTGCGCGCATCCCCGGAGTGCAAAGCGCCCGTTGCCGGTCATGCGGATGTTGCCGTTCTCGTCCGTATCCGCGTATTCCTCCACCAGAGCGCGCTCCTCGCGCAGAAAGAAGTCCGTCTCGTCCGCCGTGGCCCGCTTGACCTTCACCACGGCCAGCGCGAGGTCGTAGGGGAGCCGCTGCTGGCTCATTTCCTGCGCGGCAAGGTTGGCGTTGACTGCTTCAATGAGTTTCATGTTCTGCTCCTTTCCAGAGCGCGCACGCGCTCTTCAAGCCGTTGGATCATGTAGGTGTGCAGCGCCGAGAAGTCGGCGTAGCGCAGGCCGTACACGAAGGTGTCCGTCTCCGGATTGATTACAAGGCCCGCAAAGTCCCCGTTGGTGAGGCCCGCTTCGCCCAGCGCCTCCTCGACCTCCTGCGCGATGTAGCCGGTGTGCAGTCGCCCGCTCCTGCCGTCCCTCATGCGGAACGAGCACGGCTTCAAAGCGCGGAAGAAATCCTCGTACCGGCTCATGTCGTAGTCGATGTCTTTCTTTGCCCGCCGGTCCGAGCGCACGGTCAGCTCCTCCGTCGCATAGCAGCCGCCGGAGCACCAGATGCTCGCGCCGTCGCCGGTCATACGCGCGCCGGCGTTCGTGGCGATGAAGTAATAGTCCTCGTTGCTGCCCGACAGGATCGCGCCGTAGGTCATGCTCACGCCGTCGCTGCCGTAGCCGCACCCCATATAGCCGTAGCTCCTGCCGCCGGAGGTGAGCGTGAAGCAGTTGGACACATCCACAAGGTTCGCGCGGATCGTGCCGGTCGTGATGTTGTCCGCGTTGATGATCGTGTAGCGGTTCGACCTCTCCAGGTCGGTGAAGGCCACAAGGCCCGAGAACCAGATGTTCGCGCTGGACACGACGACGCCGTTGCTCATGAGCGAGATCGTCGAGTCCTCGCCGTCGTTGCTCGCCCGCAGCGAAAAGCCGTTCACGGTCTGCTGGAGCGTCGTCACCCGCCCGTCCGTGTTCGAGATGCGCGTCGAGAGGGAGGAGGCCGTCTGCTGGAGCGTCGAGATGCTCCCGCTCTGGTCCGCTATCGCGATCGCCAATCCCTGCGCGGTCTGCTGGAGCGTGCTGATGTTCCCCTCGTTGTCCGATACCCTCGTCTGAAGGCCCTCTGCTGTGGCTTGCAGCTGTGTGATGTTGCCCTCGCTGTCGCTGATGCGCAGCGCCAGAGCGCCGGCGTCGATGGCGAGCTGAAGGATGCGCTCCTCATCGTCCTCGATCTTCGCGTAGATCGGCTCGGTGATGGCGCTTTCCCACCGCTCCTTCGCCGTTTTGTTCATGTTCCCGAGATCGAGGTTGTGCAGTGTATAGCGCAGCTGCTCGACCAGCAGGTACATATAGTCCTGGATGCTTGTGACCTTTTCCTCCATCGACTCTTCGCCCGTGAAAGCCGGAAAATTCGTGTCGATGTAGAGCCAGTTGGAAGGCATTTGCTTTCCTCCTTTCCTGAGAAAAAAGGACCGGCCGATGGCCGGCCCTTTCGTTTATGCGCCGTAGGCTCCTGCGCGGTCGTTGAATACCATCATGCGCAGCATATCCGCCGAGAGGTCCATGTCGGCAGGAAAGCCGTTTGCGTCCTTCGCCCCGCCGCCGCGGATGGCTCCCTTGGCGATCAGCTTCAGGACGGTATCGGCCGCCCACGGGGCCTTCTCGCGGATCTCCTGCATGGTGTTGTATCGCATTTCCTCTTCCTCCGTTTCCTCACTTGGCTCGTTGAGCCGGTTCCAGAACTCTGCCTTCCACTTCGCCGCGTTCTCTCTTCCTGCCCAATAGGCAGGGCAGAGCTTGCCGGTCACGTCGAAGTGGCGGATCACGTTCTTTTGGGGGACGTTGTACTTCGCCATCAGAGAGCGCGTCAGCTTCAGAGCCGCCGTGACGGTCTCCGGCGCGGGCGCATACGTCCCGTCGCGCTTCGCGTCGCACAGCTCGATGCTGATGCTGTTCGTGTTCCGGCAGATGTTGTAGAGCGTCCCGCCGCCCGTCTGCGGGCAGGATGGGTACTTTCTGCCGCCGACCGCCCAGGCAGTATGCAAGTCAGGCACGCTTTGGTAGATGCTGTTCGCGTCCACGAAGTAGTGCGCGCTGCTTTTCACCACGGTCGAGGCGTAATACCTGGCGTTGTTCTCCGCGGTATCGCCGTCGTTGCCCGTGTAGTGAATGACAATGTACTTGATGGCCCGTGCGTTCCGTGCAGGGCCATAATTCCCTGCGTTGGCGTGCAGCTGCTTAATTTCCATCCTTGCCCTCCGCATTGAGCTGCTTGACGAAATAGAACGTGATAATCATGGTGTAGATGTTGAGGAAGTTGTCGGGGATCGCGTTCTGCACCGTCAGCACGCAGAATGTCACCGTGAGGGCAAGCGTCACAAGACTCTTGACGCTCAGGAGGTTTGCCAGTCTTTTATAAAGAATTTCCATCGTCTGTTTCCTTTCCAGACGCCGCTGCGTCCTTTCGTGTCGTTCGTTCCTTCAAAACCGTGCGCAGGCATAGGAAGAGTAATTCCCCGCCGAAAAAGCCGAGGATCACCGCCAAAAGGCCCGCCGCGTCATTCCCTGTGCGAGAGAGGATGCGCAGCGCATAGTAGCTCGCGCCGCTCGCAAAGGCAATGCACCAGATCACCACCAGCTTTGCGAACAGGTGCGGGATCTTCCGCCGCCGCTTCATGTGTCCAGAATGGCGTGGACGCCCTGCTTCGCCAGAAATTCCTTCTGCTTGTGCTTCACGCCCGCGGCATAATCGAGCGCCGCGTGCATATCGCCGTTGCAATGGGCGTCGGGGATGCGCTGCACCGCTCTTGCTGTGGCCTCGGCCAATGCGACCGCCGCCCAGGTCCCCTCAATCAGGCACAGCAGCAGCTTCTCCTGCCCCTTCTGCTGTTCGCTGAGCTTCTCACGCTCCTTCTTGTCCCTCTTTCGCTCTCGGGCCGCCGCGGCCTCGATCAGGGCCACGATCACGACGGCTGCGGCAGAGATCAGCTCGCCACTCATGCCGTCACCTCCGTCCATTGGCTCACCCCAGGCTCCCACACGTTGCCGTCCACGTCGCTCGTCCACTTCTTGCCGTTGTGCGTCACCTTCGCACCCTTCGCGTAGGAATCGTGCGCGCCGAGCGGCTGGCTCCACGCGGGCCACTCCTCGCTCGGATCGCTCGCCTTTACCCACAAAGAGGTGGTGTAGCTCGGCTCCCAGCTCGCCTGTGAGGTATGGTCCTGCAGGCAGCGGTACAGCTTTCCCTTAAATGTGCGGTACTGCCCCGTCTTGTAGGCGGTGGGATAGGCCCACTCCGGAAACAGCGCCATGTGCTCGCCGGCTGTGGCGTCGTCCAGGTCTCCCTTCTCCGCTATCGCCACGAAGGCGATCTCGCTGGCCTCTCGCGTCTGTGCCATTTCTTCACGCATCTTCTGCGTGATCTCGGTGTAGCGGTAGTGGTCCGTGATGTGGTAGAGGTCGAATTTCTTCTCCTCGTTCTCCATCGACCGGTATTTCTCGACGATGCGGAACCGGTCGCAGATCACGCTGTCGTCGTACACCCTGCGCACCTCGACGTAGCCTTCGAGATCGCTGTGTGCGTCGCCCGCGGTCTTGAGGTTTTCCACCTCCACGCCGTTCAGGCGGTCTGTGCCAAAGATATATTCCATCTTCGACGCTCCTTTCTCATGTACTCTCTTACGACTTGCTTCATCATTTTCTGTGTCCCCTTGCGCACGAGCCTTCGGTAGAGGTGTACGCTGCTGCAATGCTTGAGCTGTCCCAGGCGGGACAATAGCCCGAACGCGAGCGATACGGGGATCCGCGTCCCGCGCGCGAGCTTCCGCCGCAGGCTGTGCAGCTGCCGCGTCATGCGGAACAGGTTGCGCTTGCGCAGGTAGGTGTAGCCTCTCCCGAAGCGATAGCCGAGCGCGGTCGGCATCCGGTCCGCCGTGCGGAACTTCTGCCAGTCTCCCTTGATCGTCAGGTCATGCGCTCTCAGCCAGTCCTCGATCATTTTGATCGCGCGGTCCAGCTGCCGCTTGCTCCGCGCGTACAGCGTGAAGTTGTCCATGTAGCGCAGGTAGTGCGTCACCTCCGGCCCTCGCTCGCGCAGCGCGTGGTCGAGCGGCTGGAGCGTGGTGTTGGCGAACCATTGGCTGAAATACGCGCCGATCATCACGCCGTCGCGCATCACGCGCTCGGCAAGGTCCAGAACGCGGTGGTCCTTCACCAGCTGCCGCAGCCGTGCCATCACGACCTCCGGCTTCAAGCTGTCGTAGAAGTGCCGGATGTCCAGCTGCGCGCACCAGCGCGTGCCCTTCGGATCGTCTCGGTGCCACTTCTTCATGGCCTTTACGCCGTAGTGGATGCCTCTGCCGCGGATGCTCCCGCAGCAATACGGGTCCATGCCGCGCATCATCGGCCGCTGCAAGGCCTGCACCAGAGCGTGATGGATGTACTGGTCGGGCCACAGCTTCGGCTCGTAGATGTCTCTCCACTTGCCCGCGCTCTTGTCCCACCGCCGCTTCTTTCGCGCCGGTGACGGCTCAAAGCCGCTCACGATGATCGTGCGCAATGCCTCGATGCTGCCCGCGCGATCCGCTTCTACCCGCTGCACGGTCTTGTCCGGCCGGTGCCGCGGCCGCCAGCGGTGCGTGGCGTTCACCTCGTCGATGGCATCGCCGAGGTTCTCGTCGCTGATTAAATAGTCAAATAGATGGTTGACTCGTTTCACGGGATATGTTCTCCTTCTCCTTGTTGCCTCGCGGTCTTTCCAGCGTCCTTTCGGATGTACTAAACCGCGTCCCTTCGGCATCGTTCTTCACCAAGAGGTGCGCGACTATCCCGCCCATCTATGCAAAGCCGTGGGAACGGCCTTACGGAGAAGTGAGCGGACTGCCTGAGTCCATTGGCAAGGTGACGGCACCCGATGTTCGCGTTCGCGTTCGAGGCGGCGTTGTTGCCGTTGAGGTAGAACGCGCCGTGGTTCTGGTTCTGGTTGTAGTTGCCGCCGACATACAGCACAACGCCCGAGGCGTTGTAGTAGCAGTAGTCGCAGACGTAGGTGTTCTCGCTGCCTGCGACCGCCGACGGGTACAATGCGTACTCGAAGCCGGAAACGCTCGGGATGCTCCACGCGCTGATCCGGCCGCCCGAAGTCGGTCTCGTGCCGATGTTCGTGCCGCCGGAGGTGTCGCTGAAGCTGGCGGGGTTCTTGATGCAGTAGACATTCGCGCTGGAGAAGTAGATGCCGTCGCACCAGTCGAGCACGTTGGACCACAGGCCCTCGATGTGGCGGTATTGGATGCCCGCCGCATAGGTCGTGCGGCTTGCGGCCGTCGTGCCGGTGTGGTAGGTCATGGCGTCCGTCGCGCCCATGTTCTCGGTGCCCGAATTGTTGCCGCAGCCGTAGCCGATCTTCGCCTGACTGTTCCAGTCGGCGTACTCCACGAGGTAGAGCATCATGATCGTCCAGTACATCGCGAAGTCGTACTGCCATACATCGCTCCCGAGCGCGTGGATCGAGCTTCTTGCCGCCGCGCGCGTGATGTTTCCGACGGGCTTCACGCCGCCGGTGCTCTTGTAGGTGCTCGCGCAATGGTAGCGGCCCACATACACATAGTCGCGCTCGCCCTTGCCGTCTCCGCGGTCCGCGTGGGCAGGGGAGACGAGGAAGCCCGTCTGTGCCGCGTCGGAGATCTGGAGCTTCATCTGGTTTCCCGTCTTGGTCCACCTGTACCAGTATTTCGGGATCTTGACGAGCTTGCCGCAGGTCGCGTCGTCCACGACCACCATGCCGCTCCACGGCATACAGCTGTCAAAGGGAGAGGAGCCGTCGCCGTTGTTTACCGCCGCGACGGGATCCGCAAAGCCCGCCGCGTCGTCCGTGCGGCTCCACGCGGTCGTGGCGGTGCCGTCCCAGATCGCGCCGTAGGTCTTGGCATACTTGAGCGTCACGGCGTACTGCTTCACCTGGTCCACCGTCACCGTCTGCGTGTCGGTCTTGCCGTTGAGCGTGCCGGTCACGTTCCAGGTGCCGTAGGAGGGGATGTCGAAGTAGCACACGCCCGTCGTCGCGGTCTGCTGGAGCGCCGTCGAGCCGGAGACGACCTTCACGATGGAGTTGATCGGCGCCGTCACCTTGATCTGCGGGTAGAAGGCCGTGCCGCCGGTCGGACCCGTGGCTCCGGTTGGTCCGGTGGGACCCGTGGGACCCGTCGCGCCCTTCGCGCCGTCTGCGCCCTTTGCGCCGTCCGCACCCTTTGCGCCGGCAGGACCAGTCGGGCCGGTGGGTCCGGTAGGACCCGTCGGACCGGTCGCACCCTGCGCGCCGTCCTTTCCTGTGGGACCGGTGGGACCGACGTTGCCCTGCGCGCCGCCCGGACCGGTGGGGCCGATGCTGCCCTGCTCGCCGGTCGGGCCGGTCGGTCCCGTTGGGCCGGTCGCGCCCTTGGCGCCCGTGTCGCCCTTGGACCCCGCAGGGCCGGTGGGACCTTGCTGAAGCACGAAGTTGAAAACGGCCTGCTGCTGCGTGCCGGCGTTCGTCACACTCGGCGTGCCGGTCGGGCCGACGCTCGTGACCGTTCCGATCTCGACCGTTGCCGCAACGCCCTGTGCTCCTGCCGCGCCCTGCGCGCCGGCCGGTCCTGTCGGGCCGGTGGGACCGGTTGGGCCGGTGGGACCCGTGGGACCTTTCGCGCCCTGCAAGGGGCCGTTGTTGATGAACTGGCTCGTGATGCCGTCGAAGATGTAGATGTCGTAAGGCTCCGCCGAGCCGACGCCGTAGGCATCGCCTGCCTCCGCCGTGGCCTTCTTCGCGCTGTCCAGCGCCGCCTTCGTGGCGTAATAGCCGAGCACGGTGAATCCGGCGCCGGTGTCGCCCTTGCTGCCGGTCGGTCCCGTGGGACCTGTCGGACCTGTCGGACCCGTCGGACCGGAAGGACCGGTGGGGCCTTTCGGCCCGGTCTCACCCTTGCCGGTGGGACCGGTTGGCCCCTGTGCGCCGGTTGGGCCTGTGGGACCCGTGGGGCCGGAGGGACCCGTGGGGCCTTCTGGACCCTGGCTGCCCTGCGCGCCCTGCTTGCCCTCGGGACCCGCCGGACCGACGGGACCCTGGCTGCCGGTCTGCCCCTGCGGGCCTTCGGGACCCTGTGGGCCGGTCGGACCCATCACCTGCAGGCTGTCCCAGTCGTTCTTCTCCACGTTCCACCAGTAGGCGAGGTAGTCCGTCTCGGTGCCGACCTTGTAGCAGTCGCCCTCGTTGCCGGTCGGATGCGCCGCGCGCAGCGCCTCCTCCGTCGGATAGGTGCCGAGGAAAATGAGGCCGCTGCCCTGCGGGCCGGTGGGGCCGCGCAGGCTCTTGAGCCACTCTTCCTCCGTTCCGGTAAAGCCTCGCTTGACGGCGAGGCCGTATGCTGTGATGTAATACGGGGGGTTCTCGTACATCGCTTATGCCTCCTTCTTGTATCCCTGCACCGGATCGTAGGTGCCCGCGAACCAGCGCAGGAAGTTCCCGTATGCGTTGTTGTAGAGCTGGAGGGAGTTCTGGTACTTGTTGTACTCGCCGTTCTCCGCGTCGATCTTCGCTTCGAGGTAGAGCACATACAGCTCGTCGTAAGGCGGCTTCACCAGCAGCTCCATGTCCAGTCCGGCCGGATAGGAGTAGTTGAACTGCTCCGTCTCCGCCGGCGCCATGAGGAACACATCCGCCGCGATCTGACCCTCCAGCGCGGTCAGCCACAAAAACTTCAGCTCCTCTTCAAAGGCGTTCGGCTTGGCGAGGTCCGTCCGCCGAATCACTTCTTTGCTCTTCATGCTTCTCCCAGCCTTTCTTGGAATAGCCGCAGATTCGCTTCGATCCGCTCGCTTCGGCACAGTGAGAGGGCCGTGCTTGCCGTCTCCGCCGCGCCGCGGATGTCGCCCGTGTGCCACAGTCCGATCGAGAGGAGGTCCCACGGGGCCGCGCCCCATGCCTCCGCCTCGTTGATGGCGCTCCGGCTCTTGGTCGTGATGCACAGCGCCTTCCGTCCGTAGTAGACGACGCCCTCCCAGTTTTCCGCGCGGTAGGCGGCCTTCTCGGCCTCGTACCAGTTTTCGCGCTGCTCGGGCACTTCCGCGATGGCGCGCATCGCCCAGCACATCGCGCTCCGCTCGTCGCCCAGCGCGTGCATACACGCCGAGAGATAGCGCATGGACGCGGCTCTTTCCTCGTCCCACACCGCGGAAGGCAGCGTGAGGTGCCTTTTCAGCTCCTCTGCGGCTTTCCGGAACATCCCGCGGTAAAGATACTCCCTGCCGAGATAATGCGCACAGCGCGCATCCTGCGGCGTTTCCTGTGCCGCCAGCTCCAGCAGTGGGAGATACTGTGCGCGGCTCTTGCGCTCGTCGGGCAGGTGCTCCGCCGCCATGCCCTCCACGTTCACGCAGCGGAAGAAGGGCCTGCCGTCGGAGGGAACGAGGACCTCATGCACGGGATACCTCCACGTTGCGCACTTCGGCCGGTGGATCTTCTCGCGCAGGAATACGGTGCCCTCGCTTCCGTCCGCGTTGCGCGAGCAGATGCAGCGATAGGTGCCCGTCTCGGCGTCCTCGGTCCACGCTTTCTCCAATGCCGCGCGCCACCCGGGCAGCAGCACCTCGTCGAGATCCACGCACACGCAGAGGTCCGTGTCGCGCGGGATCAGAAGCAGGGACAGGTTGCGCGCCACGTCGAAGCGCCACGGCTCAATGGTCGTCTGCCGGACGATCACGCCGCGGTCGGAGAGCTTTTCCACAGTCCGGTCGGTCGATCCGGTGTCCAGCACCGCGATGTAGTCGGCCTCCGCCGCCGCGTCGCAGAAGCGGTCCACGAACTGCTCTTCGTTCCTGGCGATGGCATAAATGCAGATCTTACGCTTCATGGTTGCCTCCAAAAGAGAGAGGGCAGGGCGCCTCGCCCCGCCCTCTTCGGTCGTATCAGGTTGCCTTGCCGGTGGCGAGCTGCTTCACCAGCTTGTTGTGCTTGGCCTTCAGCTCGTTCACAAGCGTCACGACGGCATCGAACTCGGCCTTGGTCGGAGCCGCTCCGGCCGCGGCAGCGGCATCCGCCGCCGTGACCTTGAAATCGGCCTCCTTCATGCCGCCGTTCTTCGTCGCGCCGTGGACCTCAAGGTCGCCCAGGACCTCAAGGTTTTGCAGTCTCGTCGCGTTTTCCATGCGGCACCTCCGTTAAGGAAGATCGTTGCCGCTTGCGATGCCGCCCGCGGCAAACGCGCGCCAGTCGTTGAAGGTGGCATTGAAGCGGGAGCGGCCGCGCCACACGTTCGCGTCGGTGTTCTCGTCGATGGTCGAGCGCACCGCGAGCTGGATGCGGTCGTTCCACACCGCGCCGCCGTAGGTCTTGTTGTACTTGCTGTCGAGCAGCAGCCAGGGCTTCGTGCCGGCCGTGATGAACTGGTTGAGGTAGCTCCAGACAATCACGGTCCAGCGGCCGTACTGGTAGTTGAAGGCGTTGTTGGCCGTCACGGGATCCTTGTCCGCGCCGATGGCCGCGAATACCGCCTTCTTCAGATCCGCGTTCTCGGGGATCACGATGGTGTCGGGCGCCACGTCGAGGATCTCGTCGTTGTCGCCGCGGAACAGGTGCATCACGGTCTCCAGCTTGCCGAGCGCGTCCACGCTGAACTCGTCCTTGAAGCTGTTGCACTGGTTGTCGCCGGCGACCTTCGGGGGATGCGCCGTGTGGAACAGCGTCACGCCGTCCGCCGCGTTGATGTCGAAGCTCTTGCCGTGGTACTGCGCCGTGGCGTTGCCGCGGATGGCGTTGCCCAGCAGAGCCGCGCCGAACATCTCGCGCGTGCGGTTGTAGCCGGTGAGGAAGGCGGCGGGCTGCTTCTTGAGGTCCATGAGCTTGGAGTCTTCGATCATCTCCGCGGAGATGGCGAAGGAGTCCTTCCAGGTGTCATAGACCAGCAGCTTGCGGTAGCCCTCCTGCATACCATCCGCGGGATACGCGCCGTTCTCGCCGACCGGCTCGAAGCCGCTCATGGCGGTCATGGTGGTGAGCATATCGCCGTAGTTGTCGGAGGTGCCCATCAGGAACAGGTCCTTCAGGACACTCTGCTGCTCGAACTGCTCGCCGCGCTGTTCAAGGAACATACGGATCGGAGCCTGACACTTGCCGTATACGGAGTCGTTCAGGCCCGAGCCTTCGGAAAATACGATCTTCATAGTCTGCTCTCCTTTCTTGGCTTAGAAGCGGACGTGGACGGTGCCGCCCGCGCCGCTCTTGGCCTTGTCGTCGAAGTCCACGATCTCGGCGACGCCTTCGGTCGTGGTCGCGGTCACCTGCAAACCGTCGGTGTGCAGCGTGACCTTCTGGCCGATCTTCGCGCTGGAAAATGCGGCGCTGTTGGTCGTTTCATAAATGCGGCCCTTGTCCACGCGGACAACGGGGATGATGGTGCCCGCCGTGACCGCCGCGTCCGCATCCTTCATGCAGATGTAGGTCGGCGCGGTGGCGCCGGTCGCAAGCGCGAGCAGGCCGTTCGTCAGGACGAGCGCAAGGCCCGCCTTCGGCGTGATCGCGCCGCAGGGGAGATACTCGAACGGAGTAACTGCCCCGTGGTCGGACTGATCGGGAAAGAAACCTTTCATGGTCTTTTAACCTCCTGTTTTCTTTTTCATGTAGGCTTGCACCTGTGCCTCGGTGCAGTCCGGATTGAACAGGCGGAACATCGCCATGTCCTCCGCCGAAACGCTCGGCTGTGCGTCGGAGCGCCCCGTGCCGGAGGCGGTGAGATGGTCCTTGCTCCTCGCGTTTGCGAGTGCCTGCTGGCGTCCGGCTTCTGCCATCTTGGCTTCGCGCTCGCCTCTGGTTGCAAGGTAATAGGCGTCGAGGTAGTTGTTGCCGCGTTTCACATATTCGTAAAACTCCTTGGCTTTCGGCATCGTGAGCAGGTCGCGCACGGTCTTGATGCTCGGATCGAGCTTTCCGATCTCGCTGATCTGCTCATTGATCTCAGCCTGGGCCTTCGCTTCCTCGGCTGCCCGTTCGGCTTCTTCGCTGCGGCGAAGGATCTCCTCCGCCTTCTGTACGGCAGGGCTTTTCTGGATCGCAGCATCCAGGCTTTCCGGCGTCAGCCGTCCGGCCTTGAGGTCCTCCTGCAGCTTGGCGGCGTCATACGACTCCTTCCAGCTGCGGAACTCCTCAATGTTGCGGATCGGCTCGCCCGTGATGGTGTTCTTCAGGCCGGCCTTGGAGAAAAAGTCGTCCATTTCCGCTTTGGACCTCTGCTGTTCCTCCTCGCGTGCCTTCTGCACGGCCGCGTCGATGGCGGCCTTCTGCTCCTCACGGCGGCGCTGCTCCTCGGTCTGCTGTCCTGCCGGCGCAGTCTCCTCCGGTTCCGCTTTCGCACCCGTCGATTCCTGCGCCTCGGTCCCTCCCTCTGCCGGTTCGGCGGTCTCCGGCTCTCTCGCGCCTTCTTCGGTCGGTTCCTGCGCCGCTTTTGCCGGTTCGGCGACTTCCGGCTCTTTCCCGCCTACGCCCAAAGCGTCGTAAAGCTGCTGTTCGGTGAAGCTCATATACTTCTCCTGCGTCCTTTCGGACGGTGGATTTTCCCGCTATTCCATGCGATTTGTGCGGCCCCTCGGCCGCGTGGTGCGGCTCTTACTTCTTGCCGCTGCGGAGGTCGCCGCCCGTCTTGACCGTGCCCTTCTTGGCGTCCGTGGTCTGCTTGGGAGCCTTGACGACCTGTGTACCGCCGTTCTTGATCTTGCCGGCGTAGCCGTTGTCCTGCATGACGCATCCTCCTTTCCTCTGTCGTCGCGGCAGATCCGCCGCGCGATCTATCAAACGCGCGTCCGCGTATTGACCTCATTCAGCGCGTCCTGCCGCGCCTGCTGTTCTGCCTGCTGCACGGCCTGCATCTGTTGCATTTGCAGCTGCATCTGCATTTGCTGGGCCTGCATCTGCTGCTCGCGTGAGAGCTTCTCTTCAAGGTATTTCTTCGTGCTCGCGGCCCCTGGGTAGTGCAGCTCCTCCATCTTCGACCAGAACAAAATGAGCGTCTCGGTCTGCCCCGGATCGCCGAAGGCTCCGGTCTGAAGGTTCTGCCGCGTCTCCTGCCACATCGCCTCGCGGTTCGAGGCCAGCGGTGCGGAGGTGTCGCAGCTGAAGAGGAACTGGTCGTTCCAATGCCAGCCGCCGTCGGCGTCCTGCTCCAGAAAGTCGTAACGGTTGAACTCCTCGTACACCGTTTCGCCGCGGCTGTCCTTGTAGGTCACGCTGCGCGGCTCGTCCGAGTAGGCGAGGGCATACTTGAACATCATCTCGAACAGCTCCGCGTAGGCCGCGTCCTTCATCACGCGCTTGCTCTCCAGTCGGCCCGCCGCCTGTGCGGCCGAGAACTCCTTGGCCTTGCCGCTCGTCGCGGTGGAGTCCTGCCGGCCCTGGAAGCTGTCCGTGATGCCGAGGATCTGCCGCGCCTCCTCGTAGACGTTGGCGAGGTAGAGCAGCTCGTACTGAAGGTCGCCCTTGAAGTCGTAGACGCCAATGAGCGCCTTGTCCGCAGGCGAGCCGATGTACCAGCGCTCGCCGTCCTCGGGATCGGTGCGCAGTTTGGCGTTGTCCGGCAGTGTGATCCTCGTACCGGCCTTCACGAGTCGGTCGATGATCTTCTGCTCGATGCGGTTGATGGTGTTCTGCTGGTCTGCGATCACGTCAACATCGCTGTTGCCGAGGAGCTTGCCGTATACGCTCACGCTCTTCTGCAAAACGATGGGGTAAAGATCCGGCTTATAGAACGGCACCATCGTCGGCTTCATCACCGGGTTCCCGTTCTCGTCCAGCCCGGGCGCCGCGCCGTCGATGTGATTGCCGAGCGCCGTTTCGACCGGCAGAAGGATCTGCTCGTATTCCTGCTCCTTCGTCGTCCAGTCGTCCGCGCCGCACCACGGGCACGGTCCGCCGTCGTAGCGCTCCGGCTTCGGCTCCTGCGCGTTCATGGGGATCGCGTCCAGCGGCACGCCGCCGGCCATCTCCTCGGCCATCAGGCCGCCGGCGATCTCCTGCTCGGTCAGCTCCTGCGGGATCAATCCGCCGGCAAAGCCGCGCGTCGGGTCAGGCAGTAGATTTCCTTCCTGCGTCTCCGCGCCGAGCACCTGCCCGCGCAGCGGCCGGACTCTGCCGCACTTCCTGCACACCGGCTGCCGCCGCGCCTGATAGTCCGTCAGGTCCAAAAGCTCAATGTCGTTCACCCACTCGAAGCGGTTGATGCCGCCGCGCTCGTTAATCTCAAAGCCGATGTAGAGCGTCAGGCTGTCGTCGGTCTGGCTCTCGCCGTCCGCCGAGCGGATGTCCGGCTCGCTCTCGCCCTCGTCTGTGAGGTCCACGCCGTACTTCCGCCGGACGGTCTCCTTTGTCGTCGGCATCTTCGTGATGAACCAGTCCATGTCGCGGATGCCCGTATAAACACCGGGCTGCGGGCCGAACTGCTTCGGATGCAGCAGCGTCACCGCGATCTCGCCCACGGTGGAGTGTGTGCGCTTCGTGTTGTCCCACTCCACGAGGAATCCCGTGCCGCCCTGGATGGGCACCGTGCGCTCGGCCATGTCGTTGATCGTCTCAAAGGGCAGGCGGTCCAGCTCATTGCGCAGGAAGTGCTCGATGATGTTGGCGAGCCGCTCGTCCTTCTTCCGCCGCGGCGTCACCTTCGGCTGCGGGATGGTCGAGGAGACCTGGCTTTCGATGTTCTCGAAGATAATATTGCGCACATGGCTCGTTTTCTTCGGCTGTCCGTTGCGCTTCGTGTCGCCCTCGACAAGCGGAGAGAGCGTCCGGCCGCCGTTGTAGCGCTTCTCGCGCTGGTCCATGTCGGCTACTTCACTTTTCCACTCGTTGTCGCTCTGCTGCAATCTCTGTTGCCAGAGCGCGAGCTTTTCGCTGATCTTCTTTTCCATGTTTCACTCCTATTCCGGCCTGCCCCATAGGCGGATCATCGCTTCGCGCTCCGCCGGCGTGGCCCTGTTGTAGTCGTCCCACAGGTCCTGCGACCATCTCACGCGCTCGCCCCTTGGCCGCGTGACCTCCATCGTCTGCTGCGGTCGGATGTAGTGCGCGATGGCGAGGGCCAGCACGCAGTCGTCGTGCGCGCCGCTCTCGGCTTCGCCCTGCAGATCTTTCTCCCGCCGCACGAAGGTGAGCATCTCTAAAAGCGTGTCGCGGTCGTTGATGCTCGCCATGCTCTCGCGCAAAATGCGGATCAGCTCCGAGAGGATCACCGGCCGCGTGGTCCGGTTCGTCTGGAAGCCGTAGGCCTGCTTGATCCGTCCGGTGTAGTCGTCCTCCACCTCGCGGACGTAGAGCTTCGGGTAGCCCATCAGGGCGAGCAGCTTGACGGGGTAGGTGGAGAAGTTGGTCTCGATGCCGAGCAGGGCGTCGTTGTAATAGCGGCCGAGGCAGTACATCTGCCGCGCGTAGGTGTCCTCGTCGTAGCGGTGGCGCAGCACGCACACCTGTCTGCCCGTGATGTTGTCGAGCACCTGCCCGACGAAATAATCGCTGCCGTCGCCCGCCGTGTCGCCGCCGACGACGTAGGGCCTGCCCTCGGTCGGCTCGGCGTAGAGGATCACGGGGCCGTTCTCGTCGTCCTCCCAATGCCACTCGCTGATGTGGATATCATCGGGGGAGAGCGTGTAGGCGAAATAGCCGCGCTTGCGCCAGCCCTGCTTTTCGACGTAGGCGAGCCTCTCGGCGACCGCCTTGCCGTTGAATACCGTCTTGCCGGTCACGCCCCATTGGCCGAGGCAGTAGACCATGTAGTAATACTCGTCCGTCTCGCGGAAGGCTTCGAGCGTGATGCGCGCCTCCGGCGTGAGGAAGCGGTTGTCCTTGTAAGTGCTCTCGTGGACCGTCGCGCGCGGGTCCTTCGTGTCGAAGAACCGCTTTTTGAGCCAATGCGTGATCGAGATCGGGTTGAAGGTCAGGATCATCTGGAGGTAGAAGGGGAACTCCGTGCGGAGTCGGATGTCGAGCTGGTTGAAGTCTCCCTCCTCCAGCTCGCTCGCCTCCTCGATCCAGATGCCCGTGATATCGAAGATGGATTTGAGCTTCTCTACGTCGTCGAGACCTGCGAACAGGATCTCGCTGCCGTTTTTGAAGCGGATATACATGTCGCTGCCTTTGCCCTTGGGGATAAAGGCGATCTGGTCGGCGTAGTATTCGTAGGCCTGCTTCTTGAGCTGCTCGAAGCAGCTCTCGCGCAGCGTCTTTGCGACCTTTCGCACCACCAGATAGCGGTGCCCAGGCTCATTCGTGACGCGCTCTAAGATCTTGCGGCCGGCGAAGATGGACTTGCCGGAGCCGCCGCCGCCCTTGAGCACCAGAAAGCGGTGCTTTTCGAACAGGAGAGGGAGGAAGCGCGCGTTGTTCGTCTCGCGCATTTGCTTCCACCACAGCGCCACATCCAGCTTTTGCTCAAGCGTCGCCATCGTTTTCGCTGAACTCACGCATCAGCTCCTCCAGCACGCTCTGTCGCTCTTCGAGCGGCATGGAGGCCGCCGTCACGGCTTTCGCCGCTCTGCCGCCCAGCTCGATCTCCTTCTTGTCGTGGTAGCCGTAGTTGTTTTGCAGGTCGAATACGATGCCTTTCACATCCTTGCGCGTGAGCAGCTGTTCCTCCAGCCACGCGCGCATACGCCCCCGCGCGTGCGTTGTCGTGTCGGAAAACTCCGGATGCAGCTGCGCGTCGCAGTAGTCCGCCCAGGTCGAGCGGTGGATGCCGAGGTGCTCGCACAGCCCGCCGACCGTCGGCGGCACGAGGTATTCGAGTACCGTCGCCTGCACGCCGAGGCGGTTGAGGACGGGGACTTCCTCGTAGATCACATGGCCGTCGCTGTCCTTGCGCCCTGTATTCCTTTTCTCCGTGAGCGGGACGAGGCGGGAAATGCTGTCGAAGTAGCCGTTCACGGCCTTTTTCAGCGTGTTCGGCGTGTATTTTCTCGGTCTGCTCATGCCGCAGCCCTCCTTTCCGGCCGCTTTTTGCCTCTTCTTTCCGTTACCGTACCAAAAAAGCCGCGTCACGAACCGTCAACTTTTCCAAAATCGGCAGATTTTTTCATTTTCCCTCTTGACAAACGAAAAAAGCAGGCTCCAAGCCTGCTTTCCGGTATGCCGAGGGCGCTCCCGCCGTCGTGGCGCGAGCGTTCCGTGCGTCTTATTCTCTCGTTTTCTCCGGCGGCGCTTCTCCGCGGCGGATCTTGCCGACCTCCGGCACGATGTAGCGGATGTACTGCGGCATCCCGGGCATCCAGCCGGCGCGCAGGAGCAGCTGCCCGCCGCGCGGCACCTGCAGCTCGGCGCCCGAAACGGCGATGCGATCCTTCGGCTGCGGAACGATCAGGTTGCGGCTCGGCGAGTATTTCTTCTCGTTCGGACGGTGGCGCACCTGCGCGAGCAGATAGTGGGCCAGAGGCGTCTGGTCCACCTGATCGTACAGATGCTCGCGGTGCGTGCTGCCCGCGCTCCACTTTTCCAGCGCGATCTCCGCCGCCTCCGCGTTGACGATGATGTGATGATGTACGCGCACCACCTCGCCCGTCTTGCCGTCGAGGTCCGAGGTGAAGGGTATGTACCGGAAGGGGATGCCGAGCGCCTTGCACGCTCTGCGCGTCCGCTTCGCCCACAGCTTGAGCTGATGATCCGCCGCCTCAAACAGCTCCTCCTCCGTCCGTTCGCCCGCGCGGAGCTTTTCCAGCGCCTCCTCGGTGTAGCTGAATTGCAGCAGGTAGTCCCGCGGCGTGAAGTTGGCATGGATCAATCGTGCCAGCGCCTTCTCCGCGTTCGCCTCGTTGCGCTGCACCTGCTTGATGTCGCTTTTGATCTTCCGCTCCGATTTCGTCGGCTTCTCTCCGGGCACCCAGTATTTGATTTTCTCGCCCACGGCGCCCGCCGTGTACGTTCGGATCACCCAATACCCGTTTGCCATGAAAAAACCGCCCTCCATTTTCTCCGAATGGGGAGAATGGTCGTAAACCTAACGCTCTAAGAACTCCGATAACGCGCACGCGCGCGTTATTGATATATGTGTATCCGGTTTTCTATGGAGGAGCTGCCGCACAGCTCCTCCATACAGAACCGGATGGCTCTGTATCCCTGCTCACCAGAATTGCACTGGAGCACCGCTTGCGGCCGGCCTGGCGTCCGGCGCGTTCCCTTTGGCGGCGTGATGCTTTGCAGGGGGGCACATCATATATTATGGAGGAGAAAACAGCCGGCCACCGGCTCATGCGCCGGTAATGAAAGGGCCGGCAGATCAAAGGTTCTGTGGAAAACTTTCGTAATACCGCCGCACGGCTCGCTCCAGCGTAGAGCGAGAGAGGAAGTGCTTCATGCACACGGCCGTCGCGCCGGCGTCCGTCGTCACGAACTCGAAGAGCGCCTGGTAGCGCTCGCCGCCGCATTGCAGGCACAGGTTCAGCAGCTTGCGCTGCTGCTCCTCCGTCAGCTCGCGGTAGAGGCGCGAGGCGAAATAGATATACCCCTGCCGCTCGTAGCTCACCGGCACGCTTTTCTTGTATCGGAACATTTGCTCACTTCCTCTCTCGCTGTTTTCGTTTAGGCGAAGATCTCCCAATCCTCGGCCAGCATATCGGTCTGGCTCGCCAACCACGGCACGCGGCTCTTCGGCGCCTCGGTGTTCTGCGTCTGCAAGCCGGTCGTGTCGATGTAGATGTAGGGGCTTGTCATTTTGCTGTAGGCGTCCGGCGTCTGAAGCTCGATGAAAATGCCCTTGCCGTTCCAGCCTCTTCTGCACACGCGGAAGCCCTTGCGGAGGGCTTCAATGGCAAGGCCGAAGTTCATGCCGTTGATGGGATGGTAGGCGTCGTCGAACGCGCCCTTCGGGCTGAAGCTCTCATAGCCGTCCGGATAGCGGACCTTGTAGCCGAGGTCCACGGTGCCGCAGCGCTTCGCCTCCGCCGCTTCTGTGACGACGCGGACGTTCCCCTCCGCGTCCACCACGCGGTAGGCAGGCTCCGCTTCGATGATCTTGGTGCCGATATACTTTTTCATGTCTCTACTCCTTTTCAAATCAGGCTGTCCAGCTCTTCGATGCTGTTCATCAGACGGTTGAGTTGTCTCTGTTGTCTTTCGGTCAGCTGCCGCAGCGCGCCAAAGGTGGGCAGCTCCGGGGCACATCCCTCGTTCGGACGGACGGGCTTCTCTCCGCGCAGCTTGCGCAGAATGTCCTCAACGCGAATGCTGGCAATCTCAATTATTTTTGCATTTTCCTCCGTAACGGAGAGGATGGCAGGTGCTTCCTGCGGAACGCAGCGGGCATTGTTGCTTTCGTTCATCATGGTAAATTCTCCTTTCTTTTTTCAGGCTCCGCGGCCTGTCACGCACTCTTTGCCGTTCCCTTCAGCTCTACGGTCCGCTCGCCGCTCTCATAGATGCGCAGCGTGCTGTGTACGTCGAGCCAGAGGTCGGCGAACGCAGTCCCCTCCACGAGCACCGCGCACTCCCCGAGGCCGTCCCGGCAAGCATCCTCCAGCAGGGCGCGCAGCTCCTCCACCGTCACCGTCCGCGGCTCCGGCGCAGCGCTCTTTGTAAAGTCCGGCTCCGTTACCTCGACCGCCTCCCCGACGATAGGGATCTTCTGCACGCCCGCGCCCGGCGCCGCCTCTTCCGACGGCTTCGTGCCCGGCACATCCACTTGCTTTTTCATTCTCGGTTTCCTCGCTTTCTTCCGCAGTCCGTTCCTGCTGCGCCATTTGGCGACCGTGTGCGCCGTCATGCCTGTCGCCTTCGCGATGGCCGCATCGTCCAGTCCTTCCTCATAAAGCATCCTCGCGGTCTCCTCATCGAAGCGCTTTCTCGCCGCTTTTTTCGGCTCCTCCGGCACCTCTGTCTCGCGCGGCAGCACGCCCTCGCCCACCAGCACCTGCCGGATCTCCTTCACCGAGCAGGCGTTCAGCTCAGCGAGCACCTTGATCTGCTTTTTCGGATCGGCCGCCATTCGGTACGACCGCACGATCTCTGCCGGTGAATCGATCATCGCTCACCGCTCCTCTCTGCCCCCCCTCCGCGGGATACTCGCTCTCTGCGCTTGCGGTCCGCTGTGCGCTGTGCACGGCCGCGGATCAGGCGGCGGATCAGTGCCAGCAGCCCGCTCTGCTTCGGGCTGTACTGCGGCGTGACCCATGCCTTTCTCGCCACGCTCCCGCAGATGCTCTTCGTCACGCGGTAGCTTCGGTGGCTCCTCTTCTGGTGGTTTCTTGCGCTGCTCATATTGCTTCTCCTTTCATTTCGTCATTCATCCTCTTCGCAATGCTCGATCATGTCTTTGATGATCGCGGCATTGGTCCGGATAATGTCCATTGTGATATCCGCCTGGATGTTGTGCGCGATCACGGCCTTGTCCGTTGCATCCGCGTTGTAATATCCGGTGTAGACCTCGCCGTCCGGCATGGTCGCCGCGAAGCAAAGGCACACCGGCTTCAAAGGCACGATGGCCTGCAAGGACTTTTCGAGCCATTCCGCATACGGCACCTCGTTGATGTCAAACATTCGCTTTCCCCTCCAGCATTTCTTCTCCCTCTTGTGAGAGGGGAGTGATCCTTCCGCGCTCCACAAGTCCGCGGAACACGTCGTATCCCATGTAAAAGATGATGCCGGCGCTGCTCTGGTACTGGACGCAGAGCGTCACGTTTTTCATCACCCACGGCCGCTCAAAATACTCCTGGCAGAGCATCGGCCGCCCTGGCTCCGTCGGCAGGAGGAAGAGCCTGCCTTCCTTGTCAGCCTCGGCAAGCTCGCGCAAGCGGGCAACTCCCTCCTGCTCCTGCTCCGCATCACGCATTATGATGCACCGTCCTTCCGCGTCTGCTCGCGCAAATTCGGCACAGCGTTCCGGCGTCAGCCTCGTGTCCTCGTAGGCGGCGAGGCGGCTCCACGCCGCTTCTTCCCACTTGCAATTCATGGCGCAGTTTCCGCCAACTCTGAGGCATTCGGGGCCGCGAAAATGTGTGCAGCAGATACCGTTTTCGTGCGATGTTTGCTTGCTATGTTCTGTCAGGCGTTCCATCACTCTACCTCCTCGCAGGCATCACCTGGAAACGCAATGGTGTTCCCGTAATAGTGGACGAAATAGATCGTCTCGCCGTCTTTTCCGGTTGTTTTCAGCTCCACGCCGAAGGTGCAGCCCTTCTTCGCCAGCGGCAGCGCAAGGTCCCTCGTCAGTTGCACCTTCATGCCGTCGCCTCCCCCGCCTTCTCGGCGATCATGTTCCGCAGCGCGCCCAGCGCGCGGTAGACCTTCGGCCGGTTTTCCTCGTCCAGCTCGCCGGCAAGCTCCGTCAGGCGGTTCACCGTCTCCTGCGCCTGCCGGAACAGCACGCCGAACTCCGCGAGCGCCTTGTTGTCCATCGCCGCGGCGCTCTTTCTCGCCTTTTCCAGCTCGGCGCGCAGGGCTGCCGCCTGCTCCTCCGCCGCCTTTCTTCCGGCCTCGGCGTTTTCCACAGCCTTCCGTGCCTCGTCGCGCTGCGCCTCTGCCGCCTTCAGCTCCTCGGCTTTCTTGGCGACCGCCGCGTCGCGCTTGGCCTTGGCCGCCTTTT
>ENA-OYZG01000115-OYZG01000115.1-human-gut-metagenome-genome-assembly--contig:-NODE-115-length-25118-cov-5.819016_pt1 | contig 25118 bp, 7 predicted proteins | sample MGYA00244071_ERZ653466 | MGnify/ENA primary metagenome ERZ653466 (study PRJEB26926, sample SAMN06165150) | human gut metagenome | biome: ENVO:00009003; feature: ENVO:2100002; material: ENVO:00002003...
TTATTAATATTTCTAATCTATAATGTTTAATATGATTAAGTTTTATAATCAAAAATCAAATAATTATCAATTTTCCTTATGCGAAATAAGGAGGCAACTTTTACAAATGCTTGCAACCGGCGATTATTACGTTTGCTTTTGCGACGGAAAAATGTTTGAAGCGAGCAAAAAATCTAACGACTTTGTTATTCTGACAAACCTGAAAAGCGGTGTCTATGCCGAAATCCCAGTCGATTCGTTAGTGCGCGGTATTCGGCTTGGGCTGTTTTCATTAAAACAAAAATAAACCGCCTTTTTGGCGGTTTATTTTTATTACAAGTCGTAATTTTTACTCGTTGATAACGGTGATAAATCTTGCGGGCTTGTCGCCCATTGCCATCTGCGCGTGCGGAAGCGACGGATCGAAATACAAACTGTCGCCTTTATGCAGATAAAACTCCTCGTCGCCGACAACCACTCTCAAAAGCCCTTCCAGGACGTAATTGAATTCCTGCCCGGCGTGACACACGAGCTCGGGCTTGTCTGTGGGGGAAATATCGACAAGCATAGGTTTCATCTGCTTGTTCTGAAAATCGGCGGCAAGCGACGTAAAAGAATACCCGGGGTACCTTTCGACGCGTTCGCCCTTATTTTCGTAAACTGCCGCGGCGTACTTTTTCGTGGGTTGTTTCCCCGTGAAGATAAAGGACGGCTCGATATCGACGATCGACGCGAATTTGTAAACAAGCCATATCGGCGCTTCGTCCTCGCCGTTTTCAAACGCGATATATTCGTTTTCGGTCACGCCGAGTTTTTCCGCCATTTCCGCCGTGGAAATATCGGAAAACGTCCTGAGTTCATACAGCCTGTCTTTGATATCTTTTGATTCAGCCATTATTTTTTTGCCGCTTCGTTAAGGCGCGCGATGAGTTCGTTTACGTCGACGTTGTGGACTTCTGCCGCCTCGCCGACCGTTTCGCCGTGAGCGATTGCACAGCCCAGGCAATGCATACCAACGCTTGTGAGAACGTTTGCAACGGCTTCGATATTAACGTCGCCTTCGATGATGTCGCCAATTAAAGTATCGGGAGTAATAATCATTATATTCACCTCGTTAAAAAATTTTCAGATTATGCCGGCGCTTTTCAAGCCGAAATACGCACCGACGATGACGGCGGCGATAATAACCACCGTGAGCGCAACCTTCCAGACGGAAATCGGCGTTTTGCCGCCCGCTCTTCCCGTCCTTCCGTTTACGAAATAGTTGTAAATTTTATCGCGGTATTTAAAACCGCTGCACCACAACGGCACAAGGATATACTTGAAAGTGCTGTCGTTGAAGCTTGTGTCGATATGGAGGTAATCGACCACGTCGTAATGATACTGCGCCAAAATCGCGCTTTTGATACGTGCGTTCATTTTTTCTTTTGCCGCGCCGTAAGCGTCGTTGACGCTCGTGTCGTATCTTTCGGACGAATGTCCCGCGATATATTCCGACGTGTACTCGACCGCGTTATCGGTATCGAACCCGCCGACCTTTTCAAATTCCTTTTGCGAAAGTTTCGGGCTGACCTCGATAAGTACGTCGTTGAAGAATTGCGAATACGTGCCGCTGACGTTGAAGTATCTTGTGCGGGTTTCGGTACGGCGGTCTTTGCCGCTGCCGACGGTCACGGTATAATATTCGCCAAGGCGCCCGTTGTAAGTGCTGAAAGTATCGCTGTCAAAGCTGAACGTCGGCGAATATACGCTGTTCAGATTTTCGGGCTTGAAACTCTTTTTCAGCTTAATCGGCGCATAAAGTTTCTTTTTTATCCATTTAAGTGCGTTTTGTGACGCTACGTCGCGCGTAATCTTGAACGGAAGAATCGCGTCGGGAGCAAGTCCCGGGATATCGTCAACCTTTAAGACGTTGGTCGCGCCGCAGAACGGACATTTTGCCGACGTGTCGAAAACGCCGTGCATTTCGCACTTTGCGTGGCAGTTCGGGCATTGATAAGTAATGACTCCATCTTCGTGGCGAAGTTTGCTTTCGTCAAAGCCGTCGACGTTGTGTTCGTTCTCGAAAACGTTGGCTTTTGCCTCGACGGTGTTATCGCAGTACGGGCATCTGAGTTTGCCCGACGCGATATCGAAGTACATATCCGCGCCGCAAGTTTTGCACTTTACGACGTCGGTCGAATCAACTTTTTTGTCAGCCTTTTTGCCTTGCATCGTGTGTCAATCAGTTAAGTTTTTTGCCGCATTCCGGGCAGAATTTTGCGTTTGCGCCGACTTTTGCGCCGCATTCGGGGCAGAATCTACTTTCCGCCATTTTGTTGCCGCATTCGGGGCAGAATTTACTGCCTGCTTTCACGTCCGCGCCGCATTTGGTGCATTTTACGGTGTTGGTTTTTGCTTCCGCGGGAGCGTCTTTTGCGCCCTTCAACGCTTCGCTGAAAACGCCTGCCATCGAAAGTCCCGCGCCGAGACCGATGCCTGCGCCTGCAAGCGAGCCGCCCGCACCCTGATTGTTTGCCGCTTCACGCATAGCGTGTGCCGCCTGATACTGGGTGAACGTGCCCATCTTGTCGCCCAGAACGCCCATCGACGTGCGGGTATCCAAAGTTTTTTCGACTTCTTCGGGAAGCGAAAGATTTTCGATATAGAAATCAATAAGTTTGAAGCCGTATTCTGTGAATTTGTCGGCAAGTCTATCTTTCGTGGAGCCGGACAGTTCGTCGTACTGCGTTGCAAGATCCAGCGCGGCAATGCCCGATTCGGCGATGACGTCGGTGACCGTCGACAAAATCATTTTCCTCAATTGGTCGGCGATGTTTTCGGTCAGGAATTGTTGGTTCGTGCCGGAAAGTTCGCGCATGAGTTTGACCGCGTCTTCAACCTTATAGCTGTAAATGCCGTAGCCTCTCAGACGGATAACGCCAAAGTCCTTATCTCTCATCATAATGGGATTGGAAGTGCCCCATTTCTGATTTGTGAATTGTTTGGTATTCACGAAATAGACTTCGCCGGTATACGGAGTTTCAAAGGCGTATTTCCAGCTGTAAAACGCCGTAAGAACCGGCAGGTTTTCGGTGTCGAGTTTATATCTGCCGGGCGTGAAAACGTCGGCGATTTTGCCTTCCACGACGAAGATGCAAACCTGCGATTCTCTGACGGTCAGCTGCGAGCCGCGCATAATTGCGTATCTGTCGGGGACGTCAAAACGATACAAAATGGTATTTTGAGTTTCGTCTGTCCATTCAATAACCTTCAAGAGTTGTCTTTTTATAAAATTGAATGCCATAATAAGACTCCTTATTTTCGTTTTAATATATTATATCACAACGTTTCAGACTTTTCAATAATTTTCTATGCAATAAGCAACAATACCGGGAGCGTTATCGCGACAAGCAAACTCCCGACAACGACGATATTCGCGGCGGTTTTCGGGGACGTATTTGAAAGCTCGGCAAAGTTTAAGGTGATTGCCGCGGGCGGCATGCACGACAGAATATACGTTGAGATTTTCAACGTTTCGTCGACAGGCAGCGCGTACATTATCCCGAACGTTATAAGCGGCAACGCGATAAGTTTCAGAAAAATCGCGACGACTTGCCTGTAATCCATTAAATCCCTGAACTTCACGAAAGCCAGCCGCATGCCAAGCACGGTCATTGCCGTGGGCGTGGACATTTTTGAGAAGAATTCCACAAAGTTCATGACGGGCTTCGGGAACGACGTGTTTGTGAAAAACAGCGGCAACGCAATCAGCAGACACAGCGTCGTCGGATTTATCAGGAAGTTTTTGACGGAAACGTGTTTTCTGTCGCCGCTCATCATAAACATACCGAGAGTCCAGCCGATAAGGTTCATCATGACGCTCATAACCGCGCTGTAAACCATGGCTTCGGGATGGTCGGGAAGCAACGCCTGCAATATGGGAACGCCGAAAAATCCGACGTTTCCGAACGCCGCCGCAACGGTCGCCACGCGCGACGCCCCGTCGATTTTATAAGTTTTTATGTTGATAAGGAAGCCGATGCCCATTATCAGCACCTGCATAAGCGTCGTAACAAGCAAAAGTATGCCGATGTTTATCAGGATTTCCATGTTGCACTCCGCCTGCTGGAAGCTGTATATCGACAGCGCGGGGCTGCACACGTACAAAAGGAACACCGCAAAACCTTTGATGTGTTCTTCTTTCAGCACGTTTGCCTTTGTCAGGAAAAAACCGGGCAGGCACAGCGCGACGAGCATAAGCGCGTTTAATCCCGTGATTTCAAAATTCATAGCCTTATTCTATCACAATCGGAAGAAATATTAAAGCGTTTCGGGCATAAAATCAGCTCCCTTTCGGGAGCCGATTTTAATTTTGATTTATTCAGTTTTTGCTGAACACTCTGATTTCGAACGTTACGCCGTTCTGGACGAATGTTTCGTCTTCAACGAACTTGTACGCGCCGTCCGTCGCTTCGACGAAGTTGCCGTCGACAAGGTCGAATCTTTGTCCGTCGTACGTTTCGCCCGCCGCAATAAGCTCGTATCTGCCCTTCTTGAACACGCTTGCCGTGCCGTAAGTTATGCCGAGATGATCTTTCGCGTTTGCAATCTTCTCGATTTCTTTGTCGGTCAGGCGGATAAGGTCTTTTGCAAGTCCTTGTTTTTCGGTGCCGTCCTTGTAGTAAACGGTGACTTCCGCGGTCGATTCAAGATATGTTCTGTCAATCACTTGGTCGTTATCGATAAGCAACACGACCTTGGTTGCGACCTTGGGCGTTACGACGACTTTGATGTCAAAGATTTGTTCGTACGCGCCGTTTACGTCGTACAACGCTTTCACGGTGATATTACGTTCCGTCTTTACGCCGAGTTCCGGCACGACGAACATCGTGAACGGAGTCTGCGTGTCGGTTGCCGTGAACGTGTCGGTATAGAACTTGAAGCCGTCGACGTGGAACTGTTGCGTCTCGGAAGTAATCCTTGAATGTTTAACTTTGACGTAAAGTTCTTCCGCGTCGAAGATATTGATCGCATACCTGTTGTCTGCGGATTTGCCGTCTGCGTACTTGTCGTAAACATAGCCGGTAACTTTGCCTTCGACGTATCTTGCGGTGTTGTCCGCCGCAGCCAATGCCAAATCATCAACGTACGTGCCGTCAACAAGCGCATATTGCTTCTGGTCTTTGTGCAAAGTCTCGTCGTACGGGATGAACGCGTCTCTTGTTTCGAGGACGTAGTCGCCCGTCGCGCTTAATACAAACGCGTCTTCGTACTGGTTGAATTTAAGGTCGCCGCCCGCAAGCGCGCTGAGCGATTCTTGCGTGATACCGACGTCGAGCCTGATTTTTTGTTTGCTGTTCACGACTTCCGTCTTTTCGACCAAGCCTGTCGTACGTTTGATTTCGTACTTATTGATGACCGCAACGATTCTTCCGCTTGCGCCGTTTTGCGGTTTTCTCATATCGTACTTGAAGTCGTCGTAGTTCCACTCGATCACGTCAACGGTTGTCGTCTTACCTGTGCCGAGTTTTACGGTGATTTCTTTAAGTCCGGTGTAACCCGTATCGGTTACCGTGAGAGCGTACTTGCCGCTGTCCGCATTCGCGTTGCTTCCGCCGAAGAGTCCGCCAAGGCTGTCAAGTATGCCTGCCGCAGTGCTTTCCGCCGCGACGTAGGTATAATTGCCGCTTTGGAGCACTTTGCCGTTGAACGACCTTGTGAACGTTCCGTTGCCGCCAAGCGCGTGCTTGTTCCACTCCGCAAGTTCAGTTTCGTTCGTAGGTGCGGTGCCCGGGGCGAACTCGTACGTGCTGCCATCAAATCCGACGTATGAGAACTTGTCGCCGACCTTCGCGAACGTTTCGCTTGCCTTAATGGACGGGAGTCCGAGGTTGCCGACGATATCGAAGTTTGCGGGCGTGAAGTCAAATGCCGTGCCGCCGTTCAGAATTCCGAATTTGTCGTCGTTCGGCAAGCTTCCCGAAACGATATCGACGTTGTTGTACTTGACCTTTATGCTCTTCTGGATACGAGAGCTGTAACCGACCTGATACCAGAACAGTTTTTCAACCGTTGCACCTTCTTCGACGGTGTCTTCGTCAATCCAGTTGAACTTGCCGTCGACGGTGTAATCGGTGCCGTTGATATTGACGGTGCCGGGCTTATCCTTGTCGTAATCTCTGGACAGAACTTGCAATTCGCCGTCCCTTCTCATGATTACGATAATTCTGGGCAAGCCTGCCGAAATATTGTCTGTGCCTTTCGGATCTTTGGTCGGATCAACCGTAATCTTGTTGGTTTCGACAAACGTCGTGCCGTCCGCCTTGAAGTAACCGAACAGACGCAGGAAGCCCGTGCTGTTGCTTACTTTGACTTTGACTTTCTGCACTTTGTAGTTAAGCGCATAGCCCCAGATTTCGCTTTCTTTGCCCGGTTCGAGAATCGCAGTTGACGTATCCCAGACGATGGGCGTTCCGCCGAGTTCCGCGTAAGAGTCGTCCACTCCTTTTTCGGATTTCGAATCGTATTCCGAAATGCCATAGAAGTCTGCCGCGACTCTGTCAAGGAGACCAGATGAGTTCAATGCCGCCGTCGTGAGTTCGACAGGATCGAACGGGTTCGCGACGTTTATGGTCTTGCCGGAGTCTTCGTTGGGCTTCGTGCTGTTGGTGTTGTAGTCTCTTACCGCCGATACCGAGCGCAACGTCACGTTGCTGTCAAGGTTGATGACGATTTCCGCAGTGTCGTCGTTGTTGCCAACCGCCGTTATCGTGGTGCCGTCGTTTGTGGTGCGCTCCTTGTTAATCATCAGTGCGATTTGTTTAAGGACGCCCTTTCCGCTTGCAAGACGACTCTTGTCGATTACGATTTCGACGTAACTGGGTCTTCCGTTTTCGGCTTCGTCAAGTTTCGGAAGCGGCAGCAATCTGCCAAGGATTTCTCTCAGAACGTCGCCGAACGATCCGCCGGGTTTAAGCATGTTTTTAAGAATGCCTGCCATTTCGCCGATCATATTCGACGCAAACGTTTGCAGATAGAACACGCATTTTCCGTGAGCGTTTACGCTCTTCACAACCGTGCCGTCTTTCAGCGTTACGTCCTCACCTTCGGTGTAAACCATCTGATACAACGCTTCTTCGCTGAACAGTTCCGCGGCGGGAGCGTTCGTGTCGTACATACCGTAAAGCAGGTAGTAAAGTTTTGCAAGAATGTTGTTAAGTCCTTTTCCGTTAAGGTCGACGCGGATTGTCGTAATCGCTTTGTCGCCGACAGGATTTCCTGCGACCGACTGGTTGTTCCACCAGTTGACCTGAACGCCTTTGACAAATCCGGATACCGTGTCTTTCAGGCTCTTTTCGGGGGTTGCGCCGTCGCTTGCCATGGCGTTTGTTGCCGATGCGGAGCCAAGTCCGCCAAGGAGTCCCAGAATGTCAAGGTCCGCAACCTTCATCTTTCTCAATGCGCCGATCGGCAGCGTGACGTCAAGCGTCTTCGTTATATCGATGTACAACTGATTGTTGAACAACCATGCACCGATTAAACGTCCCTTGTCGTTGTCAATCCTTGCCTGGAACTTGCCTGCGTAAGTCTTGACGTTAGAACCCGACATGTGTGTTGTGCCCTTATTCGTACGCGACAATTCGATTGTTGCATATTGATTAGAGTTGTAGCTTTCTCTACTGCTATTCGTATAGTAATGGTTTGTATTCTTTTTCCACGAGATGCTGATGTCGGGGTCGATACCCTTAATCACCGCGGTCAGGATATTCACAAGGCTGATGCCTTTCGCGTCGCTTAACACAAGTCCAGAGAACGCGTTTGCATTGGTGCCGTTGATTGCGTCAAGTACGCCGTTGCCTGTGCCGGCTTCGTTAATCTTGCCCGCCGTCGCGCCGAACCTGATGTACCTTGCCGACTTTTCTTGTCCGCTTGTAAGCACGAAGTTGTGGATTTTCAGGTTGACCGCGCTTTCGTCGTTCTTATTGAAACCGAGTCTAAGGTCGATTTCCAAGGATCTGTTGTACATTGCAGACGCATGGTTGATGGAAAGCGACAATGCTCTGTCGTTATTCATCTTCGGCAAAGGAATGACCGTTGCAGTTGCGCCTTCACCGATGGTGATGGTCTTGTAATCCGCAAGTTCGCCTGTGCCGTCCGCCACGTGCAGCGTATCGCCGAGCAGGCTCGTCAGAAGTCCTTCGATGAAGCCCCAGCCGATTTCAACGGTGAAGCCCACTTTGCCCGGGATAATGGTAAGTTTTGCAATGTCGCCCGATGCGGATGCAATCGCGACCTCGTTATCGCCGCTTGCAAGCGCGGTTGCCGACGCCGATACAAGTCCGCCGATAAGGCTCTGCAAACCGATGATCTTGACCTTGAACAAGGACAAGCCCGAAAGGTCTGCGTAAACGTCCGCGTCGCCTTTCTGTTTATACATCGTGAGCAACGAGCCGTAGCCCATGGGTTTCAGGTCAAGGTACAACTCGATATCGCTCCACCAGTCGACGTTGCCGCCCTGCAATGCTTTGACAAGGTTTGCAATGTTCAGGGATACTCTGAGGTCGATGTCGCAACCGATTTCGCCGCTTGACGGCAGGTTCAACTTGAAGTTGTTGATGCCTAAAAGCGATTTAAGCAGTACGCCGAGATATTTCTCGAAGTCGCTCTGTTTGGTGATGTCGTCGACGCAGTTTTGTCTGATCTGTACGTTGAAGCCAAGCGCAACCGTTTCAAGACCGATTTCGCCTTTTTCAATGTCGTATACGGTGACGAATTCGTCTTTGTGGCTCGTTACGACTTCCGCATATCTTGTTTCGGCATGGCTTACTTTGGTGGAGTTGCCTGTGATTTCAAGATTCGTCGTGCGGAATCCGAAGTAGAGGTTGTCGTTGACTTGCACCGCAAGGTCAAGTTGCGTGTCGGCGTAACCGTCGCCGTTCAGATCTTTTCTGGAATCGAACAGCAGGACTGCGTCGCCGAAGTCGGGAAGTTGAATATCAAGGTTCAACGCGCCCAGAATGGTTTCAAGCAGGCTGTTGATAAGGTCTGCGTTGATGCCGAAACCGAAGCGGTTGTTTGCAAGAAGCAACGAGATATACGGTTTGTTGCCCGAAACTTCCTTATAACGCTTTTGTCCTTCGTGGAGACTTGCGTTGTACGGCACGTATTTGTCGCCGTCAAGGACGTATCCGCCGTTTTCGTCTTCTTCGTACGCAACGGGGAACAATACCTTGCCCCAGCTTGATCTGAACGCGCCCTTATTCACGTTGTAACGGGTTACGCCCTGATGCGCCGTGTTCGCTGCGTCGTATTCTTCAACGTTTCTTGCGTAGCGGGTTGCGCCTGCATGTACTTTTGCGTTGTACTTCACGTATTTGCCGTCGACAAGTACGTATCCGCCGCTATTGCTTTCCGTATAGACAAGCACGTATTTGCCGTCTGCCGCTTCGACGAAGTCCGAATACTCGATATGGTTCTTGTCGTAGTCTCCGACGTAGCTGCTTGCAAGAGCAGCCGTCTCGCCGCCGCGTTTGTTGTCGTCGCCGACAAGGTATTGATCAAGCAGCGGCAACAATGCGTCGTTGATGGTGTTGCCAAGGTTCAGACCGCCAAGTTTAATCTTGGGAAGTCCCCAACCCGACAAATCAACGTAAACGCTTTGTCCGTCAAGGTACACGCCGAGTTTAAGTTCTCTTACGGGCTCTTCGCTGGTCGACTTGAAAATTTCAACAGAAAGTTTCATATTGTTGAAGTCCGCAAGGTCGATGTGCGCGCTTATCGCAGTAGCGTAAACGGCGTCGATCTTGTCGTCTTTTACGAGGACTTGCAACAATCTGTCGGGGAAGAGTTTCTTCTTCAATATGGTTTCAAGGATATCGACGACAGGACTGATATCGAAGCCATCCGTCTTGTTGGTCGCTTCGTAATACCATTCCGATTCAAAGTTGATATCCAGTTTCAGTTGTTTAATGTTCTTGAAGTTCGCGCGGTCCGCCTTCTTGATGAAGGTGTATTCGGTCATATCGAATCCGTCGGGAGCAGTCAGGTTGATGCCGCCGATTCTGAGTCCGATATAGAAGTCGCGTTCTCCTTCCGAAACGTAGTTGTCGTCGCCGAGAATCATTTCGATGCCGACTTCCAGGTTTCTGAGGTCGATATAGATTTCACCCTTTACAAGGGATTGTTGTTCCGTAATATCAGTGCCGACCAAAGTATTCAGAAGTGCGCCGATGAAGTTTTCTCTTAAAACGACCGAGATCTTGCCGCCGCCCAGACGTACTTCGCCAAGGAGCGCGTTCAAAACGCCGAAGATATTTTCGGGGATAAGTCCCGTATTCTCGTTTGCGCTTGCGTATGCCGCGCTGGACGTCGCCGTTCCGAGGATTGCGTTCAGGTCAAGTTTTGCGACGTGTTTGCCCTTTCCGCGGTATCCGCTGTTGTCGATAAAGACCGACAAAATGCCGTCCGCCTCACCGATTGCGGTGATGACGATCTTGCTGCCGTCTTTGCGCGAATCTTCCGAGAACAACATCGTATCGGAATTGATCGTAATGCGGATTTCCGTGCCTTCAAGGTTCAGACCTGTGCCTGCGATAAGTCCGCCAAGCAGTTTCTTCACGTCGATTGCCGCCGCGATGTCGATGCTGAAATTGCCCTTTCCGTCAAGTTCGTCTTCGGGGAAGAGCACCTGATACAATACCCTTGCGCTGTTTTCGTTAAGTCCGAGAAGCGCCGCAAAGTATTTTTCCCACGGGACGAAGTTGTCGCCGGTGTCTTGTGCGAACGAATCCGCGTCAAGCGACAGGTTCAGATAAATCTTTCCGCTCTTACCGAAGTCAAGGCTGTCGACAAGGACGTCCATGATTTCCGATGCGGAGAGAATACGATTAAGGTCGACGTCGGCAAATTGACGATAACTATTCGCGTTTGCAGGTCTGAACGAAATCGTGTTTTCGGCGTCAAGGAATTCAAGATAGCTGCCGTCGGTGTTGCCCGCACCTTCTCTCTTTTCAAAGTCGAACCCGAAAATGTTCAATCCTACGTTGAGCGCAAGTTTGTGATCGTTGTAAACGTCAAGGATGCCGATATCCGCGCCGAAGATGAACGGATCTTTCGTTGCATGGATGCTTATGAGCAATGCGTCGAGAATGTCTTCAAGACCTGTGTTACCCATAAGTCCGCCGATAAGACCGAGCATCGCTTTGCCCGTGATATTGACTTTTGCGTTGCTTGCCACGTCATAACCCGCAACGTTGTCGGCGATACCATAGTTTCTGAGATCAGCCCAGACCGCCGAAATGCTGTAAACGGGCACTTTGACGTACGACTTCGCGCCGCCTTCGCCTGCGCCTTCTGCGTACTTCTTCTCGGTTTCGTCGTAGTGATAAAGTTTGGGTGCGTTGTGGCTTTCATTTGCCGGATCGTATACGTTATATTCGTACTTGCAGGTTTCCGAATTGTATTCTTCGATATACCACGCGCTGCCGCCTGCTACTTCTACGAATTTGTAAACCGCTTTGAAGGTGCCGTTTGCGTTCTGCGTGTACGTGCCGTCGGCGTTTTGCTCGTATCTGTCTTCTGCATTAACGGTTTCACCGTCCGCAATCTTTACGTAATTGCCAACGACTCTCTTGTAAAGCGCAGTCCCGGTTACGTCCGCATCGCCGGCAGCCAATACGTAATCTTCCCCGACCTTTACGTACAAGTCGGTAAGCTTCGTATAAGTCATCGCCTGTTCGTGCGTGTATTTCGCCTTGTGGCTGAACTTTTCTGCGTTTTCCGCGCTGAGCAGCGTGTAGCCATCCTTGTTTGCGCGGTCGCGTACGTACAAGTCTTTGCCGCTTTCCGTCTTGAATTCGGCGGTAATAGTGCCGGTGTAGTTTCTGTAAACCATTCTCGGCTCGTCTTTATCGTTCAACTGTGCGACGTGCACGAACTTTGCAGGCGCAGCGGAGTTAATGGCGTTTGCCTCGTAATATACGTAGGTGTACGGTTGTTGTTCGTCTTCAACCCACGCGTCGGACGAACCGAGCGCAACGGAAGTCGCCGAGCCTTCGCCCGTGAGAAGTCCGTTGATAAGGTCAAGCACGTTTACGCCCGTGATTTTGAGCATACCAAGGTTCTTGTTGTTACCCGCGTTTTGTTTCTGGAAGAAGTGCGATACGTCAACGTAAAGCGTGCCTTCCGAACTGATGTAGGTAAGAACCGCAAGCGGTACGTTGCCCAACGTCGCGTCGACTCTCGTAAGGGAAATTCTGAGATCAACCGCGTTCAGCGCAAAGTTCTTGTCTTTCAGGCTGTATTTGATGCCGACCGCCGCTTCGATTGCGAAACGAATGTCGATATCTTCTTCGATGACGAGTTTGGTTTCAAGGTCGCCGACAACGCCGCTCAGAATGTTTGCAAGAGCGATGCCCGGTTGCTTGTCAATCTTGACCTGACCTTTCAGACCAAGCGCGACGCCGGTAACTTCGTCTGCTTCCGTAAAGGCTACGCCTGCGACTTCCGGCGAAGAAATAATGTTTTTCTGTGCGCCGAGTTTGGGCATATTGACGGCAAGTTTCAGGTGCGTCGAGTACGCGACGAGATCGAGTTCCACAAGACCGTTTCTGGTGCTTCGATAGAACATCGTCGTTTCGTCAACTTCGCCGAATTGTTTGACGTATTCTTTCTCACTGAACAGTTCGATATGATTTGTTACGGTGTTTTTGAAGAATACCATGCCGTAATATTGGCTTGTGCATCCTGCGTCGGTATAGTACTTGCCGTCCTTGCGGTAAATAGGCTCGTACGTGTCTTCGATACCTGCAAGGTTTATCGTAAGTCCGCTGAACGCGACATCGGTCGGCACGTCGGGCAATACGTCTTGATAATATTTGAATCCTTCCTTGTTCAGAACAATCGACACTAATGCGTCGACAAGCTTTGCGAAGTAGTCGTTCTGGAACGCGACTTTCAAAGCCTTTCCTCCAACGCTTATGCCCTCGACGATTTGTTTTACGATATCGATAATCTGACTTGTTTCGACAGATGCGGTTGCTTCGTCCGACGAAAGCGCGGTGCCCGAACCCGTTGCCGTCCTGATGATATCCATAAGGAATTCGCCGGTAACTTTGATGTTGGGCATTCCGAGTCCGTCAAGCATCAGGTATACGTTGCCGTCCGCGACGTAGATACCGATAAGTTCGTCGCCGTCGGATTGTGCGTAAATCGAGATTTGCGCTTTTACGAGCGGCAACGCCTGTTCGATCGCCGCGAAAATATCCGACGAATCGAAGCCTTGTTGCAGTTTGTTGAGAAGCGCCGCAAAGGCGATTTCAAGTTTGACCGACGCGCGGATACCCATGTTGCCGTTTCCGATTGCGCCAACCGACGATATGTTGGTGAGAACCGTCTTGCCTTCGCTGTCGAGAATGGATCTACCCATCGCCATACCGTTGGTGAACATTGCGCCAAGGTCAAGGTCAAGCGACAAGGTGAGTGCTTCCAGTTTCGGCTCGAACCCGACTATCTTCTTTTTGGGCTTGCCGTTTGCGTCGACGATTTCGTTACCGTTTTCGTCTTTCTCCGTTCCAAAGAGAATTTCGATGAATTCGACGTAGTCGTTAATATCGATTGCTTTGACTCGTTCTTCAACGCCCGTGTTGCCGATCTTGATATTTTCGACCGCAACGTTTATGCCCAGAAGTTCTGCGGCTTCCGCGTTGAGTTTCAGCGAAATGTTGCTTTCGCGCTTAAACGTGCCGTTATCGTTATCGATATAATATTTCTTTGTTTCGGTGTCGTATGCGTACTTCGTGCCGCTGAACGTCTCGCCCGACGGAATTTCGACGAATTTCTCGCCGAAGTTGACTTCGACAAGTGCTTTCAGGTCAAGACCGCCCAGGAGTTTTTGCGTGTTTTCGTCAAGACCGAGCGCCGCGATTCCCAACAGTTTTTCGATGAACAGCGTGCCGACTTCAACCGCAATGCGGTTGCTGTCAAGGATAAGCGCAGCCGCCGGCGAACCGAATTCGTCGTTTCCTACAACCGTGAAGTTGACTTCGGACGCAAGCGCGGACGAAGATCCGCTGCCGCCAAGCAGTTTTTTAAGGATTTCGACGCCGTTCGAGCCGCCCAGCAAATCGCTGAGTCTGAGCCCCGAAATGCGGATATTGTCAAATCCGAGTCCGTCGAGTTTCAGCAGGACGTTGCCGTCTTTGTAGTAAACGCCGATAAGGATTTTTCCGCCGTTTTCGCTGATATTGACGCCGTTTTCAAAGATCTGACCGACGATTTCGATTGCGGCAACCGAGTGGTCGACGTTCGTAAGGTTGAGCGCCAACGCAACGCGAAGCGACAATCTGACTTCCGCGCCGCCTTCGGGCACCGTGAGTTTCAGCCAGTCTTCGCCAAGCGTCACACCCGTAAGCACGCCGAGATTATCGACGAATTTACCGATGTCGAATCCTGTCGTCGCATTGGTGTTTTTATCCATGAATTCCAAGCCGAGATTTACTTCAAGGCTCAGGTCGATTACCGTTTCTTGTGCGATGGGCGCGTTCTTAACTTCGTCGGGCACGATGGACTGTGTTCCGTCAATCAATCCGATATCGATTTTGCCGATGTTAAGGTTGAACCCGACGCGGCCGATTTTAAGCCCGATGCCGATACCGAACGAATCGAAGTCGAAGCCGAATTTCAGTTCTTCGTAAATGCCGTTGACCTTCGTATATCTTGTGGTCAATGCTTCCGCGTATGCCGAATCATAGCCTTCGCAATCCGAAAGAATACCGGCTTCCGAAAGTTTGACATAAGACACGTCTGCTTCCGCCTTTGCAACGCGTTTATACAGCGTCTGACCGCTGAATTTATCTTCGCTGCCATTTGCGATTTCGCCGTATTCGCCGTTTTCAAGCAATACGTACTTCTCGCCGTCGTAAACTTCGCCGTCCGCGAGCGCTACAAAGTCATACGCTTTCTTTACGTAAACTTCGCCGTCCGCGTTTTCGGGGAAGATGGGAGACGCCGTAACGATGGTGACTTCCACGCCGACTGCGCCGAACGCCGCAAGGCTTATCGTGCCTTTGTCAAAGCCGAGCAAGGTTTCAAGCAGCGTTTCGACAAGGCTTGTCGTTGCCTGAACCGCGATACCCGTCGTGTACACGCCGTTGAGTTTGATAAATTCGCCAACCCACAGTTGCAGCATTGCCGCTTCGTAAGGCATGCGTTCATCCGCACTTGCAGACGCGATTGCGCCGAAGAGTTCGGACACGGGCATCGAGAAGATACCGCGACTTGTATTGATATATTTAATATATAACGTACTGTTATACAGATAGATACCGCCTTTGACGGTTCCTCTGGAATCAAGCGACTCGATTGCGAGTTCGACGTGTTTCAGAAGTTCCGCAATATCGATGTTTGCGGTATTGGACAACGCCTTTACAAGTTCCGCAACGTTTGCGCCGACCGTAACTTTTATACGCGCTTCCGCCTCGAATTCGCCGATGCTGACAAGGAGCTTCGCAAGAGCGTTAAGGTCTCTCAGGTCTTTGCCGGTGAACGCGGGGGTGAATTTGTAAATCACATCTTCGATATAAATCGTATTATCAGGGGTTGACGCCTCGGACACACGATAAAGTTTACCGGTGTATCCGTCGTTTTCAAGCACGGGATAATACGCGCCTTCTTCCGCGACGAATTGATATTTTCCGGAAGGGTTGACGGTTGCGACTTTGTTTACGCTGTCAAAGTCGAATCTGACGCCATTGAACGTTGCAAGTTCGTCTTTGTCGATTTCGTAGTAGTTGCCTTGTTTATAAAGGGTTATGCCGGTGGCTTCATAGACGAAGTATTTGCCCGTTGCAGCGTTAAGACGGAATTTTGCACCGCCTTTCGTTCTGTCGGTTACAGAGTATTCGCCCGCCTTGAAATCGCCGTTAGCGTCGGTCACAAAGCCTTTTCCGTCTTCTCTGTACTTCTTGTCGGCAGGATAGGTTTCGGTTTCTTCCGGAAGGATCAGGAAGTAAGTCTTTGCCGAATCACTGTCAACGAATTTGTACGTGCCGTTGTCTGCAATCGTGAACGTGCCGTCCGTATTTTTCACGAATTTCGTGCCGACGTAGCCTGTTTCCGCAAGGTAGTACGCGCCACGCTTGAACGTGCCGTTTACATCCTGTGCATAAGACATTGCGCCGGTTTTGGAATATTTTTGACCTTCGTAACCCGCCTTATCTTCGCCTTCTGCAAACTCGACGTATTTCATCGTCGTGCTGGTGCGGTTGGAGACGTCGATAATGTCTGCGACAAAGTCAAGAATACTGTCGTTTGTGCCTTTCGTTCCGGAAAGAGTCAGCCCGAGTTCCATCGAGAGATAAATCTTTTCATCGCCGACGGTTTCGGATACTTCCGGGAATATATTGCCGATAAGGACAAGGTCGTGCTCGGCTTCCGTTCCCTCAACAAGTTCTTTTCTGAACTTGCCGTTTTCGTCAACGTTTCCGTCTTTGTCGTATCTCGTGCCGGTGTAAACTTCCGCAACGGGAATTTCGACAAGAGCCGTGCCTTCCTTGAAGTAGCCTTTGACTTCCTGATTGTCAAGAGCTGTCGCGCCCGCTTTCTTCACAAAGTACGGGATAACTTCAATCGCTTCGCCCTGCAAAACAAGGGTTGCGTCAAGTCCCAGACCGATGCTGAAATCGGGGGTTTTCGTCGTGTTCGGATTGTCGAACACAAGGTCGATGCTTATGCCGTTGTCTTTTGTCCAGCCGATGCCGCTGTGTTTGACTTTGACGAAAAGGTTATCTTCCGCGACAGGGTTGCCGTTCGCGTCGTAAACCGTCGTGCCCGCGACGAATCCTGCCGCTTTCACGACGTTTCTCGTCGCTTTGTCGGCGGAATCGTACACCGCAAGATAACTCGTGTGGGTGTACTTCACGAATCTGGCTGCCGCCACCTGTTCTGCGGTAAGCGCGACGTATTCGCTCGCGTCGGAGAGATAATACAACGTCTGAACTTCGCCGCCGGTGTAAACGACGTACTTAGTCGCGTCAACGGCGTCCGCTTTATAAAGTTTTCTATAAACTTTTGCTTCCGCGTCGAAGAAGTATTGTTCGCTGCCCTGTTGCGACTCGAACGCCGCATTGTAACGGACGAAACGTTCTTCGACTTTTTCAGTGTAAAGGACGTCGTCGACCGAAGTTTTTTTGTCCGAAAGTTTTGCATAAGGACTGCTGAGCGTGAACATTGCTTTCACGTCGTCGTTGAACCCGAACGTGTCGCCGAGAAGTTTCGCGACAACGTTTTCAAGCAATACGTTCATCAGGTTGGGAGCAAGAGCAAGGTCAAGTCCCGTATCGCTGATGCTTGCGCTTGAAAGCAGATTTTGCAAAATCTTGTTGACAAGCACGTAATCGGTTTTCTTGTCATCCTTTTTGTCTTCGCCGTCGCCTTCGCCCGTCGCAAGCGCGCTTGAACCGCTGCCCGTCGTCTTCTTGATCTGGTCGATAATGTTTTTAAGCGACGCTTTGAAGTTGTCGCCGCCGACCGCAGAAAGCGAAACGTAAACGTAGCCGTCCTTCAAGCTCACGAAAACGGGGTTGCCGTTAAGGTTGATCTTAATCAATGCTTCAACCATATTAAGGAGTTGGAGCGGATCGTATTTTTCATTGCCGGCAGTGTATTCCGCGCCGAGTTTGCCCATTACGAGTTCGTAAAGAGCCTGACCTGCGGGCACAAGATACTCCGTCATTTTTTCGGATTTGACGTTAAGTACGACGTCGATACCGATTGAGCCGTGCGTGTTTTTGATAATCGCGTCAAGAGACACCGCTTTCAGTATGCTGCCGACGGTTGCCATTGTTGCGTCTTTTTCGAACACCGCTGCCGACGCGACGTTGCTAAGAATTGCGTCAAGACTATGCTTGCCGTCTGAGATGTCGTAATTCAATTCGACGCCGAATTGTACGCCGAGCGCACTCTTATTTTCTTCCGCCGTTGTCCAGGTGTAGTCCTTAATGGTCGTGCCGAAGATATCTTGTTTTTGGGTGCTGAGATTTACCTTATTGACAAGAATACCAAGGTCAAGATACGAGCACGTCGCAACGACCGAAAGCAAAGGTTTGTTTTCGTCTTTCAGGTTCACCGCGACTTCTGCGGAGAGTCCCAGACCGTTGATGATTTCGATAATGTCGTCGCCGACCTTGTCGCCGACAAGCGCTTCAAGCAGTCCTTTCACGGTTTCTTCCGCGATCTTCACCTGAATGCTCTTTGACGCAAGTTCCAGAAGGATTTCCGCCTCGTTTGTCGTGGCTCCGTCGTCGGACGCAAGCGCAGCGCCTGTGCCTTCGACTTTTCCGCCAAGGTATTCCACAACGCCGCTGACCGTCTTGCCGAGCAGACTTCCGAGCAGGTCAAAGTTTTCAACCTTGCTTCTTACGGGTGCGCTCTGGCTGAAGAATTGCGTTTCGACGTACAGGCAAGGAATATCTTTCCCCGTTGCGTCTTTTTCGGTTGTGAAGTACAAACCGAGTATGGTCTTTTCTTTGCCGGGGGCTGCGTTTCTCACCTGCAACATAAGGTCGGATTTACCGAATTCTTTCAGGTTAAGGTTCCCCGCGAGCCTTACGCGAAGGTCAAGGTCAAGTTCGTTCTGAATATCGAGATTGAGCGGGAATTCAAGGTCGGTACCCGTTGCCTGCAAAATGCCGGAAATAAGTTTTCCGATGGGGAATTCGCCCTGTTTCAGCCCAAGGTCAACGCCGATTTCGACGTCAAGCGCCATGGTTTCGATTTCGGAAAGTCCTTTGTAGTCGGCTTTATTGTCGATAAGGTTTTTGAGTACGTCGTTGTTTGCCGCAAGACCGATCTTCAATCCGCCAAGAGCAATGCCGAGTACCAAGGGGTCGATACCGACGCTGAGTTTCAGAAGGTACGGTTTTTTATCCGTAACTTTCGTATTAAGTTCGATAAAGCTGTTCGTTTCGTTGAGTTTCAGGTCAACGCCGTCGATGTCCGCAACGAGTTTCAGAATAGCGCCCAGCATGTTCTTGCTGAGAGAAATCGTCATGCCCGACCCCAACTCTTCGTTGTTTCTGTAAATGCTGATTTTGTTGACGATGTTGTTGATGATTGAAAGTATGCCTTCAACGCCGAGATCCGCCGATGCAAGTGCGCCTGTGGACGCGCCGCCCACCATACCCAGGACTTTATCTACGCCGATTTTGAGTTTGGTGTCTTTGATGGTCTTTTCGCCGTCGATATTGATGTAAATCGTGCCTTCCGTGACGTAAAGTCCGACAACCGTCTTCTTCGCTTCCCACGGATAGCCGTCGGTGAGTTCAACCGCAAGGTCGCTCTTCATCAAAAGCGCCTTGACGATTTGCATCGTGTCTTTTGTGTTGCCGCTTAAAAGCGCGCCGAGGTTCACGTTGCCGGCGATTCTGAGACCGATTACGTCATTGAATTTGTCCTGAACGTTGAACTTAATGAGCAACGATTTCAGGAAGTTTGCAAGCGCGCTGGGATCTTTATCGCTGCCGCCGACAATGCCCGAAAGCAATCCGCCGATTTCCCACTTGGTTTCGCCCGTGGTCGGATCCGCGCCGATTTCGATGCCCGCTTCCACGTTGACGTATACGGTAAGGTCCGCAATATTCGTTGCGTTCGCTTGGGGGAAATCTTCGTTTTTCAGACCGTCGATGAACTGTTCAAAGGTTACTCCGTAGTTTTCCTTGAACGTTTTTTCGGAAAGCTGAATGTTGCCGAGTTTGATTGCGACGTTTGCGGCGGTGTTCGAAACTTGCTTATATTCGCCGTCTGCCGCTTCCTGATACGTGCCGTCGACAAGATTGTATCTCTTGCCGGTGTAGGTTTCGTCTGCCGCGATCTTTACGTAATGGACGCCATGAGGATCGGACTGACCGTTTCTCATGATGAAGATACCGATGCCGATACCGCTGAATTTTGTGCCGCCTTCAACCACGGATACGTCGCCGTCTTCGATCTTACCGATGACGATGGATGCGCCGAGTTCGGGCAGTTTAAGTTCCATTCTCTTGGTTTCGCCCGTGGGTTTGCCGTTTTCGTCAAAGACGTCTTTCATCGTGTAGCCTTGCGTGAAGACTTCGTAAAGAGCGACTTCCTGTTTGGAAGCGTCCACTTTGACGTAGGTGGTAAGCCCGCTTGTCTTGTTGTACGCGGGGATAAAGCCTTTCGTAAATTCCATCACGTCCTTATCCATATCGAACATGAGAGTGTCCGCACGTTTGAATTCGGATTGATAGTACTTAGGCGCGCTCGCGTATATATCCTTATTAGAAGCGTCGATGAGCGTGAACTTTCTGCCGGAGTTTGCAAACTCTTTCAAAGTTCCGTCGGCGTTCTTTTCAAAGTATTTTTCGTCGATAACTTCGTTGCCTTTCAATACGTAGAAGAAGCTGCCTTCTTTCGCTTTTACGAAGAAGTCGTTGCCTGCGTATGTGTTATTAAGCGTGAATTCGCCGTTTTCATAAACGTATTTATCGACGTTTCTCTGATACAGGTCTTTTTGTCCGACGGGATTTGCCAAAGGATATGCGTTTTGCAAAATCGTATAATCGGTGTTCGCGTCGTAAGCGTAGTATTTATAGCTCGTTGCGCCCGCATTGTATTCGATATAATCGTTCATATCGCCGACAAGCACGCCGACAAGAAGCTTCGTAATGCCCGTCATTACCTGAATCTGCAAGCCTTTGTTGCCAAGGAGTATTACGGGATTGAGTTCGGACAAGTCGATGTCCGCAGACGCCGTGCCGTCGCCCTTGTTGATAAGCCCTTCAAGGAGCCCGATAAGGTCGAATTTCAACGCGACGGGCTGAATAATCGTGCCGTCGTCCGTTTTGAGATACAGCGTCGTGGTTTTCTGGTCATAGTAAAGACCAAGGAAGACTTTTTTGTTCGATTTTCTCCTGATTTCGATGAGAATACGGGAGTCGTTCTGGTCGGGCTTGCTGGAAATGTCTATATCCGCAACGATGTTGAAAGTCAAGCCGCCCTTGATTTCGTCCTTGATGTCGATTGTCGTGCCAAGCGCGAAGTTTGCGACAAGCGCGCCCAGCAAGTCTTCAAGAACGTAAGTTTCGTCGTCAAGCGCTACGTCGATTTCCGCGCCGAGGCCGAGAAATACGTTGCCGCCGTTCAGAAGATCCTGATATTCGTCTTCCAGAATATTACGTTCGCCAAGTGCGGCAAGGTTGCGCTTACCGACCGTAAGCACGATGTGTCCGAGACCGAGTCCGAGCCCGAGCGCCGCATTGTCGCCCTGCTGAATGCCTACGTTTGCTTTCAGCCAGAGTTTCGACAGGTTAAGTCCGTCGTATTCCAGAGAAATCGCGGTGCCGCTGTTTGAGAAATTAAGCCCTTTCACGATTTCCGTATCGACGCCCAGACCGTTAAGAAGCGCGGTGATAAGCGTATCCGCAATCGCAACTTCCAGTCTGTCGCGGTTTACGGAAATGCAGTTGATGTTTGCAAGAAGCAATCCTACGATATCGAACTTCGCCTTTTCTTCGGTTGCGGGAGCGTCGCCGCCTTCACCTTCGGTTGTATCGCCTTCGCCCGATGCGAGTGCGCTGCCGGTGCCAGAAACGTCTTTGCCGAAAAGTTTGAAGTTTCCGCCAAGGGCTTCCAAAATATTGATTTTATAATTTCTGAATTCGCCGTCGCTGCTGTTGAGATAAAGCATGCCGTCTTCAAGCAGCAATACGGCTGTTTTTGCGTTTTGTCCTTCGCCCGTCGTAATGTCGATGCGCGCGTCGACTGCGCTGAGGATCTTTGCAACGTCCGCGCCGTTCTTAATCGCGTTTACAAGCGCCATTACGTTGGCGTTGGCGTTGATTTTAAGGTTGAATTTCGCATTGACGCCGTCGGGAGACTGCACCTTCAACGCAAGATTGTACAAAAGCTTTCCGAGTGCGGAAAGGTCAATTACGCTGTTTTCTCTGATGTTGAATTCAAGTTCGAGTTCCAGCCCGACACTTACCCACAGGTCAAAGTCGAATTCGCCGTCTTTGTAGGATAATTTGCCGGCGTTGATATATTCGCCGCCTTGTTCGGCGCTCTTGAATTCCTTTCCTTTCAGATATCCGTCAAGCGAAGGATCGGGGTTGCCGTAGTTAAGGAACAAACCGACGTTCGCGCCGAGAATTTGTCCGCGTTCTTCGGTCGCCATATTGACGGCGACGTCGATTTTCCAGCCTTCTTCGCCCTGAGGATAATCTTCACGGGTTTGGTAAATTTTAAGGTCAAGTTGGTCAATGGGAAGTTTCATTCCGAGTTTGCCCATAAGACCTGCGATTACGTCTTTCGTAAGGCTTGCGGAAATGCTTTCCACCGTGAGCGGAGTCGAGTCGCCTTTGACGATATTCAAGCAGCCGATAAGCGCCATGATGTCAAGGCTTGCCGTTTCTTCGACAGCAGCCGAATCTTCGTCGCCCGCCGCAAGACCGTAGTGCGTCACGACAAGTTCGCCGTTATCCATTGCGGTTTGAACCGCTTCGATAAGCCCTGCGTTAATGACGTCGCCCGATGCCGCGCCCGAACCTTTGCCGCCGATAATTTCCATTATGCTGGGGATTTCGGGGATTTTCGCCGCGATAAGGTCTTTCAAAATCTGATTAAGGTTGATATCGGGGATCATCGCTTTGCCGCCGCCGAGTCCGGACATATCGGCATAAAGCGCGTTGTCCGCGCCGATGTAGTAAAGACCGAGATAGGTCCTATCGTTGCCTTTCTTATCTTTTCCGTTCAGTTCGATGACTGCACGGGTTTTCTTGTTATCTTTAAGGTTGATTTCCGCACGCAATTTGAGATGGAGGCTGATTTGGAGCGGTTCGAGAATCTGAATAGCATCGGATTTTTTATAAATTTCCGTGCCGGTAATGCCTTCAAGGGCTTTGGCAATCGCGCCGCCAACGGCGCCGTCGATGTTTTCGATGCTGTACTCTTGTTTTGCAATGTCGAGATTTATGTTAAGGTCGGCACTAAGCGTCGTGAAGCTGTAATTCTTCCTGTCCGCTTTGACAAGTTCGGGCATGGAATTTTTGACTTCGTTTGCGAAGTCCGCCGATTTGGAAAGCCCGCCTACGCCAAGTTCCATCGTCTTGTCGACGCCGCCTTTCGTGCTGACGACGTTCAAAGCAAGTTTCTGGAAACGGTTGTTGCTGATATTCGCAACAAGCGCCGTGTTAAGCGTCTTTTTGCCCGACAAAATATCGCCGACAAGGAAGTTGACGACGCCTTTGATAATGTCGGATTGTCCGCCCAGCAAGCCGTTGACGACGTTGCCGACTTGTTCAAGCAAGGTCTTATTCGTGAAAATCGCGTTGAGTTTCGTGGGCATCACGAGATCGACCGAACCGTCGGCGTTCGTTACAGAGTAACTGCCGCTTTCGGAAATAAGGGAAAGCAAGATATTGAACAGCGTGAGTTTATCGTCGCTGTCCGTGCCCAAAATGGTGGAAATAAGGTTTTTAACGCCTGCGTCGTTAATAAGGCTGCCAAGGTCGTAATCCGTCAACACTTCTTCGATTTTCAGTTGGTTGAGAATATCCTTGAAAAGCCCCACTACGTATGCGATATCCGAATCGGACACGTAGTAACGATGCACCGCCTTGCCCGTTTCATAGTCGTTGAAGTCGATATACATATCGCCGCCCTTTGCGTAAATGCCAAGGACAACCGTCGTAAGGTCGGCGCTTTCTTTCAGCACTTCAAAGGTCATTACGCTTTCGTTGACGGGATATTGTTTGTCATCGCGTCCGCCGAGAGTGTCGATGGAACCTTTGACTTTGACGGTGTATTTATCCGTCTTGCCTTCCTTTTCGACGTAAACGTACGGTGCGAACGAGAACGTTATGTACCTTGAGTTCGGCTCGACCGTCTTTGCGTTGATAATCGAGGTCAGCAACAGTTGTCGTGCCGCGTTACCGGACAATGCCGTCTTTACCGTTTCGGTCTGCTGTTGCGAACCGGTGTCGGGCTTAACGAACTGATTGAGGTTGGAATCCCCGCTCGTCGTTTGCCCACAACCTACGAGAAGAATCAGCGCAAGGGCGAGCACCGCCGCAAGCACTAACGCTTTCTTGTAAATCGAGTTGCGTTTCATAATAGCCTCCTTATGCGCATATATATGCGTGCGTGAAACGTGGCCTGCACAATTTCACATATATAGATAATTATATTCTACAAGAAAAAATGCCTGCCGTCAATACAATGTTGTTACTTTTTTCTACGAAAAATACCGAAAATCTTCCAAAAATTTTCCGACCACAATATGTTGTGTTTTCCGAGCGTTAAAAACCGCAAACGAAACCAAAATAATTTGCGACAGTTGTAAAAAACGCCAAATTTCGTCGCAAAAACCAACAAAAACAAAAATTCCGTACGCATTTTATGCAATTCCACGCAACGCACTTTATGTCATTGCAAAACGCCCTATACTCGATTCCTTCCGCGCAACACACTTTATGTCATTGCGAGCGTAAAAACGGGGTCCCCGCGGGATACTGTGTACCCGTGGGGAAAAGGCGCAAACAAGCATAAGAGTGAGCGTTATCGCCCCCGATAACGTGATTTCAAAAGCGCAGTTTGCGCCGTGCAGCGCAATATTGTGTCAATTCATCTGTCTTATTGACACATTTTATGGCAAAAATAAGCCCGATCCGTGTCAACGGGACACTTTTCGGGCATTTTTCAATTATTCGGCAATCAAATTCTTATTTGTAGCCGAGTGCCTTTCTTACTTCCGTATCGTCGAAAAAGTAGTTTTCGTACAGGTCTTTTTTGTAAAGCGTCTTTATGTTGGTCTTTGCCGTCAACCCCGCCTTTTTGAGCGACGATTTTGCCATTAACGCAAGCACCCACCACAATTCTTCGGGAAATTCGTAAACCTTTACGTCGGGATACTTTTTGTTCAGCATCGCCTTGAACTTCGCGTTTTTGTCGCAAAGCGGATATATCACGCCGTTTTTGCCGTTCAATATTACGCTTAAAACGCTCTCAGCCGCGCTTTCGTCGCCGATTTCGGGATATCCCCCGTCAAAAGTCAGATAAAAATTCCGGAATTTCAGCGCAGGTACGCCGCCGATTGTAAATATTTCTTTCGGAAGCGGATACACCAAAGGAATTTCCGCAACCGA
>ENA-OYZG01000119-OYZG01000119.1-human-gut-metagenome-genome-assembly--contig:-NODE-119-length-24521-cov-6.507929_pt1 | contig 24521 bp, 24 predicted proteins | sample MGYA00244071_ERZ653466 | MGnify/ENA primary metagenome ERZ653466 (study PRJEB26926, sample SAMN06165150) | human gut metagenome | biome: ENVO:00009003; feature: ENVO:2100002; material: ENVO:00002003...
CTGTGCGCAGCGCTGTTTGCGGTCGTTACCTGGGCAGTGGCTGCATGGCGTTTCGGCATCCCGACGAGCGAAAGCCATGCGCTCATCGCGGGGATCACGGGCGCGGCCGTGGCGCTCACGGGCGGGCTTGCGTGCGTGGACGGCGGGGAGTGGGCAAAGGTGCTGCTCGGCCTCGGGATCGCGGGGGCGCTTGGGGCGGTGCTGGGCGCAGCGGCGGAGCGGCTCACACGGCAGCTGTTCCAGCGCGCGGGCAAAGGATTCTTCCTGCACGCGCAGCGCGCGGCGGCGGCCGGGACGGCCTTCCTGCACGGCGCGCAGGACGGGCAGAAGTTCATCGGTGTGCTGCTGCTGGGCCGCGCGTTCGCCCTGGGGCGGACGGGGGAGACGTCCTTCGTGCCGCCGCTTTGGCTGATGCTGCTCGCCGCGCTGGCCATGGGCCTCGGCACGGCACTGGGCGGGCGGCGCATCATCCGCAAAATGGGGTTTGAGCTTGTGCGGCTCTCCCCGCGGCAGGGCTTCGCGGCGGATCTTGCGGCCTCGCTCTGCCTGCTGCTGCCCACGGCCACAGGTGTGCCGGTGAGCACAACGCATACCAAAACCGCGGCAATCCTCGGCGTAGGCGCCGCAAGCCAGGGGAGCCACGTCAACTGGCATACGGCGCGGGAGATGATCTTCGCCTGGCTTTTTACGTTCCCAGGGTGCGGGCTCGTCGGCTTTTTCATGGCAAAACTGTTCCTTCGCCTGCTTTGGTGAATCAAAATCGTGGAAAGTGGTGGAAAGTGTAAGTAGAAATCATGCGCAAATTGTAGTATAATCAAATTTACGGCCTGTTGCAGGCAAGTTTTCAAGCAAAGGATACAACGAGAACCAGTGGAAACGATTCAACGAGAAAACAAGATGGGCGTGCAGCCTGTTCCATCGCTGCTGATCAAGATGTCGCTGCCGATGATGGCATCCATGCTCGTCATGGCGCTTTACAACATTGTGGACAGCGTCTTCGTATCGCGCATCAGCGAAAACGCGCTCACCGCCGTCTCGCTGGTGTATCCGTTCCAGATGCTCTTTATCTCCGTCGCTGTCGGCACCGGCGTGGGCGTGGCAAACAGCCCTGAAAGCGCGCCGCAGCCGGCCGGGAGCAGGGACGCCCCCGCCAGCAGCGCGCATAAAAACAGGCCAGCAGCTCTTTTCATATCAGTAGTATTCCACAGGCGCGTGAAAAACCCTGCCCGCCGGGAAAAATTGCGCGCGCATCCTCGCGCATCAGGAACCGGCCCCGGGCCTGGCGTTTCCCCAGCGGCGCGCATACACGCCCGTGCGGGTATCATGCCGTGCGCATGAATGGGTATGGGGACAATGGCGGACGGACGGCCGCCGGTACGGGCGGATCGCCCGCACGGGCGTAGGAAAAGGCCGCGGCGGCGCGCGGCCAGGGGATGGCCCGCCGCGTCGGGCGGCAGGCGCCGCGCGTCCCGTTCAGCCCGGCGCGGAGGCGTCCGCGGCAAAGCGCGCTTCAAAGCGCCTCAGCGCCGCGGCGGCGCGGCCGTGCGGCGTCATCCCCGCCCCGTCGATGAGCCCAAGCGCCGCCCGGTAGCCCAGGCCGAACGCGCGCCACAGCACGCCGTACTCCAATTCGTCCCAGAAGGCGCAGAGCGCAAAGAGCGCCTCCCCGCCCTCCTTGTCCAGCACGGCGGCGAGCATCTCCTGCTGCACGGCGGCCACCCCCCGGTTCGCGCAGTACGCCTCCTCGCGCGCCATGCCGGGCAGGGTCAGCAGATCCTGCTGGACATGCTCCTCAAAAGGGTCCTCCGGCGCATCGGGCGAAAACTGCTGCTCAAAGCAGGCGCACGCCCCGCGCGAAAAGCCGAAGCGCAGACACCGGCTCAGGTTCTCCCCGTACAGCGTCTCGACGCGCCCGAGCGCCGCCGCCTGCCCGTCCGTCAGGCGGCCCTCCAGCGTCCGCCGCGCCTTCCGCGCCGCCGCATCCTCCGGCGACAGGGCCGAAAGGCTCTCCTCGCGCAGGCTGTCCAGCAGGCCGCCGTCAAGCGCCCGCGCCGCAAGGGCGGCCACCGCCCGTTCCCAAACCGTCATCCGTCCGTTTCTCCTGTTCCTGATCGATCGCCGTGTTTGACATTCCCTGCGCCGCCCGTTTCCCGGCAGGCCCGCGGCGGCGCGCAGCCGGCCCCGAAAACGGCCGCTGCGCATTTTTCCGAAAACGGCTGCTATGCATTTTATAGAGCATACCATATTTTTTACGCTCGGGCAACTATCGTTGCCCATATGGGGCGCAGGAGGCGGTTACAATAGTCGCATGCTGGACGCGGTAACGATCGGAAAAGCGATACGCCGCCTGCGCGAGCAGCGGGGCATGTCCCAGGAGGTCTTCAGCGGCCTCGCTGGCATGTACAAATCGCATCTGGGGCGGATCGAGCGCGGCGAAAAGAAGCCCAACCTCGACAGCCTGTGCCGCATCGCCCGCGCGCTCGGGATGCGGCCGCACGAGCTGCTGCGCTGCATCGAGCAGGAGCACGAAAAGGCGTAGCGCCGCGCCCGCATAGGGCGGGCGCGGACGCATGGCGGAGCGGAGCAGGCGCGGCTTCCAGCGGCGGGGAAATCCTGCCAATCATTATTTTTCACGGACAAACGCAATATCAATATCGCCGTTATTGCCGGCCACATTCAGCGTTTTTCTCCCGCCATCCTTACTCTCCGGCAAGTTGCAATCCCCCTTTTTGATCCGGCATTGAATGGCAAAATCGTCATAACCGCCCACAATCGTCCCGGTGATGTTCCCGTTCTTAACGGTCAGGGTCAGGGCGCTGCCTGCGTCCAGGCTGTCAAAGACAATATTTCCTCCATTGGAAGAAAGGTTGATGCTTCCCGTTACCGCCAGTGCGGACAGCGTGATATCTTCGTTTGTCGTGGACAGTGTAACGTTGTCCAAAAGAGCGTCCGGTATCCGCAGCGATATTTTCCGGTTTTCGGCGGAGGGCTTCCTTCCGATATAATCCGTCCAATCCTTGTCGCTTGCGCTTTCCATGGTCAGCACATTTTCATCGGAAATGAAAATTTCGTACTGCTCCTTGCTGTTTTCATAATATTGAATATGCACCTGCTCGTCCTCGGACAACGACACCACAATTTCCCGATCCCGCACGGCAAGGCTGATCGCATTGATCCGCCTGTCCGGCGTATAGCTTTTCTTCTCAAACGGTTCGCCACCATTCGAACAGCCCGACAAAGCAGTGCCGCTCAGGACCAAACACAACACAAGGGAAAGGATTTTCTTCATCGTGGTTCCTCCATCATTGGATTGATCGAACTTGCAGGTTCGACGCGCGGCAATGCCGTCTCTGCCGCCTGTTTGGGTTCCGTCATGCGGCGCTCCTCCCGTGCGGTACGGCAATATGGATTGCCTTTCGCATCATCCGCTGCTAAAATGGAGTATAATCCTTTGTGTAACACAAAGGTCAACGGGAAGAGAATACAGTGAAGCATTATTTTTCGGTAGGCGCGGCGGCAAAGGCCGTCCATACGACGAGCGAAACCCTGCGGCATTATGACCGCATCGGGCTGGTGAAGCCAAGCAAAAAAGACGAATGGACGAATTACCGCTATTATACCGAGCAGGACATCGTCCGATTGCATACGGTGCGGGCTTTGCAGCTGATGGACCTGTCTTTGCAGGAGATCAAAAGGGTTTTGGAATACGATGACCTTGAAAAAGTCGTGGATTTTCTGGCGCAGGCCGAAAAGAAGGCTGATGATAAAATAGCCGCTCTCCAATACGGCAAAGCAAAAATCCGGCTGGCAAAGGCAGACTATGAAAGGAAACTGGCGCTGCGGAAACGTCCGGGCGGCGTCTCCATTAAGGATTTCCCGGAGCGGGTCATTCTGCTTTCCGATACTTTGGAAAAGCCGGCGCTTGACAACCTCTGGAATTATCTCAGCCACTTCCACGATCAGGTCGCCCGGACCGCTCCCGCCCTAAAAGAGCGGTTTGCCTTTGAGGATCAGGCCGGCATATACACCGAAAACGGCGTGTCGAAGCTTTTTGCCGTCTGCACCCGCTATGCGGATATAAGCGGATTAAGGGTATTGCCCGGGGGAAAATACCTGTGCGCCGATTGTACAGAGGAAAACCGGGAATGGGTATCGGGCGAGATCATGCGTGCGGCACGAACAAAATACGGCGTTGAGCCGGCATCTATGATACAGCTCATCGTCGTTTCGGGCATACTGCGCTGGAATTACGAAGTGCAGGTCCTTATCGGGAGATAGCCCGCCAGAATCCGCTTCCTCATGCACGAAACAGCTGGAAACGCGCGAAATCCGGCAGATTTCTATTGGATTCCTCTTTGCAGCAGCGCCACCGTCTCCGCGCAGCACGAGAGGATAGAACGCAAGTCATTTGCAGAGCGGTTTGTCCGACTTGATCCACCACTGTTTCTGTCCTCCCAGTTGTATGCGGGAACAAATCAATCATCGCCATCCAATTATGCGATAAACTCTTTTTTGATAGTTTTTAACTGCTCTTGCGGGTAAGGAAATGGTCGTTCCTCTGGTCTTCTCGAAAACTTTGTCTGGAAATGTAGTTCGCTATCGGATTCGATAATTCTACTATGCTCATATGAGATAGAATATAGAAATAATGGTTGCTTTCAAGACTCGTATTGAATCGTTCATTTGTGAAAAATCTAATACTTAATGAGAATAAAGGTATCATCAAGTTTCCTGTAGAACCATTCATCTATCTGTTCATCCGTCATATCCTTGCATTTCTCTGTATTACTCGCCAAACGTTCAATGTATCCTGATTTATTCCTAATAATACCAAAGTACAGATTATCCAACTCTTTTAAGCGATAAGATAAAGATCTTCTTCCGGAATAACCAGCTGCTATCCAACCAGAAATATCATCCATGTTTGAAGAGTTATACAGATTAGAGCATTTCCTGAAGCGAAAACGGGAGAGATTGCCATCCTTTTTCCACGCTTGGGCAACTATCGTTGCCCATATGGGGCGCAGGAGGCGGTTACAATAGTCGCATGCTGGACGCGGTAACGATCGGAAAAGCGATACGCCGCCTGCGCGAGCAGCGGGGCATGTCCCAGGAGGTCTTCAGCGGCCTCGCTGGCATGTACAAATCGCATCTGGGGCGGATCGAGCGCGGCGAAAAGAAGCCCAACCTCGACAGCCTGTGCCGCATCGCCCGCGCGCTCGGGATGCGGCCGCACGAGCTGCTGCGCTGCATCGAGCAGGAGCACGAAAAGGCGTAGCGCCGCGCCCGCATAGGGCGGGCGCGGGCGCATGGCAGCGCAGACGGGGGCTCTGCTCGCGCGGCTCACCGCTGTGCTTTGTCATACAACGCTTTTGTCCCGCACGTCGGGACCGGATGTGCCTGCTTTGGGGAATATTACTTCATTTGCCTCTTGATTTCTTCTGCAATGATACGGTCTGCCGGAAGCCAAGCAACGCTGCATAACATATCTTTTGTCAGCCAGCAGGCGGCCTGAGCTTCCTTTAGCACAAGACTGCCGCAAATGACCTTGCACCAAAAACAATCCATTGACAGGTGGAATGTTGGATAGTCATACTCAACGGTCCCAATGAGGTTCCCGACTGCAATGTCTGTATCCAATTCTTCTTTGATCTCACGGACGAGCGCCTGCTGCGGCGTCTCATCAGCTTCGATTTTCCCGCCTGGAAACTCCCACTGTCCTTTATAGTCACCATACCCACGGGCTGTGGCAAATATCCTGTTTCCATCGCGGATGACAGCTGCCGCTACCTTGACGATCTTCATATAGTATTTTGCTTCAAATAAGGTCAATCAATTTGTTTTTTAGGCACATTTCATAGCCCAGCTTCTTTTCCCCAACAGAGCTGAATGTGACCACGATGATGGCTTCATCAATGCCGGTAATCGCACCTTCACCATAGAATTTGTGCCTCACTTGCCTGCCGATAAGCTCAGGTGGAACAACAACCGTAGGCTTTGGGGAAGAATATGGGACAGCGGCAACCGGTGGCGCTGGCGTTTCAGCCCCCTTTGGGGCGGACCTCTTTTGTTCTGTAAGCATCTTTATATACTCTGCATCAACATTTTTCCCACGTGTCTTGTAGTCGTCCATATCTTTGAATACAAACATGGTCGGCTTTTTCACATCGTTGTCGGGCACGGGACGGATGGGGAACATCCAGACTTTTCGATCCATCCCATCCTCGCCAGGTTGAATATCAGTATATGGCTCGCCTACAAGTTCAATTCTGCCACAATATATATATTCTCCAGCATCTAAAACCTCGAATAGATGAATATCAATATCGTTCGTCCCACATGCGGCCAAAGTCGCATTCTGAGCCCAGTTGATATCCTGATCACCACTTTTTCCCATGCCTGTATAATGCAGGACGCCTCCAATCCACTTATCGTGATAAATACCCTTCGTGTAGTCGGAAACGATTACTAAGGTGCCTGTTGCTCTTGATCGACGCATGCCGCCCATATTCCCACATTTAAAGATTCTTACTATATCATTGTTCTTTATAATTTGGCCAATCCTCAACCCCGGGTCAAACATCTTATCTCGCTTTTCCCTTTCTCGCATTTCTAATTTTTGTTATTAAATCGTCTCGCCACTTCTTGTTACCATATAATAAATAAAGATATACTATATTAAAATATAAAGATATAGTTTTGCGGGGAACGATGCCTTCGAAAACCCAATTAAAATATACGGATATATTTTGCCGCAGGTGCCGGAGATGCCGCCCGCTCCCGGCCCGGCGCGCGTTTTGCGCTTAGCAGCCCGGCTGCACGCGCTTTGCCGGATGCCATCCGGCCGTCAGACCCGGGCTTTGCCGCGCGACGGCCGTTGCTTCCGGACAGTATCACACAAAGCCAACCTTTCAAAAACTTGCATCACATACGCAATGCTGTTGCCGGACTGCTACTAACAAAAGCGGGCGTGCGGGTTCTGAAGGTGGAGGTTCCGGGTTACAGTTGACTGTGACAAATGCTTGGCGGCAGAGCATCATTGCATCCGGACAGGTGCGAAAAGCTGCTTGCATAACGATGGATGATACAGGCGGCAGACGCAAACAAATTGTCATTTTTCATACATGACAAAAAGTGCTTGACAAAATAGGGACAGTTTCGCTACAATGAAAGCAGCTCGAAAGAGCCATTATTTTGAGGGGGAAGTGTTATTTTTCGGTCATGACAGAAGGGGACGGGAAAATGCGATTGGCGGACTGTGCGAGCGTGCGTAGCGGCCTTGTCCTTGCCAGAAAGCAGGCCAAAGTGCCGACGGGCAACCGGTACTCTCTGATCAATTTGCGCTCCGTGCAGCAGGACGGTTCTATTGACCTGAGCGAAATTGACGTGTACGACGCAAAAGAGCCCCTAAAAGGCGAATATCTTTCGCAGGAAGGAGACGTTATTGTACGCTTAACTGCACCATACACAGCCGTCCTGATCGACGATACAACATCCAATATGGTTGTCTCATCCAACTTTGTCATCATACGTGCTTGCAGCCGCAAGCTCGTACCCGGATATCTGTACTGGCTGTTGAATACGCGCGAGATGAAGCGCCGGATTTTTGAGAACACAACAAGCAATATGCTTGGCGCAGTAAAGGCAAAGTATTTGGCGGAATTGGAATTGCCCAGTCTCCCGATTCAGGAACAGATCAGAATTGCACAGCTGCATTTGCTGGCAAACCGGGAAGGCCGGCTCCTCAGGCAACTGGCGCAGGAAAAACAAAAGTACTATGCGGGGCTGCTGGAGCAGGCGCATAAAAAAGCGAAAGAAGGTGGGCGGATATGACAACCAGAAGGGACATTGAACAGGTTCTTTGGAATGCGTGTGATAGTTTTCGCGGCAAGATCGACAGTTCTCGCTACAAGGACTATATCCTGTCCATGCTGTTTGTCAAATACCTAAGCGATGTTTCCAAAGAGAAGCGGGAGGAGTATCTCAGGCAGTATGAGGGAGATCTGCGCCGCGTTGAGAGGGCCATGGGCCGCGAGCGGTTTGCATTGGACGAGCAGGCCACCTTTGATTATCTTTACGACAACCGCAATGATACGGAGATCGGGCAGAAGATCAATGTTGCTCTGCGCAAGATTGAGGACCATAACAGCGGAAAGCTTCGCAATGTATTCCGGGCCATTGACTTCAATTCTCAGGCGGACTTTGGAGAGCCGAAAGAAAAGAATGCGACCCTGCGCAACCTGCTGGAGGATTTCAGCCGCCTCGACTTGAGCCCCAGCCAGCTGGGCGCCGCAGACGTCATTGGGGACGCCTATGAATACATGATCGCCATGTTTGCCTCCGATGCCGGGAAGAAGGGCGGCGAGTTTTTCACGCCAAGCCAGGTTTCCGAGCTGGTGGCGTCTCTGGTGCAGCCCCGTGAGAACGACCGCATCTACGATCCCACTTGCGGCAGCGGCGGCCTGCTGCTCAAGGCGTATAAAAAGGTACCCAGCGGCAAAGTAGCCATCTATGGTCAGGAGATGAACCAGCAGACCTGGGCGCTTTGCACGATGAACATGTTCCTGCACGGGGTAGATGATGCGCGCATCTGGCAGGGAGATACCCTTTCCAACCCGCATAATATCGACGGCGACAGCCTGATGAAATTTCAGGTGGTGGTGGCAAATCCGCCGTTCAGCCTGGACAAATGGGACAGCGGCTTTCTTGCGGGAGCGGAAGCGGACAGCCAGGGCAAGAAAAAAATGTCCGCGGAACTGGACCCGTATCACCGGTTTGACTTGGGCGTGCCGCCCACGTCCAAGGGCGATTATGCGTTTGTGCTGCACATGCTCGCCTCGCTGGACGCGGAAAATGGCCGCATGGCGGTGGTGCTGCCACATGGCGTCCTGTTTCGCGGGGCCAGCGAGGGCAGAATTCGCCGCCAGCTGGTGGAGATGAACCTGCTGGAGGCGGTTGTCGGGCTTCCGGCCAATCTGTTCTATGGCACCGGCATCCCGGCCTGTATCCTGGTCTTTCGGAAGAACCGTCCGCGCCGGGACGTGCTGTTTATCGATGCTTCCGGGGAGGGCAATTTTGAAAAGGGCAAGAACCAGAATATCCTGCGCGACAGCGACATTGCCCGTATTGTGGACACCTATCGGGCATGGCGGGAAGAGCCAAAGTACAGCCATGCGGCGTCTTTCGATGAGATCCGGGAGAACGACTTCAACCTGAATATCCCCCGGTATGTGGATACCTTTGAGGAAGAAGAACTGGTGGATATCGACGAGGTGCAGCAAACCATCGCTGGCATCGAGGCGGAGCTGGCCGAGGTACAGGCGCAGATGAAGAAGTATCTGGAGGAGCTGGGAATATGAGCGGAGAGATGGAGAATACCGGAAGAATCCTGATTTATCAAAATGAACAGGGAGACACCAAGATCGATGTCTATTTTGAGGAAGATACGATCTGGATGACGCAGCGTACCATGGCAGAACTCTATCAGGTAACTCCGCAAAACATCACCACGCACATTAAACACATCTATGAGGACGGTGAATTGGATCAGCGGGCAACTTGTAAGAGTTACTTACAAGTTCAAATGGAGGGGAATCGTCAAATTTGCCGTGATACAAAGTTTTACAATCTTGACATGATTCTGGCCGTCGGTTATCGAGTACGAAGCAATGTGGGCATACACTTCCGCCGGTGGGCCAGCAGTATTCTGACCGAGTACATGAAGAAAGGCTTTGTTCTCAATGATGAGCGGCTGCGCAATCCCCGTGAATTTGGTGCTGACTACTTTGATGAATTACTGGAGCGGATCCGGGATATCCGGGCCAGTGAGAAACGGGTGTATCAGAAGGTCAAGGAGATCTTCGCACTCTCGGTGGACTACGATAGCAAAAGCCAGATTGCCCAGAACTTCTTCAAGTCGGTTCAGAACAAGCTGGAATATGCCGCCACGGGTCACACTGCGCCAGAACTCATTGCCGAGCGGGCAGATGCGTCCAAAGACAATATGGGCCTCACCTCGTTCCGGGGGGCCAAGGTGCGCCGGGGCGATGTGACTGTGGCGAAGAACTACATGACCCACGAGGAAATCAGCAACCTGAATCTCATTGTGAATATGTACCTGGACTATGCGGAATTGCAGGCCAAAGGACGCAACCCCATGCACATGGCGGATTGGGAGAGCAAACTTGAAGATTTTCTGCGCTTCAACGGCCGGGAGGTGCTGGAGAATTTCGGAACCGTGAAGCGGGAAGTGGCGGAAAAGCTGGCGCTGGAGCAATATGAACAGTACAATGCCCACCGCCGGACACTGGAAGCGGAGGATGATGTGGATGAGCTCACTGCGAATGTGAAGCGGCTGAAACCATAAAAGGAGAAAAAGATATGGAAAACATTGCTTTGGTTATTATTACTGCGTTAATTTCTGGCTTGCTGGCAACATTAGTTACTATTTGGTGGCAGCGACGTGCAGAAATTTTTGCGAGCAAAATGCGCATCTTTGAAACACTCATGTCTTTTCGCTACATGATTTCTTCTGAGGAAAGCGTAAAAGCACTAAATTCAATTGATATTATTTTTTATAAAGATAAAAAGGTTCGAGAGGCATATAAAGATTTTCTGAACGAGGCAAATAAACGGCCTGAGTTAAATCCCAATATTGAGGATAAGCATTTAAAACTATTGGAAGTAATGTCAAAATCTCTAAATTTGGGTGAAATACATTGGGATGACATCAAGCACACATATTACCCGAACGGACTTTCGGAAAAATTGCAAGAGGAGACCATTTTACGAAAGATGCAAATTCAAAATGCTGCGGCAGCCATCCAACATAGTGGGGAACAGGCAAACACCCCGTCGGGTGCACAATTCAACCAGCAGCTTTTTGCCCAGATTTTTCCAGAGTTGATTAGGAATCCCGAAAGCCTAAAAAGTCTTATGGAAATAGGCGAGAAATATGGAGGCAAAAAATGACGCCAGAAATCAAATGGCGAATTGAGCAGATACGCCGGGGCGAGGTGCCGGAGGGGTATCAGCGAGCCGGTGCAAAAATTATCCCCTACAATTGGGGAATTCGACAAATAGGAGAAGTATGTGTGGTTAATCCCGCGCGCCCCCAAATGATTCCGGATATCGTATCATTTTTAGCAATGGCCGATGTAAGCGAGGATGCAAAAATAGTTCGTCAAAAGCAGATAAGATGTTCCGAAGCAAATAATGGCTTTTCCTGCTTTTGTAGAGGAGATATTCTGATCGCTAAAATAACCCCCTGTTTTGAAAATGGGAAAGGCGCCTATACGGCCACGCTGGAAACGTCTGTAGGGTTTGGAAGTACAGAGTTTCATGTACTGCGTTGTAGAATTGATCCAGAATTCATTTTCTTTCATACAGTTTCTTTTGAATTTCGAAAAAGATTAGAAGCTGAAATGACAGGAACGGCAGGACAAAAAAGGGTACAGGCGGAATCAATTGCTAAATACAGGATTGCAGTTCCTCCAATAATTGAACAACAAAAAATAGCTGCCATTCTTACCACACAGGACAAGGTGATTGAGTTGAAAGAAAAGCGCCTTGCCGAAAAGCAGCGGCAGAAAAAGTATCTCATGCAGCAGCTTTTGACCGGCAAAAAGCGCCTGCCGGGGTTTAGTGGGGAGTGGAAGACAGAATGCCTGGGCAATTTGTTTTCCGAACGTACAGAAACTAATTGCGAAGACTTAGAAATGTTGGCAATTACAGGGACGCAAGGTATTATTCCAAGAAAAGAGCTGGATTTAAAAGACAATTCCAGTGATGACAAATCAAAATACTTGAAGGTATGTGTTGGGGATATAGGGTATAACACAATGCGGATGTGGCAAGGTGTTTCGGCCTATTCCAACTATGAAGGAATTGTCAGCCCGGCCTATACAATTTTGAAGCCAAATTCATCAGTTGATGCGAAGTACTTTGCGTATCTTTTTAAAAAGCAGGAGGTTATTTCCCTATTTTACCGTTTTTCTCAAGGCTTAGTAGACGATACGCGGAACTTAAAATATGAAAATTTTAAAAGAATTAAGGTTTTCTATCCGCCGGATATAACCGAACAAACCGCCATTGCCGAAGTGCTTACTGCTGCTGACCGCGAAATAGATTTGCTCCGGCAGGAAATTGAACAGGAAAAACAAAAGAAAAAAGCCCTGATGCAGTTGCTGCTGACGGGGATTGTGAGGGTGAAGGAAGCATAAGATGCAAATTGTTATTGATCTTGGGAACGCTTGGGAAATGGCTTCCGCTGTGGGCACTGTGGGGGCAACGATTGTTGCGCTTTGTTTGGCATGTAGAGAGTCCAGAAAACGGCTTTCTGTGTTATTCGTGTGGGATGCTGTTGAAACATATAACTTGGTCTTGATATTAACCAACGTTGGCGGCCGGCCGATAGTCACAAGCAAAATTACACTATTCTATGGTGGGGAACAAATCTTTATGCAAGACATATTGAACGAACTGCGACTGGATTCCTCCGGAAATTATCTGATTAAGAGCGGGGAAACGAAAAGAATTAAATGCGATGCAACGAAGTTCAAAATCAAAAAAGATATCAGGAAAGCAAAAAACGCAGACAGTATCAAAGCCGTTGTACAGGACTTGAACGGGAAAAAGTATGTATGCCGACAAAAAATCGATACCGAAAAACTGGTGGGATGTTTATTTGGAGCAGGAATATTTAAGGATTAGCGCCGATCAGTTTTGTATTGTTTGAAAGGAGGCAACCCTGGACAAAAACCTGTACGATGCTGACCGTGAAATCGACTTGCTTCAACAGGACATCGAATAGAAAAAGCCCTGATGTAGTGTTGCTGACGGGGATTAAGAGGGTGAAAGTATGAAAGAAATATATCATAATGTTTTTATCGGCAATGAGCAAGATTACTATACAATACAACGGGAGAGCAACTGGGCAGTCCTGCATTGCTGTAAGCACCCATTTCACTGCCAATTTGTTGGATATCGTGGCAATTTGTCTTCTACTCATCCCAATTATGCGTTAAAGCGCATCGAAAATGAAATGGCACTTAATCTTGTTGATATGGATCGCTTTAGTGAAAATTATCTGGGCTTTAATCGAGATATGTTTGCAACTGCGATTTCTTTCTTGGATGAGTACAGACTTCAGGGGTACAAAATCCTTATCCATTGCAACCAGGGAGAATCACGGGCTCCGACAATCGGCTTGCTATATATTGCACGCCTAGGGGCATTCGAATATGCTGATTTCGATACATCTGTTCAAAGATTAAAGGAAATGTACCCTGCATATACGCCAAAAAGAAATATTTTTTTGACTGTTAAGTCTCTCTGGAGAGACTTTGTACAGAATCCAGTAAAGGAGGTGAATACATAATGGCAACCAATCCCCCCAGCGGTGACGGACATAGAAACGGCGCAGTAAAAGACCGTTCTCAGACCTTTAACCCCGTTACAAAACAATGGGTAAAGCGAGATAGTAATACCGGCCGTTTTATGGATGTCAAACAGGATGGGACTCCTTTTAAGGGCGTCCGAAAAGAGAAATAAATCCAGAAAGGAAAGCGAGGCGGGCTTGCCCGCCCGCTATTCCAGCCTTTGTTGACATTTCCGAAAGGAGGCGACCATGGACAAATCCCTGTACCTGGAAACAAACGTCAGCCAGCAGCCGGCCATCGAGCTGCTGCAGTCCATGGGGTATACCTATATTTCCCCGGAGGACTGCGAGGCGCAGCGGGGCAGCCGGTACCACGTGCTGCTCAAGGACGTCCTCCGGGGCCAGCTGCGGCGGCTCAACCGCTATGCTTATGCCGGCGCGGAAAACGAGTTTTCCGCCGCCAACATTGAGCGCGCCATGGAGGAACTGGAGGCGTCCCCGGCTGATGGGCTGGTGCGCGCCAGCGAGAAGATTTACGATGCGCTGCTGCTGGGCCGGAGCTATCCCGAGACCGTGGGCGACGGGACGACCCTCAGCTTCGACCTGAAGTATATCGACTGGGAGCACCCGGAGAACAACCTCTTCCACGTGACCAGGGAATTTGCGGTGGACAGCCAGGACAAGCTCCACAATGCGCGGCCGGATATCGTGCTGTTCATCAACGGCATTCCCTTTGCTGTCATCGAGTGCAAGGCCCCGCATATCGGCGTGGAGCAGGCGGTGGAGCAGAGCATCCGCAACCAGCAGAAAGCCTATATCCCACAGCTTTACCAATTTGCCCAGATCGTGATGGCGACCAATAAAAACGCCGTACAGTATGCGACCACCGGAACGCCCAAGGAGTTCTGGCAGGTGTGGAAGGAGCAGGACCAGGCGTTTCTGGAAGAGGCGCTGGGGAAATATGTGTCCGGACGAATGCCCACCGAGCAGGATCGCAGCATGGTCTCCCTGTTCAGTAAGGAACGGGCGATGGAGCTGATGCGGTATTTTATCGTTTTTGATGCCAACGTGAAGAAGATCTGCCGGTATCAGCAGTATTTTGCCATCCGCGAAATCGGGGCGACCATCCGGCAGTCGGACGAAAGGGGCAACCGGCGGGGAGGCGTCGTCTGGCACACGCAAGGCAGCGGCAAAAGCCTGACCATGGTCATGCTGGCAAAGTACATCCTCATGGAACTGGCCGACTGCCACCCCCGCGTGATTGTCGTCACAGACCGCAAGGACCTCGACCGGCAGATTACGGCCACCTTTGCCCATACGCGCCTCACCCCGGCGCGGGCAACCAGCGGCAGGAACCTTGTGAAATTGCTGAACAGCGGCAAGGCGGATGTCGTTACCACCATCATCAACAAATTTAACACGGCGGAGAAAATGGAGCAACGGAACTTCTCGCGCGATGTGTTTTTGCTGGTGGACGAGAGCCATCGTTCCAACTATGGCCTGCTTGCGACAAAGATGCGCACGGTATTTCCCAACGCCTGTTACATCGGCTTTACCGGCACGCCCCTCATGAAAAAAGAAAAGGATACCATGCAGAAGTTTGGCGGGCTGATTCACAAATACACGATCCGGGACGGCGTGGAGGATGGCGCTATTGTTCCGCTGATTTATGAGGGGCGTTTTGTCGAACAGACGGTTGACGAGGCCAATATTGACCTCTGGTTCAAGCAGACGACCAGACGGCTTACGGAAGCCCAGCGGGAGGATCTCTCCCGCAAATGGAGCAGCATCCGCCGCCTGACCTCTACGGATGCGCGGCTCAAACGGATCGCGCTGGATATCAACGAACATTTCCTGGAGGGCTTCCAGCGCACGGGCTTTAAGGCCATGCTGGCGACCAACTACAAGCGGGACGCCGTTCGGTATCTGGAGTGTTTCGAGCAGTTCGGGGATCTGAATTGTGCCGTGGTGATTTCGCCGCCGGATCTGCGGGAGAGCGTGGACGATGTGGACGAAGGCGCCGACGACAAGGTCATAGCCTTCTGGAATAAAATGATGAATCGGTATGGCGATGCCGACACCTATGAAGAGACGATAAAGGCGCAGTTCTGCGCCGGCGATATCGATATTCTCATTGTCTGCAGCAAATTGCTCACGGGGTTCGACGCGCCATTGTGCCAGGTGCTCTACATTGACAAGGAGCTGAAGGAACACGGCCTGCTGCAGGCCATCGCCCGCACCAATCGCCTGCATGCCGGCAAGGATTATGGCCTGATTGTCGATTATCGCGGCCTGGTCGAAAAGCTGGATGCCGCCATGGATCAATACAGCGGAGCCGGTTTGGAGAACTTTGAGGGCAGAGACCTGCAGGGGGTCGCTGTAGACGTCATGTCGGCAATAGGCGATTTGCGGGATGCCTATTCGCGCCTCGTGGAGTTGTTCGCCGGGCTGCAGCATCCGGATGATACGGAGGAGGTGGAGGTTTTTCTTGCGGATGTCAAAACACGCGAGAGCTTTTATAGCCGCCTATGTTCGCTGGGCAAAGCGCTGAATCTGGTGCTGAACGCGGAGCAGGTGTATGCATCCATGTCCAAAGAGGAGATAACCCGGTATCAAAATGCCTTTGTCTTCTTCTCAAAGGTGCGGCGCAGCGTGAAAATTCGCTATTGTGACGCCATAGACAACCGGGAATACGAACCGCTGATGCAAAATCTGCTGGATACCCATTTGTCGGTGGCAGGCCTCAGGCAGATTACCAGCCCCGTTGACATTCTGAACAAAGATGCTTTTGAGCGGGAACTGGCAGAGCTGGGCACCCTGCGCGCCAAGGCGGAGGCGATTACCAGCAAACTCACCCGCAGCATCAGCGAGAAGCGGCAGGAAAACCCCATGTATTACGACAGCTTTTCCCGCAGGATCCGGGAAGCTTTGGAGCAATACAAGGAAAAGGTGATCTCCGAGGCGGAATACCTTGCAAAAATGCGCGATATCATGGAGGATTACTATGCGCGGAAGAGCACGATAGCCTATCCGGAATCGATAAAAAACAATGTCCACGCGCAGGCTTTTTTCGGCGTGCTGTCCGCCATCTTTGATCAGGATCAGGTACAGGAGGTTTCCCCCGATTTTGCTGCGGAAATGGCAGCGGAAATCGCCAAAATCATTGCAAACCACAGCCAGGTGGATTGGACGAACAACAAAACGATTCACGATAGGATTTCGCAGGCGATTGACGATCTGTACTTTGACTATGAGAAGAAGAGAGGGCTGAAACTGTCCTTTGATACGATTGACAAGATTATTGAGAACGTCAAAACCGTGGCGCTGCGGAGGTTTTAGCACAGATGCTGCAGCAAAGAACCGTATATTATGAAGATCGGGAGATCCACTATCAACTGGAACTTAAACCCGTTAAAAACGTCAACATAAGAATCCATAAAGATTCCAGGGTATATGTTTCTGCAAACCCGGGAGTCCCGGTAGAAAGCGTCGATGCCTTTGTGGCAAGCAAAGGACGCTACATTTGCACGGCACAGGACCGATTCAGGATGTTGGCGCAGTATGCGCCGCGGCCCAAACAATATGTCAGCGGAGAATCCTTCTATCTGCTGGGCCGGGGCGTGCGTTTGGCGGTTGAAAAAGACACGCACGAGGCCATATTTTGCGACGGGGTATTTTTGTTTCTGCACACAAAAGACCCGGATTGTTTTGAAAAAAAGAAGAAAATGGTTTCGAACTATCTGACGCAGCAATGCCAGACCGTTTTTGAGGAAATTGTTTCGCAAATCTATCCGGTTTTTCAGAAATATGGTGTGAGCAGACCGTCGATCAGGATTCGGAACATGGAGACACGGTGGGGTTCATGCCTTGCTAAAAAAGGGATGATTACTTTAAATAAACGATTGCTGGAGGCACCGCGCAGCTGCATTGAGTATGTCATCATGCACGAGCTTTGCCACTTTATTCATCCTAATCATTCAAAAAACTTTTATACATTCCTCACAATGCTGATGCCGGACTGGAAAGAGCGCAAGGAGGCGTTGGACCGTTGCGCGACGTTTGGGCTGTAACTTTCAAGGAGGGAGGGCAGTCTATGCTGACCGGTGGGACTGTCTGAAAATGTAGGAGCGGATTTTACTGGCCGGTGCTGTTCGCCAGGCTAAGCGGTGCGAGACGGACGTTCAGAAAGATGGAGCTACATGGCAGATGATTCAGAACAAGGATCTATGTTGCTGAAATAGAATTATGTGAAGGTTTATGCGCGATCACGCTCCATGGCTTCGTCCACCGCACGATTGATGAATGCATTAACAGACTCCTCTTTGGCGGCAGCATGCTCTTGGATGAGTTTTTTTTTCCCTTTTGGAACACGAACCTTGATTTCTTCTGTATTCTCGTTTATCCATTTTTTGTTGGCACGCTTGCGCGCATCGGAAATTCCCATGTGGTTTTCCCTCCATTGCCAAATAGTATTGCCGCTGTTCAGAAAACTGTCCAACGCAAAAAAAACAAGCAATGGGCAAAAAACATCTTGATACATGGGCCCATACATGATATAATAATTGCAGGACAAATTAGTACGGCAGCTTACATGGGCGGCAACCATAGTAAGCCTGCGCAGGTGATGCGACCACCTACACTGCGGATTACCGCGCCGTACTGGGGTCAGTATATACTGTTTTGCCATTTATGGCAAGGGTATCTGGCCCCAGTACCTGCGGCCCGCAAGTCGGGTTCCTCCGAGTACTGTGTAGCGGCGCCTGCACAGTACTGTTGTTCAAAAAAGACAGGAGGAATTTTAAAATGAAAAAGTATGACTCTGCTGCATTTGTGGCAACTTTACAGGATGTTTTGCTGGCGCCGACACCCGAGCAGCTACAGAAAGCCCTACAAGAGCTGGGCGAGTGGGTGTTTACACAACCCGTGTCCCTGATCCGTACGCATTCAGAACAATTTCGGGATCTCATCGAATTGCATTTAATAGAAGCGGTACGCGATAGCATACATGCTCTGCCAGAGGAAAGACGGCGCGTTTGCTCTCAAGCACTGGAAGATTACGACGTGCTTTGCCGCCCCGTGTTTCCTGCGCTTTTGACTGGTAAAGCTGCTCACAAATTGTGGAAAAGGATTGAGGAATTACTTTCTCTGGACGAGTACGATAAGTTGCGCGAGGACATTTTGAATCAGCTGCAAAGTATGAACGAACTGGAACGGGAGACGGTGTCCGGACATCTCGATCGGCGGCTGGCGGACATGCTGATATCTGAAACGTTGACGGATGCAATACGTCTAAAAGCCAGACCAACACTGGAGCGCCAATTTCGGCTTTGGCATTGCTTATCGATCTGCGAACGATATGGATTGGAGCAGCTGGCACTGTATTTCCTGCGCGCTAAGGGAAACTTAGTAGAAGTCATGCTGCCTTTTACAATGGCCGATGATATCCCAATAGAAGACTTATATGCAGCTGCTCGAGTTATTGCCGTGCTGAGCCCGCAGATTGGGGAGTTAGAAAAACGAAAGCTTGAAGAACAACTTTGCAAAAAAGCAGGGGCCCTTGCAACGGTGCAACAGCCTTGCAATTAACCAACAACACAGACATTTTGGGGGACGCTGTGGTATTGCTGACGACAACTTGTGGCACCTGAGAGATGCTGCAAACACGATGAGAAGCTGGGATAAAAATGAATGCCTACGCTTAAGAGCAGTTTTTGGAGGCCTACAGCTTTTAGAGCATTCTGGGTGAAAAATTTGCTTGCCTTGCTGAATTATGAGACCGACGATCGATAATTGGAGGAATTTGCCGTGTTGTGTAACCATCCATATGTTCCCATTTCTAAGCCGGAGGAACAAATTAAAGCTGTTTTGGATTTTTGTACTGCCTGGGAAACGCCGATAATTCTTGAATACAATAGGAAGCGGTATGTTTTGCAGACAGTAGAACATTATTTGAAAGAGTACTGCACACGGGAAGAGGCTGCGGCAATGCGAGAAGAGCTGAACAATCTGGCCGCCCTGACGTCCTCTTCCCTAAACGTCAGCATCGCTCCAACGGATAGGGACGGTTATGATGGACGATAAGCGATATGTGTTGCATTCGAAAAAATATCTGCCGAGTGATGCGCCCCATATTATGTCTCAGGCAATGGAACAGGCGTATTTACGGAGAACCCAGTATTTGCTCAAGCATTATAGGGACTTTCATGCAAGGCAACCGCCCAATCTTCCGCTTTCTGTCAGCCAGGCAGTGTTGGAAATTTTGTCTTTCAGTTGGGCTGGAATGGCTTGGGATACGGAGAATGACTACCTGTTGCTGGATCGCTGCGGCCCTCTTCTTTCTCCGGCGGTTTTTCATGCAGCAGAAGAAATCAGGGGTTTTCCTACAGAGATTGGCAGAGAAGTTTACCCTGTCCTGTATTGGCAGTATTTTTCGCCAGACGGCATGGCAGTGGACATTTATCAGCTGCTTCTGCGGCTTCAGGTTGAAGAGTTGGGCTTAACAAAAGAGGCCGTGGAGGCGCGGTTGGTTCAAGGGGAAAAAATGATGGCGGCCCTCCTGTTTCCCGATCGGTTTGTTGTTGCGATGCGTGCCTGCGACTAAGCCATTTTGCTATATAACAGTGCTGCCCACCGGTTTGGCCGGCGATTGCGATAATGGTCGAGCAATTTGCATGTTAGTGCGCTTTGCAAGCAAGACCGTGTCCAGTGTCCATTTCCCCGTACGAGTCTGCTTGCAAAACTATGGGCGGAATTTTCGCTTTCTTGATTTGGCGTTTGGATTAAAAGCGTAGAAATCGAGTAATTGTCCTTAACGCATAATTCGAGGATTTCCCAGCACAAACCACCCACGGTGAGATTGGCAACTGCATATCTGCGGCGCTTTCCATTTTTTAAATAGCAGAAGTCCTTTTCACCCGGCAGGTCATAGTAAGCGACCTTGGTTAAGGTTACATCCGTATAGAACGATAATTGGGTCAACGCCTTGAAAAAATCTTCAAAATCTGGATCAGGTGGGATAAGCGGTGTTTGTTGTGGTAAAATGCGGGATTCAAACAATTTTCCAAGACCTGTTCGGTCATTTGGGGTAAATAACTTGTTTTGCTCTGGAGCGGATTCCAAGGTTTGGCGTGCTTTTTTGTTGCCGCAGCCGTTATTGATTGGACGGTTGCTTTTACGATGCATTTGAGCCTTAAAACCGAGAAAATTTGGAACGAGGACCCCGGGTCTGTGAACAGATATGCCGCCGGTAGATTTTGCCGTTTCGGTAGCTGCGCCAATCAAAGTAGTTGTTTGATTTTGGCTGTGTTTATTGGCGGAAGCACCTTTACCGTAGACGCTGTTGATGTCAGAATTAGCGGATCTGTTAATTGCAGGGCCATAGGTAATGCTGCGGAAAGGCATTGGCAATGTAATGTCAACCACTGCAGTTAAAAACGTAACGCGTCTGCCAGGAATGGCGTGGCATTGCAAGCTAAGACCTTTTTCTAAGGGAAGCGTTGTTTGAATGCGGGCTGTTTTTATGAATTCCAAAGCGGTTTGCTTCCATGCCTGCCTTAAGGTGGGTATTCCATACAATATAGCTATCATTTTTGCAAAGGATTCGTTTATACTATCGCGGCACAGCGGCGAAAAATCAAACGCGAGATCTTTTCCGGATAATTCCCAACTGGAAAGGACGAGGCAGTCCTCCAGCCCCTCAGTAGAAATTAGCTGATTTGCCAGCAAAGAATTCCACATAAAAAGTGATCGCGCCAACTCAATGCAGGGAATTATATAATGGACATTTTTATATTGAAATCCCATGCAGTATTCGCGGCAGATCTGTGGTATTTGGAACATGGGGTAAAGCGAGCGAGGCAATTGGGCGGCTGCTGTATCTATGAGGCTATTTTTAATCATATTTGCTGAAATTGTGATTGCTGCCGGCTCGTTTTGGGGAAGAGGACTGCCATTTCGAAAACATCGGCCAATCCATAACTCAGGCATTAGCCCCCAAGGAACGGCAAGTGGATGGGGTACGGGGTCATTCCCCGCACGAAAAAACACATTGCAAAATTTAGCGCCACTGGTTTTATCGATTTGGGGCGAGGTTATCCAATATACAGAGCAAGTGGCTTCTTTGGGGAAAGGCCAGCTTGCCAATTGCAGATCACTGCTCATAGTTACCTCCTATAGCACTGCATTTTGGATTTGTCTGCGTTGCGAGGGAAGCTGTGTAAATATCCCACATGGAATCCCAGTCTTCATGACGAATACCAGATAGTTTGAGTATTCTCCATCTCGCGACGGGCTCTGCGCGACGCAGCAATTCCTGCTCAGCCCATGCAATCTTTCGCAAGCGAAAAGTTGTGATATCTTCTGAACACCTGGAGAGTTCCGCGTTGGTTAAGGGGAGATTTTGCCGCGCACTGGCCGACATACTCCCGCAGCCTAATTCCTCCATTAACCTGGTTATGGAAATCCGAATAGGCTTGCCAGATTGTGCAAGAAGTTTCCTTGCCACAACAGGAACCTGCTTGGACAACTGCTGATCACGCTCCTTCCAATTTGCATATGTTTTGTTGCCCCCACGTGGCAACCGCTTCTTGGGATGGAGTTGCAACCATGCGTGGTCATGACGGTTTAGCCATATATATGCCGCTTCATCTGTTTTGCGAATTTCGTTTTGACAAGCACCGGGATTTGATTTGCAGGCGGCTAACCAGCGCTTTCTGTACTCGGCTTTTTTTCGTCGTAATTGGTCACGGAGCCCCTTCTTTGATGGAGGTTGGCAAGCATGTTGCGTGAATCATGTTCAGTCAATTGTACTAAATTTTCCAAGCTACCGCAAAGAAATCTGGCCATTAAAATGTGGCGCAACGGGTGATGGGAACGCTGCCCGCTGCGGCACATGGATATGATCCATGGCCTGTCCACGGTTTCGTCAAAACCAAGTTTCAACGCCCACAGCAGATCCGTTGCAAAAAAATCGAGAAATTTCTCGCGAAATGGTAACAGGTAAAGGGAGCCGTTTTTGGTTGCCAGACCTTTTTGGTACAGTAAGGCGAGATAGAGCGAGCGAAAGCTATACTGATCATGGGCGAACCTTGCCCGAATCTTTTGGAAGTTTTGATAGAGATAGTAGACATCATTTGCAATTTGCAACGCTTGCTGTATTGCCAAGGGCGAAAGTGACGGAGGATAAACCGCCGGGAATAAATGGGCAGGAGAAGCGGTCATGAGAGCGCGGTTGGAAACGGTCAAATGAGGGGCCGTAGTTTGCGCCAAAGGCCTGTGATGTCTATGGCAAACAAGTACACCAGGTGTCTGATGCAGACGATGCCAATATCCTTCTCCATAGCGTTTCAGCTCTTCGGCATAGCATTCAGGACAAAAGCGTATTTCGCCTAAGACAAAATGGTTTGGAAATTGATTGAGAAAGGCAGTTATGCTATTGCTTCGGCCTTCCTGAATCCAAGTGGTAACCGCTGCTTCATTTTTTTTCGTAGCAAATGCCATGAAGTAAGGAAACATTGTATGCTCCAGCAGCAGTTGGTCGGCAGAGGACATTCGCGCACGTTCTGATAATATGTGCAGATTTTGCGGAATGGCCGGCGAAAGCGTTTTCTTGCGCAAGCCGAACAGTTCGTCCATGGTTTGGCGAGCCAATTGGTTGCCGCTTATTAGATGATATCGGGCAACGACACTATAGAGGATCTCATCTGGGTAAGGCTGAGGAAACACTGGGATCACGGCATACCTCCTTTGTGGATCAACTAAAATTCATCTTCAGGGCGAACCAATTGGCCATCCTGCATTAAACTGTCCAGAAGGGCCTCGCCAGTCTTTATTTCCTGAATCCCCACGGGGCTGGGACGGTTTTTCGCTGCAGCTGTTAATGGGGTATTTGGAGGTGCTGATGCTGAACCCGGAGCTGCGGAAATATTGGCTTGCTGCACCGACATTTTTGCGCGCAATGAGCTTTCAGTTTTAAGTCTCTGGCTGATAAAACGAAACTCGCTGCTGGCGGCCGCTTCACGTATCAATTGCGGGGTTATCACTTCTTTTTCCCCTTGTTCTCCGTTTTGAATGGCAAGCTGTTGAGCTCCCATAAATAATTTGACAGCAGCATCTATGTTGCCATAGCTTTGGGCATGCAATTCGTTTCGCAGCTGGAGCGTGATTGGCGTAAATTCGGCTGTCCACTGATATCGCCAAATGCCTTTGGTGAAAGTGTCCCAATCAAATGTATCATTTTCAAGTGGAGAAAGGACGGTCAAGCCCTGTTGCCCTGAGGTACGGCGAGCGGTCATGAGATTTGCAGAAAGCATTTGCATAGCGGGAGGCGTACCTACAAGCAAAAGGGGAAGGCCTATTTTGTTGATTAGTTGAACAAGGAAATTTAGCATTCGCTGAGCACCTCCGCTTTTGGCGGAGCTCAGATTTTGAATCTCATCGATTACCAGCAATCCCAAGCCGTGCCGTTGAGCTATCATGGCCATTTGAGGAATCATCTGATCCGTGGTTGCTCGACCGCCGGAAGCGAACTTAGCAAAAGTATTATCTCCCGTGATGCGATCAAGCTCCATAAAAAACTCCGAACATAACCCCTTGACACTGGCGTCCATCGGACATTCCAAACGCATCCAAACCAGCTGAACATTGTGAAAAGGCATGTTGTGATAAGCTTGATGAAACAGCACTTGGGGATATAGGGCTAACGTATGATTGATCGTCGAGGTTTTACCCATTCCAGAGTCGCCGACGAGGCAAAAACCGCTTGCTCTTGCATTGTACCCGGGAATGCTGATAAAACTGCTGTCCCTATGGTGTATGCAACTTTGCAGTTGTCCCATTTGCCTGTTCCAGCAACTGTCTAATGGGTTCCTGCCAACATATCCCTCTCGAATAGCTGCATCGATTTTTCGGGCAATTTCGCCAGTTTTGCCCATTGGAATAAAGACATGGGGCAACGCTTGGATACATTCTTTTCTTGTGTGGCAATCCAGGGTTCGTTCATTCGCATGATAAGGTATTTTTTTATGCAATGCATGAAATAGATCCGCATCAAATAAACTGTCTGGCAGTGCTTCAATGACAGTGTGAACTTTTTTCTGTAAATAGCTATCAGGTATAGGTCTTCTATGATAAAATCTAAATCATA
>ENA-OYZG01000143-OYZG01000143.1-human-gut-metagenome-genome-assembly--contig:-NODE-143-length-22046-cov-5.941203_pt1 | contig 22046 bp, 17 predicted proteins | sample MGYA00244071_ERZ653466 | MGnify/ENA primary metagenome ERZ653466 (study PRJEB26926, sample SAMN06165150) | human gut metagenome | biome: ENVO:00009003; feature: ENVO:2100002; material: ENVO:00002003...
CACTCGACTAGTCGTCGGCAGCGTCAGATGTGTATAAGAGACAGCTCACAGGATCATAATACGTGACCGTCCCGATCCCCGCGATATGGTCACGGACCAAAATCCCGAGCCGGTAGCCACTGGCCGTTTTTTCCGGCGTGACCAGAAATTCCGCCTCATGCCCGCCGCGCTCCACGCGTACGACGATCGGCTCGGCCGACTGGATGCTGTCGAGCAGCGCCTGCGCGCTCGCGGTCTTCTTGCCGCCTGCCGTCAGGATCACGTCGCCGCGCCGCAGCCCCGCGCGCTGGGCCGGCGCGTCCGGCTCCACCTCGGTGACCATCAGACCCTCGGCATACAGCTTGATGCCGACCGTATATCCTCCCGGCACGAGCGTCCGCCCCGCGGCCAGCGTCTGGCAGCAGAGCGCCAGCAGCAGGCACAGGGCCAGCAGCCCCGCTGGTATGCCGCAGCGCAGCCAGACGTGGTCATACCACCCCTGGGACAGCAGGTCCAGCCCGTCGATGACGGCCACGGCTATGGCCAGCAGGGTGGGCGCCGTCAGCAGCAGACGCTGCCGGTGCAGCCGGGCGCACTGCCACTTCTGCTCCCGGGCGGCGTCGTCCATGGTGGGCTCCGGCTCCGGCGGCTCCTCCGGGGCGTCGTCCGGGTTTTCCAGGTCCCGGGCGGGGATGCGGTCCCGGACCCACTGGGCGGCGGCGGACAGGCGCTCCCTCAAAGGCACCCGCTCCGGCAGGACGCCGTCCTCGTCGTCCTCCTCCGGAACGGCCTGGGGCTCGTCCGGGTCCTCCTGCCGCTGCCGGAAGCGGCGGCGCAGCCGGTCCAGGGGGTTCTCCCGGGGCGGTTCGTCGTCCGGGCGATACTCCGGCTCCGGAACAGGCTCCGGTTCCGGTTCAGGTTCTGGTTGTGGTTCTTGTTCCGGCTCTTGTTCCGGTTCGGGGGCCGGCTCCGGCTCAGGCTCCGGTTCGGAGACCGGTTCGGGTTCGGGGATGGGCTCCGGTTCGGGGGCCGGCTCCGGCTCCCTTCGGGACCCACCCGAGCCGAATTCGTCCAGAATGTCGTCTATGGTGAAGTCCATCTCCGGCGGCGTGGGCCGCATGTCTTCGTTACGCATGGTGATCCCTCGTTGTTATCCCCGGCGCTGGCGCACGGCCTCATACAGCAGGATGGCGGCGGCCGCCGACGCGTTCAGGGAGGAAATATGCCCCTTCATGGGGATGCTGACCAGGAAATCGCAGTTTTCCGCCACCAGGCGGCTCATGCCATCTCCCTCGGAGCCGATGACAATGGCCGCCGGGCCCTTGAGATCGGCGCTGTACAGGTTGGTGGAGGCTCCGGCGGCGGTGCCGAAGATCCAGACCCCCTGTTTTTTCAGGTCCTTCAGGACGGAGGTCAGGTTGGCCACCCGGGCCACCGGCAGATAGCTGACGGCCCCGGCGGAGGTTTTCCCCACGATGGCGGTGAGCCCGGCGGAGCGGCGCTTGGGGATGATGAGCCCGTGGGCCCCGGCGCACTCGGCGGTGCGGAGGATGGCCCCCAGGTTGTGGGGGTCGGATATCTCGTCGCACACCACCAGCAGAGGCGGCTCCCCCTTGGCGGCGGCGGCATCCAGGATGCTCTGGACGCTGACGTATTCCCGGACGGCGGCCAGGGCGATGACCCCCTGGTGGGAGTGGGTGCGGCTCATGGCGTCCAGCTTCCGCCGGTCCGCCACCACCACCACCACACCGGCCTCCCGGGCCCGGGAGGCGATATGGCCCAGGGTCTTGTCCGTCTCGCCCTTGGCCAGATAGATCTTGTCAATGGCCGTTCCGGCCCGCAGGGCCTCGATCACAGCGTTGCGGCCCTCGATGAGGCCGTCGGCCTCCGCCTGGGGGGCGGGCCATCTGGTTTCGTTGTCTCTCATGGTGCGATGTCCTCGTTTTTTCGATATTTTATCCAGTATACCATATTCCATGGACAAGATAAAGCGCCCGGGACACAAATTTTTCGCCATTTTTCCCGGCGGGCTTTCTTGTATCAGGCCGGAAAATGTGGTATGATAAATTATTAAATTAGGGAAGTGCCGCCTTTTTCACGACACGGGGCGGCTGGGAGGTTTCCATTGGACAGAAAGCAAGTGCTTCTCGACGACGGGCAGATGGCCCGCCAGCGGGAATTTACCGAAAAAATCCACGCCATGCACCAGGCCCGGGGCCGGACGCCTCTGGCTCTGGTGGACACCTTCGGGTGCCAGCAGAACGTGGCCGACAGCCAGCATATCCTGGGGATGCTGCGGGACATGGGGTGCGAGTTCACCGACGATGCCGCCCGGGCGGACATTGTGGTGATGAACACCTGCGCCATCCGGGACCATGCGGAAAAGCGGGTATACGGCACCCTGGGCGCCCTGACCCACACCAAGAAGCAGAACCCGGAGCAGATCATCTGCCTGTGCGGCTGCATGGCCCAGCGGCCGGAGGTGGCGGAGAAGGTCCGGACCAGCTATCGCCATGTGGACCTGGTGTTCGGGCCCCAGGCCCTGTGGAAGTTCCCGGAACTTCTGTATCAGGTGTATACCCGCCGGGGCCGGGTGTTCTCCGTGGAGAACGAGCACGGCTCCATTGCCGAGGGGATGCCCGTGGTCCGGGAGGGCCGGGTCCGGGCGTGGGTGTCCATCATGTATGGGTGCAACAACTTCTGCTCCTACTGCATCGTCCCCTATGTCCGGGGCCGGGAGCGCAGCCGCGCCCCGGAGAAGATCGTGGAGGAGGTCCGCCAGCTGGCGGCGGAGGGCTTCAAGGAGATCACCCTGCTGGGCCAGAACGTGAACTCCTACGGAAAGGACCTGCCGGAGCCCTGGGACTTTGCGGACCTTCTGCGGGAGCTGGACAAGATCGACGGCGACTACCTGATCCGCTTTATGTCGTCCCAGCCCAAGGATGCCAGCTATAAGCTGTTTGACACCATGGCCCAGAGCCGCCACGTGGCCCACCAGCTGCACCTGCCGGTGCAGTCCGGCAGCGACCGGGTGCTGCGGGCCATGAACCGCCCCTATGACCGGGCGAAATACCTGGACCTGATCGGCTATGCCCGGAAGGTCATGCCGGACCTGGTGCTGACGTCGGACGTGATCATCGGCTTCCCCGGCGAGACGGAGGCCGAGGCCATGGAGACGGTGGACCTGGTGCGGCAGGTGGAATTCGACGCCCTGTTCACCTTCATCTTCTCCCCCCGGCCCGGTACGCCGGCGGCCAAAATGGACGATCCGGTGCCCCGGGCGGAGAAGCAGAAGTGGTTCGACACCCTGTGCAGCACCCAGAACGAGATTTCTGCCCGGCTCCACGCCGGGTATGTGGGCCGGACCCTGCGGGTGCTGGTGGACGGCGAAACCGACGACACCCGGTGGCCCCTGTCCGCCCGGACGGCGGGGGGACGGCTGGTGCACCTGGTGGGGGACAAGTCCGCCCTGGGCCAGTACCGGGACGTGAAGATCACCGACAGCAACACCTGGGCCCTGTTCGGGGAGATGCTTCCTGCATCAAAAGAACAACGTTCTTTTGATGCATAAGATACCACGGCCAACGCCGCGAAGCGGGCATATGCCCCATAGAACAATAAGTTTTGCACTTTTCAACAATGTTTTCCACCACCATTCGACAGATCAGCCGCCTATGCGGCAGAAAGCGCGGGTGAAACCATGGCAGAGCTGACCCCCATGATGAAGCAGTATCTGCAGATCAAGGAACAGAATCAGGACGCCATCCTGTTTTTCCGGCTGGGAGATTTTTACGAGATGTTCGGCGACGACGCCCGGAAGGCGTCCAAGGAGCTGGACCTGACCCTGACCACCCGGGATAAGGACAAGAACAAGAGCTTCGAGGAGAAGATCCCCATGTGCGGCATCCCCTATCACGCCTCGGACGCCTATATTGCCCGGCTTATTGCCAAGGGCTACAAGGTGGCCATCTGCGAGCAGACCGAGGACCCTGCCACGGCCAAGGGCCTGGTGGACCGGGACATCATCCGGGTGGTGACCCCCGGCACGGTCATTGACGCGGCCTGCCTGGAGGAGGGACGCTCCAACTTCTGCGCGGGGCTGTATCTGGACGACACCTGCGCGGGCTTCAGCGTGTGCGACATCTCCACCGGCAAGACCCACGTCACCGCCTTCCAGGGTCCGGACCGGGCGGAGCACCTGCTCAACGAGCTGGGGCGGTTTTCCCCGGCGGAGGCGGTGGTGAACCAGGCGGCCTACGACTGCGGGCCGCTGCTGAGTCTGATGCAGGATAAGCTCCACTGCCATGTGGAGCGGCTGAGCGCCGGACGCTTTCAATTGCAGGAGGCGGAAAGGACCGTCCGCGCCCAGTTCGGCGATGAGGCTGCGGGACGGCTGCCAAAGGGGAATCCCGCGGCGGCGCTGTCGCTGGGAGCCCTGCTGGACTATCTCCACGAGACGCAGAAAACCGACCTGCGCCATGTGGACGACCTGGACTATTACCAGCAGGGGCAGTTCATGGAGCTGGACCTGACGGCCCGGCGGAACCTGGAGCTGACGGAGACCCTGCGCAGCAAGGAGAAGAAGGGGAGCCTCCTCTGGGTGCTGGACAAGACCAAGACCCCCATGGGCGGGCGGATGCTCCGCAGCTGGCTGGAGCGGCCCCTGCTGTCCGTAACGGCCATCACCCGCCGCAGCGGCGCCGTGGGCCAGCTGGTGGACCACACCATGATCCGGGAGGAGCTGGCCCTGGCCCTGACGGGCATCGGCGACATGGAGCGCCTGGTGGGCCGCATCGTATACGGCACCGCCGGGGGCCGGGACGTGGTAGCCCTGAAAAACGCCATGGCGCGGCTGCCTCATGTGAAGGAGCTGCTGTCGGCCTTTGACCGGGGCCGCCTGGGGGAGCTGGCCCAGCTGGACACCCTGGAGGACCTGACGGACCTCATCGGCCGCACCCTGTGCGACGATCCCCCCTTCTCCGTCCGGGAGGGGGAGTTCATCCGGGAGGGCTTCGACCCGGAGGTGGACCGCCTGCGGAGCATCCTCCATGGCGGCAAGGGCGTCATCGCCTCCATGGAGGCCGCCGAAAAGGAGAAAACCGGCATCCGCACCCTGAAGATCGGATACAACAAGGTGTTCGGATACTACATCGAGGTGTCCAACTCCTTCAAGGACCAGGTGCCGGATACCTATATCCGCAAGCAGACCCTGGTCAACGGCGAGCGATACATCACCCAAGAGCTGAAGGACCTGGAGCACGACATCCTGTCCGCGTCGGACCGGGTATCGGCCCTGGAATATGAGCTGTTCACCCGGCTGCGGCAGGAGCTGAGCGGCCATGTGGCCCGGATCCAGGCCACGGCCGCCGCCGTGGCGGAGGCGGACTGCCTGTGCTCCCTGGCGGCGGTGGCGGTGAAGAACAACTACTGCTGCCCGGCGGTGGACGAGTCCGGGGTCATCGAAATTCACCAGGGACGCCACCCGGTGGTGGAGGCCATGCGGCCCGACGCCCTGTTTGTGCCCAACGACACCTATATGGGCCGCAGCGAGGACCGGGTGTCCATCATCACCGGCCCCAACATGGCGGGCAAATCCACCTATATGCGCCAGGTGGCGCTGATGGTCCTGATGGCCCAGATCGGGTCCTTTGTCCCGGCTAAGGCGGCCCGCCTGGGCATTGTGGACCGGATCTTCACCCGCATCGGGGCCTCCGACGACCTGTCGGCGGGACAGTCCACCTTTATGGTGGAGATGACGGAGGTCAGCGACATTCTGCGCACCGCCACCGCCGACAGCCTGCTGATCCTGGACGAGATCGGCCGGGGCACCTCCACCTTCGACGGCATGAGCATCGCCCGGGCGGTGCTGGAATACTGCGCCGACCCCAAGCGCCTGGGGGCCAAGACCCTGTTTGCCACCCACTATCACGAGCTGACCGCCATGGAGGGGACCCTTCCCGGCGTGAAGAACTATAACATCGCCGTCCGCACCCGGGGGGAGGAGATCGTGTTCCTGAGGAAGATCGTCCCCGGCGGCGCGGACCGCAGCTACGGCATCGAGGTGGCCAAGCTGGCGGGCCTGCCGGAGGCGGTGGTGTCCCGGGCCAGAAAGATCCTCCGGCAGCTGGAGGAGGAGTCCGGCCACCCGGCGGCAGCCCCCGCTCCCCGGGAGGACCAGGTGTCCTTTGCCGCCGTGGCCGAGGGAGAGGTCATCGACCGGCTGCGCCGGGCTCAGGTGGACTCCCTGACGCCCCTGGAGGCATTGCAGCTGCTGTATGAGCTGAAAAAGAAGCTGACGTAACACGAAAGGACAACTCTATGCCTGATATTCAATGCCTGCCCCGGCACGTGGCGGACCTGATCGCCGCCGGCGAGGTGGTGGAGCGGCCCGCCAGCGTGGCCAAGGAGCTGCTGGAAAACGCCCTGGACGCCGGGGCTACCGCCATCGTGGCGGAGGTGCAGCACGGGGGCCTGACCTATCTGCGGATGACGGACAACGGCTGCGGCATCGCGCCCCAGCAGCTGCCCACGGCGTTTCTGCGCCATGCCACCAGCAAGCTGCGCACCGCCAGGGACCTGGCTGCCATCGGCACCCTGGGCTTCCGGGGGGAGGCCCTGGCGGCCATCTCCGCCGTGTCCCGGGTGGATATCCTGACCCGCCAGACCGGAGCCCAGACCGGGGCCTCCCTGCATCTGGAGGGGGGCGTGCCCGGCCAGGTGGAGGAGATCGGGTGCCCGGAGGGCACCACCATCTGCGTCCGGGACCTGTTTTACAACACCCCCGCCCGGATGAAATTCATGAAAAAGGACAGCGCCGAGGGAGCCGCCGTGGCGGGCATCGTCCAGCACCTGGCCCTGAGCCATCCGGAGGTATCCTTCAAGCTGCTGCGGGACGGGGCCGAGGTGCTCCACACCCCCGGCGACGGGCAGCTGCTGTCTGCCGTATACGCGGCCATGGGCCGGGACTTCGCCATGGGCCTGCAGGAGGTCCGGGGCTGCGGCGGCGACGTGCAGGTGTCGGGTTATGTGACCCGGCCCCTGAACGGCCACGGCACCCGGGGCCGCCAGCTGTTCTTCGTCAACGGCCGGTTCGTGAAAAGCCAGCTGCTGTCGGCGGCCCTGGAGGAGGCGTACCGCAACCGGCTGCTGAAGGGGAAGTTCCCCGGCTGCGTGCTGCATCTGACCCTGCCGGAGGACCGGGTGGACGTGAACGTGCATCCAGCCAAGACCGTGGTGAAATTCGTATCCGACAAAACCGCCTTTGACGCGGTGTACTATACCGTCATGGACGCCCTGAACCGGGCGGAACAGCCCGCCCAGCAGGAGGAAAAGCCCTTTTACCGGACCATGACCGCCCAGGAGTTTCGGCAGCAGCAGAAGCCCCAGCCGGAGAAGCCGCCGCTGGGCAGCTATACTGCCCGGCCCGCCGCCGCGGCCCGGCCGGTGCGCCCGGCGGAACAGCCGGCCCTGGCGGTGCGGGACGTGGCCCCGGAGCCGGGGAAGGCCTTCACGGCCCCCACGGCCCGGCCCGGCGTCAGCTATCACATCACCCCGCCGTCCCCGGCCCCTGCGGCAGAGCCGCAGGAACCGGCGCCTGTGCGGGAGGAACCGCCTGTGCAGGAGACGGTATCCCTGCCGGAGCAGGTGACTCTGGAGCCGCCGCATGAGGCCCCCTGGCGCATCGCCGGGGAGGTGTTGCGGACCTATATCATCTGCGAGGACGAGGGGGAGAACGTGTGGCTCATCGACAAGCACGCCGCCCATGAGCGGGTGCGGTTCGACGCGCTGAAGGCCGCCGCGGAGCCGGTGATGACCCAGACCCTGCTGGAGCCGTTGGCGGTGGAGCTGCCGCCGGAGGACTGCGCGGCGGTGCTGGAGCAGCTGCCCCTGCTGGAGCGATACGGCTTCCGTTGCGAGGATTTCGGCGGCGCGGTGCTGGTGCGGGAGGTACCCGGCGATATCGACGACCCCGCCGGGGCCCTGGAGGAGCTGGCGGAGGACCTGCGGCTGAACCGGGCGGACCCGGACGCGGCCCGGGACAGCCTGCTGTCCACCATGGCCTGCAAATCCGCCATCAAGGCCGGGATGCACACCGACCCCGCCGAGCTGCGGCGTCTGGTGGACCGGGTCCAGTCCGGGGAGATCCAGTATTGCCCCCATGGCCGCCCGGTGGCGGTGAAGCTCAGCAAATACCAGGTGGAGAAGATGTTCAAGCGGGCGTGACAGCCCGGGAAAGGAGCCGCCTATGACCGTTCTGTGCGTGGTAGGCCCCACCGCCAGCGGAAAAACGATAATGGCCGTGGCCCTGGCCCGGCGGCTGAACGGCGAGGTGGTGTCCGTGGACTCCATGCAGATCTACCGGGGCATGACCATCGGCACCGCCGCCCCCACGGCGGAGGAGATGGAGGGGGTCCCCCATCACATGATCGCCGTGGCGGACCCGGCGGAGCAGTGGTCTGCGGCCCGGTTCTGCCAGGCGGCGGACGCCTGCATTCAGGATATTCTCAGCCGGGGAAAGCTCCCGGTGCTGGCCGGGGGCACGGGCCTGTACCTGGACGCCCTGATCCGGGGAGACGACTTCGCCCCCGGCTGCCAGGGGGGCCGGACCCGCCTGCGGCTTCAGCAGGAGCTGCGGGAGCTGGGGCCCCGGGAGATGCTGCGGCGGCTGGAGGCCGTGGACCCGGAGACGGCGGCGCGGCTGCACCTGCGGGATGAAAAGCGCATTCTCCGGGCACTGGAGATCTATGAGCAGACCGGGGAGCCCATGTCCCTGCGGGACAGGCGGGGACGGCAGCGTCCGGACCGGTACGAGGCGGTGTATATCGGGCTGAGCTTCCGGGACCGGGAGGACCTGCGCCAGCGCATCGACCGCCGGGTGGACGAGATGGTCCGCCGGGGGCTTTTGCAGGAGGTGCAGGCGCTTCTGGACAGCGGCCTGCCCCGGGACGCCACGGCCCTGCAGGCCATCGGATACAAGCAGTTCCTGGCGGTGGCCGACGGCGCGGCCACGGCGGACCAGGCGGTGGAGGAGGTCAAGCTCCGCTCCCGCCAATATGCCAAGCGGCAGCTGACCTGGCTGCGGCGGAACCCGGCGATCCACTGGATCTACTGGGACAAGGAGCCGGATTTCCCGGCGGCTCTCCAGAATGCGACAGATTTTCTCACAGCCCATGGCTTAGGATAAGGGCAGGCGGACAGCCGTCCGCACAAAGAGAAAAGGAGCATTCGTTATGCAGAAAAACAACCTTCAGGACATCTTTTTGACCAAAGTCCGCAAGCAGAGCCTGCCTGTGACCGTGTTTCTGATGAACGGTTTCCAGATGCGGGGCAGCGTCACCGGCTTCGACAGCTTCACCGTGGTGCTGGACACCGACGGCAGGCAGCAGGTGATCTACAAGCACGCTATATCTACGATTGTCCCGCTGCACCCGGTGGCCCTGTATGACCCATGCCTGCCGTCGGAGGCGCAATAGCGCCCCGGCCGGAAGGCCGTCAAGCGTTTTGCCCCGGGCAAAACCTTGGGCACGGAGAATTTTTGAGACATGCCCCGGCGCGCGGCAGCGCCCCAACACCATCATCCGGCCACCAAAGGAGGTTACGCCATGAAATCCACCCGCGTATTCAGAATTCTGTCCATTGCCCTGGCGGCGGCGGTGGTGTTCTATTTCCTGGTCCAGGGGGTGCGGTATCTGACGAACCCCTACGCCACCACCCGGGTGTATACCAGCACCACGGAGGATGCCGTGGAGGCCTCCGGCTGGCTGGTGCGGGAGGAGGAGACTTTCCGCACCGACGCCGAGACCCTGAGTCCTACCCGGGAGGAGGGGGAGAAGGTGGGCCAGGGCCAGGTCATCGCCGCCACCTATGACAGCCCCGGGGCCCTGGAGGCCGTGGCCCAGATCCAGGCCAAGCGGCTTCAGCTGGAGCAGCTGGAGTATGCTCTGTCCTCCTACCTGAACCCCGACGCCGCCCTGAAGCTGGACGGCTCCATCTCCGACGACATCATAGCCCTGCGGAAGAACCTCACCGGCGGGGACTATACCGCCGCCTCCGGCGACCTGTCCCAGCTGAAGGCTGCCATCGTCAAGCGCAGCCGGGCCTACACCTCCAGCCAGGAGATCAAGGCCGAGATCGCCGCCGTACAGGACGAGATCGACTCTTTGCAGGCGGGGCTCACCGGGGCGGCCAACATCACCGCCCCCCGGGCGGGGACCTATTCCGCCGTGTGCGACGGATACGAGTCCGTGCTGACCCCGGCGGGGCTGGATGACCTGACCCCCAGCGCCCTGGACAAGCTCACCGCCGGGGAGAACACTGCCAACGTGGGCAAGCTCATCTACGGCAACACCTGGTACTATGCCGCCGCCGTCACCCAGGAGGAGGCCCAGCGCATCGCCGGCTGCGGCAGCGTGTCCCTGCGGCTGACCAAAGGCATCACCGACGACATCGCCGCCACGGTCCACTCCGTCAGCCCGGCGGAGGACGGCCGGTGCGTGGTGGTGCTGGCCTGCCGGGAGTATCTGGCGGAGACCACCCAGCTGCGGCATCAGACGGCCCAGATCGTGCTCCACAGCTACACCGGGCTGCGCCTGCCCTCCGTGTGCCTGCGGCAGCAGGAGGACGGGACCCTGGGGGTTTACTGCGCCCAGGGCAGCTTCTCCCGGTTCAAGCCGGTGGACATGGTGTACCAGGGAGATGACTATGTGCTGGTGTCGGTGCCCCAGAACACCGACGGACTGGACACCCTGCGTCCCGGGGACGAGGTCATCATGACCGGCGTCACCCTGGACGGCTCACAGATATTGACAGGAGATTAATACGGGAAAGGAAGGCTTTCACTATGTCTATTGCGGAGAACATTGCCGCCGTCCGGCAGCAGATGGACCAGGCGGCCCGGGAGACCGGCCGCACCGGCGCCGACATCATCCTGGTGGGCGCCAGCAAAATGAACGACGCTGCCGCCTGCCAGGAGGCCATTGCCGCCGGTATTGACGCCCTGGGGGAAAACCGGGTCCAGGAGATGACCGCCAAGCTGGCGGAAAACGCCTATGAGGGCCGTCCCCTGCACTTTATCGGCCATTTGCAGCGCAACAAGGTCCGCCAGGTGGTGGGCAAGGCCGATCTGATCCAGTCTGTGGGCAGCGCGGAGCTTTTGCAGGAGATCGAAAAGGCCGCCGGAAGACTGGAGCTCTGCCAGGATATCCTGCTGGAGGTGAACATCGGCGGCGAGGCCGCCAAAAGCGGCTTTTCCCCGGATCAGATCCACGCTGCGGCGGAGATGGCCCGGGCCCTGCCCCATGTGCAGGTGCGGGGACTGATGACCATCCCCCCGGTGGCGGCGGAGCCCCACGGAAATTTGGCATATTTCGAGAAAATGCGTTGGTTATATGTTGACATCAATGCAAAAATATACGATAATAAGATGGAATATCTCTCAATGGGCATGAGCGGCGACTTCGCCGACGCCATCCGGTGCGGCAGCAACATGATCCGGGTGGGCACGGCGATCTTCGGCGCGCGGGACTATACGAAATAAAGAACAGGAGGGACGCATATGAGCCTGAAGGATGAGTTCAGAAAGTTTATCCACCCCTATGACGAGGAGGATGAACCGGAGGAGTATCAGGAGGAGGAGCGCCCGGAGCGTCCCCGCCGGGACGAGGAGCGCCGCAGCGACGACCGCCGCAGCAAGGTGGTGAACATCAACTCCGCCGGGCAGCTGAAGGTGGTGCTGATGAAGCCGGTGAAGTTTGACGAGGATGCCAACACCATTGCTGACCATCTGATGGAAAAGCGCACGGTGGTGATGAATATGGAGAACACCGACCCGGATATCGCCCGGCGTCTGCTGGACTTCGTGTCCGGCGTGGCCTACGCCACCAGCGGCAACGTCAAGCGCGTGGCGGCCAAGACCTATATCGTCACCCCCTATTCGGTGGACCTGATGGGGGACCTGATCGACGGACTGGAAAACAGCGGCCTGTATATGTGACGGACCGAGAGAGAATACGGAGGGATAGAGCATGTACACACCCCAGGAAGTTTCCGAAAAAACCTTTCCCAAGTCCACCGGCCTGACCAGCGGCTATAACATGACCGCCGTGGACGAGTTTCTGGACGGTCTGACGGAGGATTATACCGCCCTGTATAAGGACAACACCACCCTGAAGGCCAAGCTGAAGATGCTGGCGGAAAAGGTGGAGGAATACCGGGCCACCGAGGACGCCATGCGTTCCACCCTGCTGGCGGCCCAGAAGATGGCGGCCCAGATGGTGGCCGACGCCCAGGCGGAAAAAGAAAAAACCATCGCCGATGCCCAGGCCCAGGCGGAGCAGATCCTTGCCGACGCCCGGGGCGAGGCGGATGTCCAGGCCCGGCAGCTCCAGCAGGAGATCCGGGATTCCTGGGAGAAGCTGGCAACGGCCCAGAGCGAGACGGAGGACTTCATCCAGCGCAGCCGGGACCTGTGCGCCCAGCAGCTGGCGTTTCTGGATTCCCTGCCGGAGCGCAATGCCCCGGAGCAGGAGGACCAGGAGCCGGAGAACGAGGCGGTGACCCTGCCCGCCCCGGAGGAGAACGCCGTGCCCGTGGCGGACGCGGAGCCTGTTCCCCAGGAGGAGGCCCCCCAGCCGGAGTCTGCCGCCGAACCGGAGCCGCAGCCGGAGTTTCAGGAGAAGAAAGAGGAGGAGTCTCCCTTCCCCCTGGATTTCAAGCTGAATCTGGAGGACCTGCAGTTTGGCCGCAACTATAACGGCGGCGACCGGCGGTGAATCATTCTGTCAAAAGCGGCCCGGCGGCCGCTTTTGCCTTATCTGCAAGGAGGTGGCAGTATGACGCCCATCGTGGCCCTGCTGTATGACTTTGACAAGACCCTGTGCACCACGGATATGGAGGACTACGCCTTTATCCCGGCCCTGGGCTATACCCCGGCGGAGTTCTGGAAAAAGGCCAACGACTTTGGCCGGGAGAACCGCATGGACGGCCTTCTGGCGTATATGTACACCATGATCGCCGAGTGCCGGACCCAGAACATCCGGCTGGACCGGGAGTTTCTGGTGCGGTGCGGGCATAGCCTGGAGCTGTTCCCCGGGGTGGCGGATTGGTTCGGCCGCATCAACGCCTTCGGCCGCAGCCAGGGGGTGCAGGTGGAGCACTATGTCATCTCCTCCGGCCTGCGGGAGATCATCGAGGGCAGCGGCATCGCCCGGGAGTTCCGGGAGATCTACGCCTGTGAGTTCTTCTATGACCGGGACGGGCTGGCCTCCTGGCCCAAGCTGGACGTGAACTTCACCAACAAGACCCAGTTCGTCTATCGCATCAACAAGGGCGTTCTGGACGTGTCCGACGACAAGAGCCTGAACGACTCCATGCCCGACGACAGCAAGCGGGTGCCCTTTACCAACATGATCTACATCGGCGACGGACTGTCCGACGTGCCGTGCATGAAGATGATGCGGGCCTATGGCGGCCAGGCCATCGCCGTGTATCAGCAGGAGAACCGCCAGGGGGTGGAGGACCTGCTGGCCAAGGGGCGGGTGGACTTCATCTTCCCTGCCGACTATCGGGAGGGGACGGCACTGGACGCCACCGTGCGGAACATCATCCGCAAAATGGCCATTACCGACGCGCTGACGGAGGAAAACGCCGCCCAGCGCCGGAATATCGGCAAGGCGGGCCTGCCCTACCAGGCCAGTCTCTTTGAGGAATAAAATCACAAAAGTGCGGCAGTTCACGAGAACTGCCGCACTTTTTTCCGTGTAAACGGTAAGTTTTCCTTGCATCCCGGGGGCTTTTCCGATATAATATCATGCGCGGCGGTTTTGGAAGCGCCGCAAAAGGAAGAATTGGGGAAAACTCTTGCTCAAATCGCCGCCGGGCCCGGCCCGGGGCCTTAACGTAAGGAGAAAAGCAGCAAATGAAGGTAAAGATCACCTCGGACAGCACCTGCGACTTATCGCCGGAGCTGATCGAAAAGTACGACATTGCCATCACCCCCCTGTCGGTGCACTGCGGCGACAAGGTGGGCCGCGACGGCGTGGAGATCACGCCGGAAATCATCTATGACTATGTGGACGCCAGCGGGCAGCTGCCCCGGACCAGCGCCGTCAACGTGTTTGACTATGTCCGGGAGTTCCGCCACTGGCGCCAGCAGGGGTACAGCATCGTGCACTTCTGCATCAGCAGCGACTTTTCCAGCTCCTACCAGAACGCCTGCATCGCGGCGGCGGACATCGGCCAGGTGTATGTGGTGGATTCCCGGAACCTCTCCACCGGCCAGGGTCTGCTGGTGCTCCACGGGGCGGAGCTGGCCGCCGCCGGACAGACGGCGGAGGAGATCCAGAAGGCCTGCACGGACCTGGCTCCCCAGGTGGAGGCCAGCTTCGTCATCGACCGGCTGGACTATCTGTACAAGGGCGGTCGCTGTTCGGCCCTCAGCGCCTTCGGCGGAAACCTGCTGAAGCTGAAGCCCTGCATCGAAGTGAAGGACGGCAAAATGACCCCCGGCAAGAAGTATCGCGGCCCCATCGACAAGGTGATGCTGCAATATGCCGACGACCGGCTGCGTGGTCGGGACGACATCAACAAGCACCGGGTGTTCATCACCCACACCCGCTGCGCCCCGGAGGCGGTGGAGGCCGTGCGGCAGAAGATCCTGGAGCTGGCCCCGGACTTTGAGGAGATCATCGAAACCACCGCCGGTTCCACCGTGACCTCCCACTGCGGCCCCGGCACCCTGGGCGTGCTGTTCATCCGCACCAAATAAGTCTGAAATTCCCGGAGCACCGCTCCGGGAATTTTTTTTAAAATTTTTTGAAAAAACCGGTTGCAGCTTCGCCGCTTTGGTGTTTCATGAGTATAGGGGGCAAAAAGCGCCCTATCTGCGGGATCACCTGTGCGGGGACCGACCCTCTCCTGTACGGTATCCATAGAAAAATACCGCCGGATTTTCCGGCGGTATTTTTTGCTCGTTTGCGTATCAGAAGGCCCAGGTGCCGTTCCGGAACAGGGGGACGGTTTTCCCATCTTCGCATACGCCGTCGATGGATAGGTCCGCCGAGCCGATCATGAAGTCCTCGTGGACCATGGAGTCGTTGACGCCCATGGCCCGGCACTCCTCCAGGGTCTTGCTCTGGAAGTCCCGGATGGTGTCGGCAAAGCCCATGCCCAGGGCCAGGTGGCAGCAGGCATTCTCGTCAAACAGCGTGTTATAGAACAGCAGGCCGGACTGGTTGATGGGGGAGTCGAAGGGCACCAGGGCGCACTCGCCCAGATAGCAGCTGCCCTGGTCCATGGTGATGAGCTTGGTCAGCAGGTCGTTGTTGACCTGGGCGTTCCACTCCACGGCCTTGCCTTCGTGGAAGCGGATCCAGAACTCGTCGATGAGCTGACCCTGATAGCTCAGGGGCTTGGTGGAATAGACGATGCCCTCGGCCTGGCCCTTCATGGGGGAGGTGAAGCACTCCTCGGTGGGGATGTTGGGGTTGAAGAAGATCCCCTGCAGGCTGGTTTCGCCGCCGCCGCAGAACTGCCCCTCCGGGATCAGCCCCACGGTCAGGTCCGTGCCGTTGGCGCTCTTATACTTCAGCTGCCGCAGGTGCAGGCTGTTGAGATACTGGCACCGGTCATGCAGGTCCTGGTTGTGGGCGTCCCAGGCGGCCAAGGGGTCCTCATCCACCCGGCTGGTGGACAGAATGGCCTCCCACAGCTTCTCCATAGCCTGGCTGGTGCGCAGGCCCGGGAACAGCTTCTTGGCCCAGGCCGCGCCGGGCACGGCGGCGATGCACCACTGATACTTGTTCTCGATCTGGTCCCGGTATTTGCGGATGGTGGGATAGAGCCGCTGCTGGGACTTGGCCATCTTCTCCTGGTTGATGCCGTTGAGGCCGTCGGGGTCCTCCGACAGCAGATAGATGCGGCAGGGGATGGTGTCCACATAGTGCTGCCAGCGGGCCTCCTCATAGTTGTCCAGCTTGGACAGGGTGGTCATGGTGCGATAGCGGTAGTGCAGCTTCTGCAGGGGCTGATAGCTCCAGTCCACCACCACCTTCTTGGCCTTGCGCTTGTAGCACTCCTCCACCAGCATCTTCACAAACTCCGGCTGATCCAGGTCGGCGGCGATGAACACCTCCTGGCCGGGCTGCACGTTGACGCCGGTCTGGGCGATGAGCTGGGCATATTTGCGTAAAACGGTCTTTTTCATGGCTGTGATTCCCCCTGTAGTACAAAATAATGGAAACATTATACCACCAGCGGACAATCTTGAAAAGAGGTTTTTGTGAAATTTGAAGAAAGCCGCCGCGTCACTCCGCCTGGCGGGCGATGTCCAGCAGCCAGCGGACCGCCTGCACCGGATACCGGCCCCGGGCCGTTTCCCCGGTGAGCATCAGGGCCGACGCCCCGTCCAGCACGGCGTTGTACACGTCCAGCACCTCCGCCCGGGTGGGGGTGGGGTGCTCCGTCATGGTGTGCAGCAGCTGGGTCACCACCAGGAAGGGCTTCCCGGCCCGGCGGCACCGGGCGGCGATGTCCTTCTGGGCAGCGGGCAGGTGCAGAAGCCCCAGATTGCTGCCCAGGTCCCCCCGGGCCACGGTGACCACGTCGCAGGCGTCCATCCATTGGGGCAGGCTCTGCCAGCCCTGCCGGTCCTCGATCTTGGCGAATATCGTGAGGTGCTCCAGACCCCGGCGGGCCAGGGCCGCCCGGACCTGCTCCAGCTCATGGCGGCTGCGGACAAAGGGCTGCATCACCGCCGTGACCCCCTGCCCGGCCGCGTTGTCCAGGTCCAGCAGGTCCTGCTCCGTCAGGGCCGGGCGGCACAGCTCCACCCCCGGCAGGGTGATGCTTTTCCGGCTTTCCAGCACCCCGCCCCGGGTGACGGTGCAGGTGACGGCCCGGCCGCAGGTCTCCGCCCGCAGGGCCATGAGTCCGTCATCCAGCAAAATCTCCTGCCCCGGGGCCACGGCGGCCAGGATATCCGGCTCCACCGGCAGGCCCCCGGGGCCCAGGGTCACGGTCTCCCCCGCCGTCAGGGTCACGGGACGGGACAGGGGCTCCATCCGCAGCTCCGGCCCCCGCATATCGACGATCAGCTCCGCCGGACGGCCGGAGGCCGCCCGGGCCTGCTGCACCGCCTCCGTCCAGGGGCGGCAGGCCGCCAGGGTGGTGTGGGACAGGTTCAGGCGGAAGCCCGTCAGCCCCATGTCCAGCAGTTCCGTCAGCAGGTCCGCCCGGCAGCAGGCGGGGCCAAGGGTGGCGTAGGTTTTCACGGCGTCTCCTCCTTGTGAAAGTGGTCGTATACCGCCCGGGCGGCGGCCTTGGGCAGCACCGCCTCCAGCTGCAGAAGCTCCGCCTGCTCAATGGCCCGGACGCTTCTGAAGTGCTTCAGCAGGGCCTTTTTCCGGACGTCTCCCACCCCTGGGATGCCGTCCAGCCGGGAGGTCAGGGCGGATTTCGTGTGCTTTTCGTGGTGATAGGTGATGGCGAAGCGGTGGACCTCCTCCTGTACCCGGCCCACCAGGGCAAACAGCGGGGGGCTTTGCTGGATGCCCAGCTCCTGCCCCTGGGGCGTTACCAGGGCCCGGGTCCGGTGGCGGTCATCTTTTACCATGCCCAGCACCGGCACGGTGAGGCCCAGCCTTTCCAGCACATGGCAGGCGGCCTCCGCCTGCAGCTGGCCGCCGTCCATCAGCAGCAGGTCCGGCAGGGGGGCAAAGTGTTCATCGCCGTCCAGATACCGGCGGAACCGGCGCTCCAGCACCTCCTCCAGGGCCCGCAGATCGTCGGCGTGGTCCAGGGTCCTGATCTGGAACCGGCGGTAGTCCCGCTTCAGAGGCCGCCCGTCCGCAAACACCACCATGGAAGCCACCATGTCCTGACCGGCGGTGTGGGAAATATCGTAGGATTCCAGCCGCCGGGGGGGCTGCGCCAGCCCCGCCAGGGCTCCCAGCTGCTCCAGGGTCTTGCCGGTGCGCTCGGCATCGGAGGTGATGCGCTCCACCTCCTCCCGGGCGTTGCGGCGGGCCATGCGCAGCAGCTCCGCCCGCTCCCCCCGCTGGGGCACCCGCAGGGTCACCCGGTGGCCGCAGCGGCCCGTCAGCAGGGCGGCGAAGGTGTCCATATCCTCCGGCTCACAGGGCACCAGGATCTCCCGGGGCAGGGCCTGACGGCCCAGATAATACTGGCTCAGCACGGCGGAGAGGATATCCGCCTCCTCCTGGTCGGCGGCAGCGGAGAACACCTCCACCTCCCGGCCCAGAAGATTGCCGTCCTCAATGTGCAGCACGGCGCTGCCGCAGCGGACCTGGCCCGGGTACACGCCCCACACATCCGTGTCGGCGCAGACCCCGGCGATGACCTGCTGGGTCTTGCCCAGCACGGAAATGGCCCGGATCCGGTCCCGCAGGGCGGCGGCCTTTTCAAAGTTCAGCTCCTCCGCCGCCTGCTCCATCTCCTGGCGCAGCTCCGCCGTCAGCTGGCGATAGTGGCCGCTGAAAATGCGCACCGCCTGGCGGATGCGGGCCTGATACTCCGCCTGACCGGGGCCGTCCGGGCGGCAGAAGCCGTCGCAGCGGCCAATGTGGTGATTCAGGCAGGGCCGCTCCCTGCCGATATCCCGGGGAAACTGGCGGGTGCAGATGGGCAGGCGCAGGGCGCCGCACACTGCCTCGATGGCCAGGCGGGTCTCACGCCGTCCGCCGAAGGGACCGAAGTATTTCGCGCCGTCGTCAGCGGTCTTTCCCACCAGAGAGAAGCGGGGATAGGCCGCGTCGGCGTCCAGCCGCACAAAGGGATAGCCCTTGTCGTCCTTCAGCAGGATGTTGTACCGGGGCATGTGGCGCTTGATGAGAGAGTTCTCCAGGATCAGGGCCTCGAACTCCGTGGACACGAAAATGGTATCGAAATGATCCACCTGGGACACCATGGCCCGGGTCTTTTCATTGTGGGAGGCAGTATCCTGGAAATATTGGCTGACGCGGTTTTTCAGCTTCTTGGCCTTGCCCACATAAATCACCTTGCCGGTTTTGTCCATCATCAGATAGACCCCCGGGGCCAGAGGCAGATCGTTGGCCTTCTGCCGCAGCTCATCCTTGGTCATGGCGACCCTCCTTTCAGGGTTTTCCCCAGTATAGCACGTTTCCCGCCGGAAAGGAAGTTTACATTTTCCTCGACAGAAGGTATAATAGGGGGAAAGGACACCACTAAGGAAAGAGGGAGAATCCGTATGCATAACAAATGGAACAGCGCCAACGTGGATCAGGTGCTGCTGCGAAAAGGGGAGGAACATCTGCTGTACCGGGGCCCGGAGGGCAGCGTGGTCCGGAATGACCACCTGGTCATGAGCGATATCGCCGACGGACCGGCTCTGGCGGCGCTTCTGCGCCGCCTGGGGCTGGAAAACGGGGGGCTTTTCTGCGTCCCCCAGGGGGCCAGTGACGAGGTGGCCCGGGCCTTTGGCCTGAAAAAGGGCGTCCCCTGCACCCAGTGGGTCTATGGCGAAAGCCAGCCGCCCCGGGTCCCCGCCGCGGAGGTGCGGCCTATAACGGAGGAATACCTCCCCCTGTGCGCCGCCCACTATCACCCGGAGGACGGCGAGGCGGCATATCTGCGCAGCCGGATGGAGGCGGGGCAGCTATGGGGCCTGTTTGAAGATGGGCAGCTGGCGGCTTTCATCGGTGTGCACCACGAGGGCAGCATGGGCATTTTAGAGGTCCTGCCGGAGTATCGCCGCCGGGGCCTGGCCATGGCCCTGGAGGGCTGGCTGATCCGGTGGCACCTGGAGCGGGGCTGGACCCCCTTCTGCCATGTGTATGAGGACAACCCCGCTTCCCACGCCCTGCAGAAAAAGCTGGGCCTGACTCCGGCCCCGGAGCAGGTGGTGTGGCTGCATCGTCCCCACGGGGAGGACGAGGAATGACCGCCATTGCAGCCGTCTGCGAAAACGGCGGCATCGGCCGGGAGGGGGCTCTGCTGTTTCACATCCGGGAGGACCTGCGGCGATTCCGGCAGCTGACCCTGGGGAAAACCGTGGTCATGGGCCGCCGGACGTTGGCGAGTCTCCCCGGGGGCCGTGGCCTGCCGGACCGGCGGAACCTGGTGCTGACCCGGGATCTGGATTTCACCGCCCCGGGGGCGGAGGTGATCCATGACCTGGCGGAGGTGCCGGAGGACGCGGTGGTCATCGGCGGGGAAAGCGTGTACCGCCAGCTGCTGCCCCGGTGCAGCACCGTGTATCTGACGAGGATTTTCGCCGCGCCCCAGGCCGACGCATTTTTCCCCGATTTATCCCGGGACAGTGCGTGGACAGAGGCGGAACAAAGCGAGACATTTACCTCCGGCGGCGTGTCATTCCAATATGTGACCTACCGCCGGAAATAAGAACGAAGGAGGCGGTTTTATGGCAGACCTGGGTACCAATGTGCGATATATCAAGGGCATCGGCGAGGCCCGGGCCGCCGCCCTGGAAAAGCTGGGCATTACCACCCTGGGGGACCTGATCGCCTATTTCCCCCGGGGGTATGAGGACCGGACCCAGGTCCGCCCCATCCGGGAGCTGACCGCCGGGGAGAGCGTATGCGTCCGGGGCATGGTGGCGGCGGACCTGACGGCCTATCGCATTTCCGGAGGCCGCACCATCGCCAAGACCCGGGTGGTGGACGACAGCGGGTCTCTGGACCTGGTGTTTTTCAACATGGAGCACCGGCGGGACGCCCTGCACCAGGGGGATGTGTGCGTCTTTTTCGGCAAGGTGGAGGACAATCTGCGGCGTAAGCAGATGATCAACCCCCTGTTTGAGCCGGAGGGGCGGCAGCAGGTCACCGGGCGCATCATGCCCATCTATCCCCTGACCGCCGGAGTCACCCAGGGGCTGATGGCCCGGGCCGCCCGCCAGGGGCTGGACGCCTGCCGGGAGCTGCTGCCGGACGTGCTGCCGGATGAGGTGCGGCAGGCCCACAAGCTGTGTTATGTAAACTATGCATATGAGAACATCCACTTTCCGTCGTCGCCGGAGGCTCTGGAGGTGGCCCGGCGGCGGCTGGTGTTCGAGGAGCTGTTTCTGCTGACCTGCGGCTTGCAGCTGCTGCGGCAGCGGCGGCGGGACGTGGCAGGCCCGGCCTGCCGGCGGATGAGCATGGAGCCCTTTTACCGGCGGCTGCCCTTTGCCCTGACCGGAGCCCAGCGCCGGGCCATTGCCGACGCCGTGGAGGACATGGTGTCCGGCAAGCCCATGAACCGCCTGTGCCAGGGGGATGTGGGCAGCGGAAAGACCATGGTGGCGGCGGCGTGCATCTGGTTCGCCGTGGAAAACGGGTGGCAGACGGCCCTGATGGCCCCCACGGAAATTCTGGCCCGGCAGCACTATCAGGGGCTGGCGCCGCTGCTGGCCCGGTTTTCCATCCGGTGCGCCCTGCTGACCGGGTCCACCCGGTCCAGGGAACGGCGGGAGATCCTGGCAGGGCTGGCGGATGGGACCATTGATCTGTGCATCGGCACTCACGCCCTGCTGACGGAGGACGTGCAGTATCAGAAGCTGGGCCTGGTGGTAACGGACGAGCAGCACCGGTTCGGCGTGAACCAGCGGGCGGCCCTGTCCCAAAAGGCGGAGGACCCCCATATGCTGGTGCTGTCCGCCACGCCCATCCCCCGGACCCTGGCCCTGGTGATCTACGGCGACCTGGACGTGTCGGTGATCGACGAGCTGCCCCCCGGGCGGCAGAAGGTGGACACCTTCGCCCTGGGGGAGAGCTATCGCCCCCGGGTGCAGGCCTTTATCCGGAAGCTGGCGGCAGCGGGACAGCAGATCTTCATCGTGTGCCCCCTGGTGGGGGAGGCGGACCAGATCCCCGACGAGCGCAAGGCTGTGACGGCCTACGCCAAGCAGCTGCGGGAGCAGGTGTTTCCGGACCTGCGGGTGGCGGTGCTCCACGGGAAGATGAAGCCCAGGGAGAAGGAGAAGGTCATGGCGGCCTTTGCCGCCGGGGAAAGCGACATCCTGGTGTCCACCACCGTGGTGGAGGTGCTGTCTCTTATACACATCTCCGAGCCCACGAGACATCTCAGGATCTCGT
>ENA-OYZG01000146-OYZG01000146.1-human-gut-metagenome-genome-assembly--contig:-NODE-146-length-21885-cov-6.321164_pt1 | contig 21885 bp, 21 predicted proteins | sample MGYA00244071_ERZ653466 | MGnify/ENA primary metagenome ERZ653466 (study PRJEB26926, sample SAMN06165150) | human gut metagenome | biome: ENVO:00009003; feature: ENVO:2100002; material: ENVO:00002003...
GCCCATCCGCGAGGCCGCCCCGTATTCGCCCGCGCCGCGCTCGTTTTCCTTCCGTCTGCCGCAGCAGCCCGATGCGCCGCAGGCTCGGCCCATGCAGGCGCAGGAGCCGCAAACCGTTTCCGCCCCGCCGGATGCGCCGCCGCGCGCAGAGCAGCTGCGCCTTGCGGATGCGCCGTACCGGGTGATCGGCGTCGCCTTTTTGGCCTACTGGATCGTGCAGCAGGGCGAGGCGCTGTTCCTCATCGACCAGCACGCGGCGCATGAGCGCCGCCTCTATGAGCAGCTCATGCGCCGCACGGTGCAGCCCGTGGCGCAGCCGCTGCTCTCGCCGCTGCCGGTGGTCATGTCCCCGCTGGAGCTGCAAACGCTGGAGCAGAACCGGGAAGCGCTCGAGGCGCTCGGCTTTTCGTTCGACTTTGGCGCGGACGGCGTGCTGCTGCTCACCGGCGCGCCGCAGGTGCTGGGCGAGCCGCTGACGGAACGCTTTTTGCACGACGCGCTTGAGCAGCTCGCCGCCTGCGGCCGGACGTCGGCCGCCGAATTGCGGCGCGAGCGCATCATCCAATCCGCCTGCAAGCACGCCATCAAGGCGGGCGAGCCCGTCACGGAGGCGGAGATCTCCGCGCTGCTGGACGACTATGCGCGCGAGGGCATCCCGCTGACCTGCCCGCACGGCCGGCCCGTCATGATCCGGCTGACAAAGCGCGAGATCGAAAAACTGTTCAAACGGGTGCTGTAGCGCATGGAGCGGACGTTGTCAAAGCAGCGGATCGCCTGCATCGTCGGGCCGACCGCCTGCGGCAAAACGGCGCTGGCGCTGCGCGTTGCGGCGCGCTGCGGCGCGGAGATCGTATCGGCGGATTCCGTGCAGGTCTATCGCGGCCTGGACATCGGCTCCGCCAAGCCGACCGAGCGGGAGCGCCGGGCGGCGCCCCACCACCTGATCGACTGCGTTGAGCCCGAGAACGAAGCGTTTTCCGTTTCGCAATACCGCGACCTTGCGGACGCGGCCATCGGGGATATCGTCGGCCGCGGCCGGTTCCCGCTCGTGGTTGGCGGGAGCGGGCTGTATGTCAACGCGCTCGTCTATCCGCTCAATTTTGCTGTCCCGTCCGACCGGGCGGTGCGCGCGGCGCTGGAGCAGGACTATCCGCCGGAGGATACGGCGCGCGCCTGGGCGCGCCTGCGCCAGGTCGATCCGGCTACCGCAGACCGCCTGCACCCAAACGACCGCAAGCGCATCATCCGCGCGCTGGAGGTATACCGGCTCAGCGGCAGGCCGCTTTCCTCGTTCGGCAACGATTTTTCCGGCACGGCCGGCCGCCCGATGCGCTACGACGCGCTGATGATCGGCCTGACGATGGAGCGCGCGCTGCTGTATGAGCGGATCGACGCGCGCGTGGATCGGATGATGGAGGCGGGGCTGCTGGAAGAGGCGCGCGCGCTTGCGCAGCGCGGCCTGTCGCGCCGCCTGCCTGCGCTGCAGTCGCTCGGCTACCGGCAGCTGCTCGATTATCTGGACGGCGCGTGCACGCTGCCGCAGGCCGTGGCGGCCATCAAGCAGGAGACGCGGCGCTTTGCCAAGCGTCAGCTCTCGTGGTTCCGGCGCGACGGGCGCATCCGCTGGTACGATGTGTCCGCGCTGCCCGAGGCCGAGCTGGCGGACGCCGTTGCCAAAAAGATCATCAACTGGAAGGAAAGAGGGGAGAACGAATGAACATCAGCGATCGCGCAAGGGAGCTGGTCTGGCGCGCGGAGCGCGAGCTGCAAAAACAGTTTCAGCGGATCGACGCGGTGGAGGCGGCCGTGCAGCTGCGCGTGCTCGAGGCGTTTCAGCGCAACCGGGTCGCCGCGCGCCATTTTGCGCCCACCACCGGTTACGGCTATGACGACATCGGGCGCGATACGCTGGACCGGCTCTTTGCAGACGCCATGGGCGCGGAGGCGGCGCTCGTCCGGCCGCAGATGGTCAACGGCACGCACGCGATCTTCCTCGCCCTTGCGGGCGTATGCCGCCCCGGCGACCACATCCTGTCGGTCACCGGGCGGCCGTACGATACGCTGGAGCAGGCCATCGGCATCCGCGGCGACGCGCCGCACTCGCTCAAAAGCCTCGGCGTTACGTTCGAGCAGGTGCCCCTTGCGGCGGACGGCGGCTTCGACATGCCGGCCATCCTCCGCGCGCTTGCCGCGCGGCCGGCGCAGGTGCTGTTTGTCCAGCGTTCGCGCGGCTACAACTGGCGGCCTTCGCTGCACCCGCGGCAGATGCAGCAGGCGTTTGCGGAGTTCGCCGAGGCCGCGCCGCAGGCGCTGATCGTCGTGGACAACTGCTACGGCGAATTCACCTGCGCCACGGAGCCGACCCAGGCCGGCGCGCACGTCGTGGCTGGCTCGCTCATCAAAAATCCGGGCGGCGGCCTCGCGCCGTCGGGCGGTTATGTCGCCGGGCGCGCCGACCTCATCGACCGCATCGCCCAGAGGCTGACCGTGCCGGGCATGGGCGGGGAGGTCGGCTCCTACGCGGGCGACTACCGCCCGTACTATCAGGGCCTGTTCCTCGCGCCGCATACGACGGCGCAGTGCGTCAAAAGCGCGGTGCTGTTTGCACGCGTGTTCGAGCTGCTGGAGCTGCCGTCACTGCCCGCCAGCACGGAGGAACGCTCCGATATCATCCAGTCCGTCCGTTTTCCGGATGCGGACGCGCTCGTGCGTTTCTGCCAGAGCATCCAGCACGCCGCGCCGGTGGACAGCTTTGTGGACCCTGAGCCGTGGGATATGCCGGGCTACGCGCATCAGGTCGTCATGGCGGCGGGCGCCTTCGTGCAGGGCGCGACGACGGAGCTCAGTGCAGACGGCCCCATCTGTCCGCCCTATACGGCCTACCTGCAGGGCGCGCTCACCTATGCGCACGGGCGCATTGCCGCCATGCTTGCCGCGGATGCGCTGTTGCCGGACTGAGGCGGCCGGGCGTCACAGGCGGCGCATGAGGCCCGTGACCCTGCCGACGACCTCGACCTCCGACGCTTTGAGGTAGATGGGCTCGTACAGCTCGTTTTCCGGCTGCAGGCGCACCATCTCGCCCTCGGGATAGATGCGCTTGACGGTGGCCGTTTCCTCCGCCGTGCGCACGACGACGATGTCGCCGCTCACATAGCCGAGCTCCTGATCCACGACGATATAGTCGCCGTCGCGGATGCCGGCGTCCACCATGCTGTCCCCTTCCACGCGGAGCAGGAAGACCCCGCCGTGGTGCGATCCGTGCGTCAGCAGTTCCGGGACGGCAAACACGCCCTCGACGTTTTCTGCCGCAAGGATGGGCGTGCCGGCGGCCACGCGGCCTATCAGCGGCGCGCGCTCCGCGCCGCGGCCGGTTGTATCCGGCTCTCCCCGTGGTATAATGGAGATGGAGCGCCTCTTGGCGTGATCGCGCCGGATCAGGCCGGCGGTCTCCATGTTGTTCAGGTGCACGAGCACCGTGGAGGGGGACGCCAGCCCGACGCCCTGGCATATCTCCCGGACGGTGGGCGAGCCGCCGGATTCCTGCATGTAGCGCAGGATGAACTCATAGATCTGCTGCTGTGGATCGTGCAGTTTCTTCATGCAGGCACCGCCTTTTTCTTCGTATCCTGCGAAGAGTATACCACAAGGGCGGCTCGCATGCAAACATATGTTCGGAAAGGACGGGGGATTCGATGAAACGATGCGTTCTGGACCCGCACAAGATCTGCGACGGCTGCAACCAGTGCAACCGCTGCGATCTCGACCCCACCAAACTGTGCGACAACTGCTTCCGCTGTCTGGACCAGGCGGCGCAGATGGAATACGCGCGCATCCCGATCTCCCGCGTCATCATGGGCGAGAGCGCGTTGCCGGAGGCGCTGGACGAGGACAGCATGGTGGAGGAGGCGCCGCCGTACGCCGTGCTCTGCACAACGCTGCGCGGCGTGCGCGGCCGCAGAGGGGGAGGGAGGGGCTAATCGTCCTCCCGCAGCCGGATGCGCTTTGCCGCGATGCGCGCATGCTCTTCCGACTGCGCCGCATAGTGCTTGCGCGTGGTGTTCACATCCTTATGGCCCAGCACGTCGGCCACCAGGTAGATATCCTGCGTTTCGTGGTACAGCATGGTGCCGTAGGTGCTGCGCAGCTTGTGCGGCGTGATCTTCTTGAGCGGCGTCGTCACGGCCGCATATTTCTTCACGAGGTTCTCCACGGCGCGCGGCGAGATCCGCCGCCGCTGCAAGGACAGGAAGAACGCCTTTTCATGCCCCGGCTGCGCCGCGATCTCGCTGCGCTGGCGCAGATAGGCGGCGAGTGCATCGCGCACCTCGTCGCCAAAGGCGAGGATGCTTTGCTTCCCGCCCTTGCGCGTGACGAGGAAGGTGTTGTCCTCAAAATTGACATCGTCCAGATCGATGCCCACCAGCTCGCTGATGCGGATGCCCGTGCCCAGGAACAGCGTCAGGATGGCGACGTCGCGCGCGCGCGTGGCCTCGTGGAAGCGGAGCTGCTGCCTGGTCAGGCCGTCGCCGTTTTCCGCGCGGTCGAGGAGGTTTGCCACCTCGTTGGGCTCCAGGCGCAGGATGGCCTGCTCATGGAGCTTGGGCGTCTCCACGAGCGAGGCGACGTTGGAGGAGATCATCTCGTGCTGGAAGCAGAACTTGAAAAAGGCGCGCAGCGTGGAGAGCTTGCGCGCTTTTGCGCGCTCGCGGTTGGTCACCTCGCGCTCGTCGCGCATGCAGAGCGATTGCTGCGCAAGATACAGCTCGATGTGATAGGCCCGCACCTGTTCGAGATCCTGCGCCGTGAGCGTGCGCACATCGCGGCCGTGCAGGATATCCGTCTCCGCGACGAGAAAGCGGAAAAACCCGCGCAGATCGACGGCATAGGCATACCGCGTCAGCACTGAGGTGTAATTCTCAATGCCGCGCAGGAAGGCGCCCGCAAAGAGGGGGAGCTCCTTTTGCAGGTCGCGCACCTTCCTGGTATAGACCTTTTCCTTTTCCTCCTGATATGTGTTCATACGCCTTGAACCTTTCCGCCCGGCGGCCGTCCGGGCAAATCCATCGCCGAGCCTTGATATCAGGCCGGCGCGTTTGCAAGCCGCTTCTGTTGCGCACCGTCATGGTTCCGTGCCGCTCCTTTGTGTGCTGCACGCCCTGACTGGCATCGTTCACGCCGCCCGCGCTGAAGCGCCTGCGCCTTTCCGTTTCCCTGCCCGCACATCCTTCGCTTCCCATAACACAATGTCCGCCAATGGGTGACAAAAGGCCCGCTGCCATCGCGTCAGTCGGGGATACGGCATCCGGGGCGGCGGCCATGCATACGCCTTACGGTCGCTTGCGCAATCGAGCGCGTACTCGTTCGGTTCCGCCGCTGCATCCTGCCCGCTGCGCCATAATGCCATAAATACGGGCGGGGTGGCGGCGCCGGACAGCAGCTGCACGGCCTGCGCGCAAGCCGCCGCTGATCCCGTGACGTGGTGCTGACCCCGGTCCGGTTTGCTTACCGCGGGAAAAGATGCGCGGCGCGCGCTTTTGTGCAGTCGCCTTCCTGAGCGGCGTTCCCATGCCGCAGCCCGGTTTGCACGCTCCATGCGTTCGCGTTCCCGCATGGCCGCCAAATACGGCGACGGCGCAGTTTGCGCGCCATATTCGTTCCCAGATGGCCATCATCCGGCACGAAATCTGCGATCCGGCGGCACAGGGGAAGGCGCTCAGCTCAGCGGAACCACATCCCCATTATACACAAACTATTCGTTAAATGCAAGTTTAACGAATAGTTGTCAACAGAATAAGTGCGTTATGGTCAATCGACGGCTTTTCGCTTGGCGGCCGCATCGCGCACGGCGGCGCGCGCCAGCTCGTCGCAGCGGTTGTTGTGCGCATTGTCCGCATGACCTTTGACCTTATGAAACGCAACGCGATGCGTTTTGGTCAATTGCAGCAGTCGTTCCCAAAGATCGCGGTTTTCGACCGGCTTCTTGGCGGATGTCATCCAGCCGTTGCGCAGCCATGCATCAATCCAATGCTGCCGAAATGCGTTGCACACATAGGCGCTGTCCGTATGGACGTCCACAGCGCACGGTTCCTTGAGCGCGGCCAGCGCGGCGATCACCGCCATCAGCTCCATGCGGTTGTTCGTCGTCTCCGGCGCAAAGCCGGACAGCTCGCGGCGCTTGTCCTGATACATCAGAATCGCGCCCCAGCCGCCCGGCCCAGGATTTCCGGAACAGGCGCCATCTGTGTAAATCGTCACCTGTTTCATGATTATATATTATTTTGACATCGCAGCAGACTTGTCCGCACAGGCCTTTACGCCCGCCAGGACGGCAGCGCGCAAGCCATGTTCCTCCAGGGCGGCAACTGCTTCAATCGTGGTACCGCCGGGAGAACAGACGTTGTCCTTAAGCTTCCCGGGATGCAGGCCGGTTTCCAGAACCATCTTTGCGCTGCCGAGAACGGTCTGTGCTGCGAGCTCATATGCCTGTGCACGCGGTAAACCTTCTCGAACGCCGCCGTCAGCCAGTGCTTCGATAAAAAGATAGACATAGGCGGGACCGCTACCGCTGACGGCCGTCACAGCATCCATCAGATGGGATTCCACCTCTCCCACACGTCCAATGGATGAAAAGAGCTTGACGGCAAAGGCCCTCTCCCCCGCCTCCAGGGTATCGCCTCGTTCAAATACGCTCATGCCGTCGCCGACAAGCGCCGGCGTGTTCGGCATTACGCGAAGAATACGCGTGGACGCTGGCAAGGCATCCGCAAGGCGTTTCTGCGACCAACCAGCGGCAATGGAAATTAGCGCTTTGTTGGAAAAGGCCTTCGCGTTTCCCGCAAATACTTCGGCACAAATATGGGGTTTTACGGCTAAAAGGATGATATCCGCCTTTGTAATGAGCGCTTCCGTACTTCCGCAGATTGCTACGCCAAGTTCCTTTTGAAGTGTCTGCAATTTGGGGGCATATACATCAAAAGCTAAAATCTCGTCAGCCCGCACCACGCCGCCGCGCAATGCACCGCGCAGTATCGCTTCCCCCATGTTTCCGACGCCAATAAAACCAATTCTCATTGCAAAAATCCTCTCGTTTATGCTGCCTGTAGCATACCATAAACGAGAGGAATGCGCAACCGGACTGCGTCATTGCGAGCAAGCGCTAAGACTTTTGTGGCTTTCTAAGCAACAAGCTCGCAATAAGCGCCAGCGCAATTAACGCAAGCAACAATGTCCAGGCCAGCGAATAATCACCCATCAGGTCTTTACAAGCGCCCATGGCGGTTGGGGCAACCGCATTGATCAATGCCGCAAATGAGTATGCCGCGCCATAAATGAGTCCAAAGTTCGCCGTACCATAAAAGTCAGCGACCAATGGACTTAATGATGCATATGCCAGGCCGTATCCAACACCGGTTATAATTGCAAACGCATACCCAACGGGAATGGCGGTCGTGTATTTGAGCAAAACGATGCCTAAAAACAACCCGCAGTAACCAATGGTCAAAACCTTTTTACAGCTGATTCGATCACATAAGAACCCGGACAACAGACGGCTTGGAATACTGCATAAAGAAAAAGTCCCAACTATCGTCGCAGCAATCGTTGTTTTAATACCTATATTCTCCAAATGCGGGATGGCATGGGTATTAATTGAGGTCTGAGTAAAACTGCATATGCCGATCGCAAAAGCAATCAAGTAAAAGGTAAGTGTTCTTCGTACGTCATTTATCGTCCAACTAATTTGCAAATCGCCTTTGTCCAACGTTTCAGCAGAAATACTTGATTCTGCCGGCATATTGGAATTGGGCCGAACGGGTAAGCCATCCGGTTGAAGATTCATATCTGATGGATGGTTTTTGACCAATAGTGCGGTAATTGCCAGAGAAAACAAAGCAAATATAGCGATGCAAAGATAGATATTGCGCCAATTATTAGTCTTCTCCAGTATGTTTGCCATAATCGGATTGATAACAAACCCTGCAACGCCAGCACCACAGGAAACAATCGCAAGAGCGATGCCCCTTCTTTTTTGAAACCACTGCGAAATAATCGTGTTGATCGGCAGTATTGTTCCTATGGTCAGACCAGAACTAAAAAATCCGATATAGCAAAGATACAGTACGACGGTGCTGTTGCAAAAAAAGTACATCACAAAACCGCCCATAGCGACCAGAACGGAGCCCAAAAGAATTGCCTGCTTATTGCCGATTTTTTTTGCAAACATGCCGGCCGCAACAGCGCACAACCCGCTTAATAATGACATTATGGAATACGCCAACGAGGCGGTAGTTGCATTGATTTGCAGCGCTTCCGTCATAGGGGTCAAAACTACGCCAAACGTCAGCAATACCGGCATCATCAGCAGCATATATACCAGCAACAAAACCCCTACGTTTATCCAACCATAAAAAACCTTCATCTTCTTAGATCCTCAAAAGCACGATGACATGCGACATAGTGATTTTTGTCTGCCTCTCTCAGCTCCGGCATACAGTGCTTACAATCATCGCAGGCATATGCACAACGAGGATGAAAGGGACATCCACTGGGAGAGTTAATTAAGCTTGGGACTTCACCACTCAAAACGATGCGTTGCCGCTTTTGTTCGACGTAGTAATCCGTTATGGGAACCGCTGATAAAAGTGCTTTGGTGTACGGATGCAGCGGGTTGCGATACAAATCTGCAGCGTCGGTAATTTCCATGACTTTCCCAAGATACATAACGGCAATTTTATGGCTTATATGGCGCACAACCGCGAGGTCGTGTGCAACAAAGACATAGGTGATGCCGAGTTCTTCCTGAAGCCGCTCAAACAAATTGATAATTTGTGCCTGAATGGAGACATCCAGAGCAGAGACAGGCTCATCGCAGACAATCAGCTTGGGATTGCAGGCAAGGGCACGCGCAATCCCAAGGCGTTGTCGTTGTCCACCGCTCATTTCATGCGGGTAACGATCACCGAGAGCGGGATCCAGCTCAACCGTCGTTAACAGTTCATCGACGCGATCCTTCAACTCGCCCTTTGAAAGGCGAGAAGTCCTGCCCTCTGATACAGCTTCGGCAACAATGGAAAACACGGATTGCCGGGGGTCAAGCGAACCACTTGGATCCTGGAATATCAATTGAATTTCGCGTCTGTAGGGCAGAAGCTCGCGATCCGTAAGTTTGGATATATCATGCCCACGGTAATATATGGATCCAGATGTTGGTTTATATATGCGCAAAATGCAACGTGCAGTTGTTGTCTTTCCACACCCGCTTTCTCCGACGATGCCAAAGGTCTCACCTTCATCAACAGAAAAACTGACATCATCCACCGCTTTGACATGCGCATAAGTACGCTGCAAAAGCCCTTTTCGGAGTGGAAAATACATTTTCAAGTTCTCAACGCGCAACAAGTTGGTCTTATTATTCATGGTTATTCTCCCCAACATCGAGATAACATGCTGCAAAGTGTCCTGCCTCGCCTATTTCCCGCAGCTCCGGACGCGAACTGCTTTTGCACAATTCACAAGCGTACGGGCAGCGCGGATAAAATGCGCAGTATGGCGGCAAATCAACCAGATTGGGCGGTGCGCCAGTAATGGGAACGAGCTTTGCGGAAACATCATCATCTAGCCTTGGAACGGATTTCAGCAGGCCTATGGTATAGGGGTGCTGCGGGTGCGTCAATACCTGTTCAGTGGTACCGGACTCAATAATCCGCCCCGCATACATCACATAAATACGCTGCGCGTAACGGGTAACAAGGCCAAGATTATGGGTTACCATCAGCAACGAAGTTTTATATTGGTTTACAATCTCAAGCAAAAGATCCATTACCTGAGATTGCGTCGTGACATCGAGCGCAGTCGTTGGTTCGTCCGCAATAATCATCTTGGAACGACAAGCAATTGCAATTGCTATCATCACGCGCTGCCGCATGCCGCCGCTCATCTGAAAAGGATAGTTTTTCATTCGCTGAGCGGGATCCGGGATGCCGACATTTTCCAACGCCTCTATCGCCCGGCTCCAAGCTTCTGCCTTTGAAACGGGTGCATGCGTCCTGATCACTTCACACAATTGTGACCCTATGGTCAATACGGGGTTAAGGCTTGTCATGGGCTCCTGAAAGATCATGGAGATCTTTGCACCTCGTATGTGCCGCATTTCCTTTGAACGCGATTTGTAGGCAAGCAGGTTTTCCCCCTCCAGAAGCACCTCCCCGCCAATTATTTTGCCTGGCGGCGACTGAACAAGCTGCATCACCGACATTTGGGAAACGGATTTTCCGCAGCCGCTTTCTCCAACAAGCGCAACTACTTCACCAGCGTCAACGTAATAGGAAATATCGTCGACGGCCTTCACTTCGCCAGCCGTTGTGAAAAAAGATGTTTTAAGGTTTTTAACTTCAAAAAACTTTTTTTCCTGCATAGCTTCCATCACAGTTTCCCTCTCAGTCTCGGATCAAGAGCATCGCGCAAGCCGTCGCCAAAGATATTAAAGGCCACAACGATGAGGATAATACAAATACCGGGCAACAGGGCAAGCAATGGTTCGCTGGTAAGATAACGATATCCTTCGGATACCATTCCGCCCCAAGTTGGTGTTGGCGGAACAATGCCGATGCCCAAATAACTCATTCCAGCTTCAAGCATAATCGCTGAGCCGAGATTCATGGTAAAAAGGACAATTACTGATGGCACGCAATTGGGAAACAGATGCTTGAGCAATGTCTTAAACTTTGATTGCCCAATCAGCGAAGCCGCAGTAATAAAGTCATTCTTCTTCATGGACAGCACGAGACCGTTCATCAATCTAACATACGTAGGGACCATGGAAAAGCCAATGATAATGATGACGCCCACAACGCCGTTGGAAAAAAGCGCAACCAAGACCATGGCGAGAATCATATTGGGGATGGATAACTGCGTATCGTTAAGACGCATGATGATTTGGCCATACCATCCGCCCAAATAACCGGCGGAGATACCCAACAGTGTTCCAACAATTGCCGCAATCATGCTGCTGAACAAGCTCGCCATTAGCGAAATCCTGGCGCCATACACAATGCGGCTCAACAGGTCTCGACCCAAAAAGTCGGTACCAAGCCAATGCGCTGATGTTGGGCCGGACAAAATGTTATCAAGCTCCTGTGCGGTTGGACTATATGGCGTAAGGACAGGAGCAAAAATGGCGAGGAACAAAAAGAACACAATCACGCCAAAACATATTTTGGAAACGATTCCGCGGCCAAACATGACGCGCAGTATCTGGGAATGTTTCTTTTGAAGTTTTATTTTTTTCATTGCGTTAACCCCACGATTCCCGTATTCTTGGATCAATAAACCCATATAGAATATCAACGAGAAGGTTACAACCAACTGTAAATAATGAGACTATCAGTACGCCTGTCTGTACGAGCACATAGTCGCGGTTTATGACGCCGGTCGTCAGCATATTCCCAATGCCCGGAATATTAAACACATTTTCCACAATCAGGGAGCCGCCAATTGCAATTCTAACCTGCAGACCAATTATGGTGACTACGGGGATCAAGGCATTCTTCAGCGCATGCCTAAAAATGATTCTTGCTTCGGACAGGCCATTGGCCCTGGCCGTACGGATATAGTCCTGATTAACGACTTCCAGCATGTTTGAACGCGTTTGCCGTGCGACGGAAGCCTGCAACTGAAAGGACATGCAGAACACCGGCAAAATCGCCATATAAACATATTTTGCAAAGTCCTTTGACGGACTCGTAAATCCCTGAACAGGAAACCATTTGAGCTCCAAAGCAAACACATATATACAAAATATGCCGAGCCAAAACGACGGTGTTCCGAGACCAAGTGTTGAGATAACGGTCAAGACCTGATCAAGCCACTTTCCGCGCTTAACCGCACTGAGAATTCCAAAGCACACGCCAAAAATTGCTGCTATAGCAATTGCTGGGACACCTATCGCCAACGTTCTCGGCAAACGCTCCGAAATAATATCGTAAACCGGGCGATTAAAGGCGTAGGATTCGCCAAAGTCTTTGGTAAAAATACCAGAAACCCAAAGCCAATATTGTGTTAAAAGCGGTTTGTCCAAATTCCACTCTGCACGAAGCTCGTCCACAGCCTCTTGCGACGCCTCTTCCCCAAGAGAAATTCTCGCAGGATCTCCTGGCAGGACATGCATCAAGGAAAAAGCAAAGATGGAAATCAGGAAGACAATTAAGAGCGATATCAGCACTCGTCTGATAATATAGGTTACCATATCCACCTCCGTCGGGAAAGCCGGGGCAACAACTGACCATCTATGCACCCTGCATCCGCAAAAAGCGGATGCAGGGTATTCGATTCAATGGGTGTCAGACAATTTACTTTACTTTTCAATCCAGGCAGTCCACAGCGTCCAGTTCCCGGGCACGCGAGAAACGGTTTCTCCAATGCCGGAATCATGAATCGAAGAATCCAACGCTGCGATATCGTAGATAGCGCCAATCGCTTTGAGCAGGCAATAATCTTCGAAGATCATTTTCTCAGCAGTTTGCCAGAGCGCATTCGCCTCTTCAGATGTCGTTGCGGAAGCAGCTGCAAGGATGGTGTCGTTCAGGTCATCCGGATGAATAAAGCTCGTAACCGCCAACCCGGAGGTGATGCCCTGAATGAAGTTTGCGTTCATAACAGCGGGGCCGCCGTTGGAGAGCGTCATCGGGTGATAAAGCATGCCGCTTTCCCAACCGGACATCGCCTTGATATAGGTCGCTGAATCGGCCGGGTTCAACTCAACCCGAATACCAACCTGAGCGAGTTGTTCCGCCACGATCTGGCAAACATTCACATAGGAAGTCGTGCTGGAAGTGGTCAACACAGTATCAAATCCATCCGGATATCCTGCTTCAGCCAAAAGTTCTTTTGCTTTCTCAGGATTGTACTCGAAACCAGTAACTTCGTCGTTATACCAGGCCTGTCCGGGAATGCCATACTGCGTAATGGGAGAACCGTACTCACCCCAGAGAGCATTCATAATGGCATCCCGATCAATGGCATAGGCAGCGGCCTGACGAACGCGGACATCATAAAATGGGTCATCTTCATTCGTGCAGTTGAAGCAAATCGTCACGGACGCAGACGGGACCTTCACCATCTGAATCGTAAAGCCAAGCTCCGTCAGCTCTTTTGCGTCATTGGGGGTATCGGGGAACCGGACATTGATTTCACCCGCCTGAAGAGCGGCGTTAGCAGTGGTATGATCTGCATAAACGTAGATTTCAATGCCATCAAGGTAAGGCTTTCCCTGCCAGTAGTCATCAAAACGCTCAAACTCCGTGCTGATATCCGGTTCGTGCGAGACAAACTTAAACGGACCAGTACCAATGGGTTCCTGCTCACAAAGCTCCAACCCGCCCTTATCATATTGCTGCTTGGAGTGCATCAATCCGGCTTGCCGACAAAGGCCATACTCGAACGTGCTGTCCCACTCGGTCAAATACACCTTGACGGTGTATTCATCCACAACCTCAGCATGATCAAACTGCTTAAGGAACGAGGTGCTCAGCGTGCCCTCATCATAATACATCTGCAAATTCCATGCACAAACCTCGGCATTAAAATCAGAGCCATCATGGAATTTTATCCCTTCATTAAGTACAATCGTGTAGGTCTTTTCCTCTGCATTGGCGGTCACGCTCTTCGCCAGGAAGGGGGTTGGCGCGCCGGTTTCATCAAAGACCATGAGCGTCTCAATGTAGCAATTCGTATAAACAAAGTCATTCTGGTCACGCGTATTCAGCCAAAGAGAATTTTTGAAATCCTGCGTAAGACCAATTTTGATAACGCCACCTTGCTTTGCTGCTTCCGGATCAGTCACATCCGAGCTAGGCTCGTCGCTTTCGGACGGATCGGGTTCCGCTGGTGCCGTGCAAGCCGTTAGAGCGAACACCATAGCGAGTACCAGTAACAGAGACAACAGCTTCTTCATCGTTCTTCCTCCTTGTTTTGTTTATCGTTTATCGCTGTCGCGATAACAACTCCGCTCAAATTCCAACCATTCGTGGATTTCACATCCCATCATCTGTGTGCGCTCCTGCCGCGTTAAGCCTCCCATATCATGCTCGTTGGAGTACAGGGTGCTTCTATCGGCAACCACATGGCGCGCATAATCCAACATACCAAACCATGCCGCCTTCTCAAGATAATGACATGTAACAAGGTTGAACCCCAAGGGCTCCAAATCCTTGATGGTGACATCCGGGATTCCGTCATGCGAATCGACGTCAGGATACATCTTCCAACCAGGCACATGTTTGGCAATCTTCTGACAAAGCTCCATGCTGCCCTCGCCATTGTTGATGCCCATTATCAAAGTCATATCAGCACCTGCCTCATAGGCACGCAGGCAGCGCTCGATCGCCTCGTCCAACCCGTGCGTCAACAAAGCCTCCGTACGCGCAATCAGAATACAATCCGTACCTTCAAGCGCTGCTTTAGAAGCCCGAATTTTTGCCAGCCAATCGCGCTGTGAGGTGACTTCATCCGGTTTTTTTTCATAATAGAGCCGTGCGAAGCCGCGAACTCCCTTTGAGTCTTCCATCTGAATGGCCTGAGCGCCAGCACGCATCAGCCTTTGACAGGTGCGATATGCATGGAGAGGGCTGTCTCCAAATCCGTTTTCTGCATCCAGAATCAACGGGAGCGGAGACCTGTCCGTAATTCTCTCCGTCTCCCAGACAAATTCATCAAGGGTCAGGAGGCCAAGGTCGTTATATCCTTCCTCGCAAGGAGAGACTGCTCCGCTTGCAAGCAAGGTTGCCTCAAAACCAACCTTTTCAGCCGCTCTTGCCGACATGTAATCCCACACACAAGCAGCAAACACCTGCTTCTCGGACAACATTTTCTTAAGAGATCTCGGTTTCTCCATGATCATAACTAAATCCCCTTCTTTCGTCTTATTTCTTGTCTTCGTAGCAGGCTTTTTCAAAGGCAAGCCACTCGCGGATATCTGCGCCAAGCATGTCGGTGCGTTCAAGCGCCGAAGAACATCCCATCGAATGATCGTTGTGATACACGGTGGCCTGATCCGCCATTACATGCTTTCCAAAGTCAAGCATGCCCCACCAAGCGCCCTTTTCCATGCAATGGCAGGTCACGAGATTAAACCCGAGGGGCGCCAGATCATCAATGTTAAGATCAGGAACGCCATTGTGCGTTTCCACATCAGGATACATTTTCCAACCAGGAACGCGCCTTGAAATCTCCTCGCACAGTTCCAGACTCTGAGGCCCATTGTTAATGCCCATAATCAGGGTCATATCCGCACCTGCATCGAGGGCACGAAGACAGCGTTCGACGGCTTCGTCCAGGCCAGCAGTGTAGTAAGCCTCGGTTCTGGCAATCAGCAGACAATCCGTGCCTTCCAATGCTGCCTTTGAAGCTCGCAGCTTTGCCAGCCAGTCCTCAACAGGAATGATCTGATCCGGAGTGTTTTCATAAAACAACCTTGCAAATCCGCGGATACCCATGGTGTCTTCGATCTGCACGGCTTGAGCACCGGCCTTTGCCAGACGCTGGCAAGTGCGATGCGCATGAAGAGGGCTGTCGCCAAACCCGTTTTCCGCATCCAGGATCAGCGGCAGGGTTGAACGGTTTGTAATCCTCTCCGTCTCCCAGACAAACTCATCCAGCGTTACCAAACCTAGGTCATTGTAACCAATTTTATTGGCGGACAATGGACCGCTTGCAAGGAGCGTTGCTTCAAAACCTGCCTTCTCAGCAGCGCGCGCAGACATATAATTCCAAATACACGTTGCGAATACTTGCTTTTCTTCGAGCATCTTCTTTAAGGATTTTGGTTTGTCAAGAATCATTTTTGCAAGTTCTCCCTTCTTGTCTTTGAGGATTTTATCATTTGCTCTGGAGTTTCCAGGATTTTCAAAACGCCTGGAGGCCTTCGATGGCATAGACGCGGACGGGACAGGAATCAAGCCCCTTGATGTAGAGGGGCGCAAAGGAGATGAAGAAGGTCTCCTGCCGCAGCTCCTCCAGGTTCTTGAGCACCTCCAGGAACGTGATGTTCTTCGCCATACACACGTCGTGGAACGGCTTCACGTCCTCGTTCCGGTTCTCAATCGACACCCCGTCCCCAAACCCTACGCACTTCACCTCGTGGTCCACCATCCACTGCGCCGTCTCCCCGTTCACGAACAGCCGCCTGTCCTCCGCCGTGTTCGTCTTTGCCGTGAACGGCTCCAGCTTGTACGGCGAGTCCAGGATCACCACGTCCCCGGGCCGCACCTTTTGCCCCAGCACACGGTCCAGCACCGCGCCCGTGATGTACCCGTTCGGTTCCACCCCTTCCACCGTCACATAGATCCCGCGCCCCATGAAGCTCGTCAGCGGCAGCGCCGACGCGTCCGGCCAGTTGTCGTCATGGTGATAGGGGCACTCGCAGTGCGTCCCCAGATGGCTCGTCAGATCCATGATCGTGTGGTAGTCCGGAATCGGCCCGCCCGTGTTGAACCGGTACAGGTGGCACCGCCGCGTCTCCGCCGCCGGGTCCAGATACTTCGTCAGGTCGATCACCCGCAGCCCGTTCAGTTCGTATACGCTCATGCCTTTCCCTCCTGTGCGTTCCGGTGCTCCAGCGCGTGGATCAGAGACACCACCATCTCGTGGCACGGCGCCGCGACTCCCGCCGCCTTCGCCGCCTCCACCACCGACCCGCTGATCGTATCCACCTCCGACCGCGCGCCGGCCTTGACATCCGCATAGATCGACGTATACCCGCCCCTGGCGTTGGCCAGCACCGTCTCGATCCCCGCGATGACCTCCTCCGCGTCAAACGGCTCGCCGAGCCCCTCCGCGTTCGCCACCGCCACCGCTTCCCGCGCCAGCCGCCGCATCATGCCGCGCGCGTGCGCATCCTCCAGTATGAACCCCAGCGGCACCTGCAGTATCGCCGTCAGCGAGCTGGCCGCCGTGTTCAAAAACAGCTTGCTCCAGATCTGCCGCCGCACCTGGTCCGACGTGCTGCAGCTCAGAGCGCAGGCGCTCAGCGCTTTTGCAATGTGCGCGATCCGCTCGCTTGCGCCCCCCAGCAGACCGATCGTCGTCTGCCCGCCGCCGCCGTGGTTCACATGCCCGTTCTCCAGCAGCGATCCGTTGTGCAGCGTCGTCCCGATGATCACATGATCCCGGTCCGCGTACCGCAGCAGCCGCGCCTCGTGGCCCGCGCCGTTTTGCAGCGTCATCAGGTACGTCTCCGGCCCGATCAGCGCCCGGTTGGCGGACAAGGCGCTCTCGGTGTGCATCGCCTTCACGAATACGATCACCAGGTCCATCTCCGGCAGCCCCGCCGCATCCGTCACCGCGTGCGGGCGGTACCGCCCTTCCGTCCCGTCCTGCTCGTGAATCCACACCCCCTCGCGCTCGATCGCCTCCACGCGCGCTGCGTTCACATCCACCAGGTAAACTTCGTTCCCCCTCGTCAGGTATCCCCCAAACAGACTCCCCATTGCGCCCGCCCCGAGTATCGCGATGTTCATTGCTTCTCCTTGGACATTAAAGTTGTACACACAGATAGTATTGCATTCGATTGCATCTCTAAATTATCACATTCGATTGCAAAATGCAATACCCAATTTCGGTGAATCTAAATTTCCCCAGAAACTGCCGGAAATTCTTCCAATCTACTATTCCTGTTTTCCTTGGTAATTTTTGACACCGATATCAAAAAAGCTCCGGGCGTAAGGCCGGAGCTGTACTCATTGACAAACTTTCACTCTTAAATGTAAGGTGTGTTATGTGGATTGCCGCTCAACGATGCGCGAGCAGATCATCATTTTTTTGTTGATGCGTTCGCCATCCAGCAGGGCGCGAATGTTCCTGGCGGCCGTTAAGCTCAGATCGTGCAGCATATTGTCCAGCGAGGTCAGCGCCGGCACGCAAAGCTCGGCATACTGGGAGTTGTTGATGCCGATGACGCCGACATCGTCCGGAACCCTGACCTTCAGATCGGAAAGCGCGTGGACGCCGGCGGCGGCGAGGATGTCCTCCGAGAAAATGATGCCGTCGAGATTGGGATGGTCTTGCATCAGCTGCTGCGTGGCCCGATAGACCTCCTGTATGGAGGAGCCGGATTCCACGGTGATCGGGTCCCGCTTCGGCAAAAAGCGAGCCATGCCGTCCAGATACCCCTCCTGCTTGAGGCGGTTGCTGGGCGTGTAGTGGTTGACGACAAAGGCGATGCGTTCGCGCCCCTTGCGCGCGAGCAGCTCCACGCAGTCGCAAACACCGTTGCGCTCGTCCGCGATGAGGCTGTACACGTTGGGCGCATCCAGATAGCCGTTGCAGAGCACGACGGGCGTGGACGGCAGGAAGGTCTGCACGGCCCAGTTGACGACCTCGGTCTGGTAGATCGAGCCCATCAGCACGGCGGCTTCCACCTTGCGCTGGCTCAGCAGCTGGATGTAGCGCGTCTGATCCTTTTTTGAGGAACCGGTGTTGTAGATCAGGCAGGAATAGCCCTGCTTGGAGAGCTCCTGCTCGATGTAATACACGCCGTCGGTATGGTGCGTCGTGCGAATGTCCGAGATCAGGATGCCGATCATGCGCGTGGACTGATTGACCAGGCCGCGCGCCGTCTCGTTGGGCACATAATGATACTCGTCGAGCAGCTTCAAAACGCGCGCGCGGGTCGATTTCTTCACATGAGGGTACTCGTTGATCACGCGCGAAACCGTGCTGGCGGAAACGCCGGCCAGCTTGGCGATGTCATAAATGGTGACTTCCTGCAAGTCGTGCCTTCCTTTCCGGGCTTACCTGTTGAACGCTTTGATTACCGGATATAGTATATAATTTGTTTCAATGCCTGTCAAGTGATTTCAGATGATTGCAAAAAGAAATTTGTCCGGCGCGCCGCGATGAGGACGCGCCGCCCGGCTAAGCCTCCAAGCAGAGATACAGCACGAGCATGCAGGCGGCCAGAAGCATCAGCGTTGCGCCGGCGAGCAGCAGGCCGCGCGGGAAACTGCGCCGTTTCTGCCGGCGGAGCCGGTAGTCGGCATAGTTCCCCTCCTTGTCCTCCTCCTTGAGAAAGCCCACCCACGGCCACGCCGTATCCGCGACCCGGCGCACGCCATAGCTGAACACGTCGAACAGGCCGTGATAGTTGGCGTACGCCAGGCCGCCGGAACCCAGAATGAGGACGCCGGCGACGAAAAACGCGTCGCAGAGGCGGTGCGCCAGCCCCGCCTCCGCCGCGCCCGCGGAGGACAGGAACACGACGAGCGCGATGGCGCAGCCGACGGCGAGGGGCCGCAGGTACTCCTTCAGGCGCGTACCCCTCATTTCAAGATGGAAAGGTACTTTTCATATTCCGCATCGTTGCACTGCACGAAATGCCCCGGCTTGATCTCCCGGAACGACGGCTTATCGGTGGTATAGTCGTGCTCGGCGAGCGGATTGTAGATGATGCGCCGGCGGCTCTTCTCGTAGATCGGGTCCGGCAGCGGGATGGCCGACAGGAGCGAGCGCGTATACGGATGCAGCGGATTGCGGAACAGTTCGTCCGACGAGGCGAGCTCGACCATCTTGCCGTAGTACATCACGCCGATGCGGTCGGAGAAGTACTTGACGACGGACAGGTCGTGCGCGATGAACAGGATGGTCAGCCCAAACCGCTCGCGCAGGTCGTTGAGCAGGTTGATCACCTGCGCCTGGATGGAAACGTCCAGCGCGGAGACCGGCTCGTCCGCAATGATGAGATCCGGCCGCATGATGATCGAGCGGGCCACGCCGATCCTCTGGCGCTGGCCGCCGGAGAATTCATGCGGATAACGGCCCGCATGCTCGCGCACCAGGCCGACGAGCTCCAGCATCTCATAGACGCGCTCGTTGATCGCCTTGCGGTCGCGCTCGCCCTGGATGATCAGCCCCTCGGATATGATCTCGCGCACGGTCATGCGCGGGTCGAGCGAGGCGATGGGGTCCTGGAAGATCATCTGGATCTGCGTCACGAGGCGCGCTTTGCGCGCCTTGCGCAGCGCGTCCTTGTATTCCGCGTTCAGCGCGGCAAGCGCCTCGCCCTGCGCGGCGGCGAGCTTTGGCGCATATTCGCGCTCGATCCGCTCGACCTGGCGCGCCCGGTACATCCGGTCGCTGTTCTTCTGGTCGTGCTGCGCCTCGCGGATGAGCCTGCGCTGCGCGGCGACCGTTTCGTCGCGCTGCGCGCGCAGCCGGGCCAGGCGCTCCGCCTGCGCGGCGTGGTCGATCTCGCCGTTTTTCGCCTGCTGCTCGAGCGCGGCGGCCGCCTCTTTGTATTCGCTTTGCGCCTGCCGGATGCGGTCCCGGTAGCTGCGCGTGCCGGCGGAGATGCGCACGCCCTTGAAGTAGATGTTGCCGGAGGTGATGTCGTACAGCTTGATGATGGAGCGGCCGGTCGTGGTCTTGCCGCAGCCGGATTCGCCCACAAGGCCCAGCACCTCGCCGCGCCTGATGTCGAAGCTGACGTCGTCGACGGCCTTGAGCTCGCCGCCCTCCATTTTGAAATACTGGCAGAGGTGTTCGACCCTGAGCAGTACGTCGCGGTCATTGTTCTGCATGTGCGGCCTCCTCCCTCCTCTGCTTCATCCGGGCGATGCGGTCTGTCATCACCTTGGGCGGCTCGACCTTTGGCGCATCGGGATGCAGCAGCCAGGTCGCGGCATAGTGCGTGTCGCTGATTTTGAACATGGGCGGCTCCTGCTCAAAGTCGATCTGCATGGCGTACTTGTTGCGCGCGGCAAATGCGTCGCCCTTGGGCGGATAGATCATGTTCGGCGGCGTGCCGGGGATGGCCTCGAGCTTCTCGTTGGTGTCCAAGTCCGGCATGGAGGAGAGCAGCGCCCAGGTGTAGGGGTGCGCCGCATGGTAGAACACATCCTCCGCCGTGCCGTATTCGACGATCTTGCCCGCGTACATGACCGCCACGCGGTCGGCCATGTTGGCCACCACGCCGAGGTCATGCGTGATGAAGATGACGGACAGCTGGCGTTCCGCCTTGAGGTTGTTGATCAGCTCGAGGATCTGGCTCTGGATGGTCACGTCCAGCGCGGTGGTCGGCTCGTCGCAGATCAGGATATCCGGGTTGGCGGCCAGCGCGATGGCGATGACGATGCGCTGGCGCATGCCGCCGGAGAACTCAAACGGGTACTGGTTGTAGCGCTTGCGCGGCTCGGCGATGCCGACCTCCTCCATCAGCTTGATGGCGCGGTCGCGCGCAATGCGCTTTGTGACCTTCGCCACGACGCCCTGCGCGTTGTACATCAGGTAGTCGATGGCGGCGGTCGTCTCCGCGTCGAAATCGCGGCCGCCGCGGTTTTGCAGCAGCTCCTCAAAATGGCGCGCCATGCGGTCGATCAGGTGCAGGATGTTCTCGCGCACAAGGTCGAGATCCGTCACGGCCGCGGCGGCGACCTCCCAGTCCGGCGTTTTGCCGCGGGCGGTCAGGCGGTCATGGCGGCGCTGGTCGCGCGCGTGCTTGCGCTCCGCCTTGGCGTTTTTGCCGATGGAGCCGAAGTACCGGTCCAGCTCGCTGCGGATGCTGGAGCCGAAGGTGTAGCTGAGGCTGTCCTTGACCAGCGCCAGCCGGTCGATGGCGGCCTCCACCTTCTCGGTGAGGTGCTTTTGCACGCGATACGCCTCGGCATGGTCGAGCGGGCTCTTCTCAAAGCAGGCGGCGCTTTCGCGCAGGGCGCGGACGGCTTCCTCCATGTTCGCGCTGGCGCGCTCTGCGGAATGGATGATGCCGCGCTTGGCGTCGGCGAGGAAATCGCGCATGAAGTCGTCCATCAGATACTGGAGCAGATACTCGTTGAGCGCCTCCACATCCATCTCCGGCAGCGGCTTGCCGCCTGTCTCTTATACACATCTGACGCTGCC
>ENA-OYZG01000148-OYZG01000148.1-human-gut-metagenome-genome-assembly--contig:-NODE-148-length-21678-cov-6.932017_pt1 | contig 21678 bp, 18 predicted proteins | sample MGYA00244071_ERZ653466 | MGnify/ENA primary metagenome ERZ653466 (study PRJEB26926, sample SAMN06165150) | human gut metagenome | biome: ENVO:00009003; feature: ENVO:2100002; material: ENVO:00002003...
ATAGCTTGTATTCCAAAAAACAAGCTATAGAATATCTTTGCCAGTTCTATGAATTCAATGAAAGTCAAGGTTTTTCTACTTGCATAGACTACTGCCTTGCAAGCGAATATTGCCAATGGGCAAAAGAACACTGGGGCATTGATATTAGCAATGATACCGCCTGCCAGGACTTGACGGCTTATGTATTCTTCCCGTGTATGGGTTAAAGACAAATAATAAAAGCAAACAACTGAATATATTAGAGCTTTGAAATTAACTGTTCAAAGCTCTTTTCTTTTTTCCGAAGGTACAAATAAATACGAAAACTCAAAGCAGTCTTTTCATAGGACTGCTTTTTTATATATACAAATGCAAACCAAGAAAGGAAATCGGTATGAAAAACAAACTCAGAAAAATGTTGAGCTTAGTTTTATCTGTCGTTATTGCTATGTCGGCAATAAGCCTGAACACATTTGCGGCTACAATAATGAATATCGTAAACGGCTCAAATCAGAAGTTATATGTTGACTGGTACGATTATTCATATAACTTCAACGGCAGACTGAACACAAGCACATACGGACAGATAATCAAACTCAATGTTGGTAGCCCAACAGGACAGGTAGCGTATTGTATTCAGTCCTCAAAGGATGCTTGGACAAGCGATTATACGGCACAAAAGACCTACAATTTGTTGTCGTTAACGCAACAGCAGAATTTAAAACACGCTCTGATTTATGGCTATCAGGGTACAACAAAATATGGCTACAACGCTGATACTGAACGTATCGCAACGTCGATCGTCACCTGGAATATCTGTGACGGTTGGTTCAACAACTCTTCCGAAAGCACGGCTGTCGGTATATTCACCGAGGATATGTCAAGCTCTATGGCTACAAATGTCAAGGCTTGCTATAACAAGATCAAAGAGCAGATGTTAAGCCATCTTACTATACCGTCTTACGCTGTAAAGCCTACAGTAACAAATGTGCCAAAGCAGAAAATGACGACTAACAGCGATGGAACATTCACAATAACGCTGACTGATAGTAAAAATGTGTCTAAGTATTATGACTGGCAGACGGCAATTAAAAAATACAGCTATCTTTCGATAATTACAGACACCGAAGGAAAGCTCGTTATAAAGTCAACAAAGCCTATACCATCCAGCTCGGCTATAACGCTTACAGCTGAACGTAATAGCAGTAAGTATCAGAATAATATAGTTGATGTTGCACCGATGTATATGATCTCCGGTAGCGGCTCGCAGAGTTCTGCAACATTCGTAACAGACCGAGACCCCAGCACCGCAAAAATTGCTATTTATTCTGACAGTTTAGGCACAGCTCAGATAAAAAAAGTATGGGAACATAACAAAGACAATTCAAGCACGAAAGCCGATAACAGTGACATCTATTTTACGATAAAGAACAGCTCGGGTTCGGCCGTGAAGGCTACAGGCAAGGCAGGCTCGTATACCTACTCTGCAAGCGGTTCCGTAACTAAGTTCAAGCTCAACAGCAGTAACACTTTTTTAGTAAAATCGTTACCTGCAGGAACGTATACGGTCTACGAATTTGGTAATGACGGCAACGGTATACCGAATTATACAAGAAAGAATCTCAGTCAAACAGTAACCGTTACAGCCGGAGGCACAGGAACAGTTACTTTCAAAAACACGAGAAATACCGGTACGGGCAAGGTTATAAAGACCTGGATTGATACCAACGGTAACGCCATAGCCGCAAGCAACAACGTTGAAAGAAATAAGCAGATATATTTCCGCATCAAAAACGCTGACGGAAAATATATAACTGTCAACGGTACGAAGTACAGCGGCTCATATACGTTTACAGGAACATCGACTAAAGCTACATCGCTGTATGTTAATCCCGGTACAGGTACTTTCACAGTTTCTGACCTGCCTACAGGCAAGTATACCGTATATGAGTACGGCTCACCGGATGGTTATTCTGTCAACAGAGCATCTCAGACAATTACCATCTCAAGAGATAAAACATCGTCCGTGTCTTTCATAAATAGCGAGGACAGCGGTACGGCTCAGATAAAGAAAGTATGGCTGTCCGATACAACACTGTCAGCTTCAGAAAAAGCAAATCTTGAGAAAAACGTTTACTTTACTGTCAAGGACGCTAATGGTAAGTATATCAAGGTTACAGGCTCGGCAGGAGCTTATGTTTATGCCGGCACTCAGACTACAGCGAACAATTTAAAACTCAGCGGAAGTAAGTTTAATGTAAGCAAGCTCCCTATGGGAACATACACTGTAACAGAGATTAATAACGCAAGCGGTTACAATCCGAAAACGCAGACAAAGACGGTCACAATTGCCAATAAGGGCGAAACAAAAAGCGTATCTTTTACAAACAAATCAACACCTGTTGTTGTTATAAGAAAACATTTCTCTGATGAGGACAATCTGACAGAAGCACAGCTCAAAGAACAGTATGCTAAAGTTACCGTAAATCTGCAGGTGCTTGGCTACAGCGGAAGTGTTTCCTCAAATCCGCCGGCAGGATACTATGTAGAATTTACGGGTTCAAACGGTAATTACACATACAAAGGGCTTTCGTCAACCAAAACATCAGCAACAAATCTCAAGCTGAATGACAATGGCGAAATGACTATCTCATTCGGTACCAACACAGCTCCGTACTACTTAGCTGTTATTGAAACCTACAGCGGAACAGAGTACGATATTGATAACCGTGATCAGCGTATTGACCTGGGCAACGGTGATCCGAATGCTGTAATCGACCTTGATGACATTGAGCTTGACAATCAGCTTAAGACCGGATCTGTACAGGTCGACAAAGAGTTCCTTAATGAAAACGGCGCCGTTGAGAACATCACCGATGAACAGCTTGCCGAAGTATCGTTCAAGATAATGCACAACGGCAAATATCTCACCTTTACAGGCTCAAACGGCAGTTATACTTATAAAGGTGAGAACAATACAGGCACGTCACTCAAGCTTAATACAAGCACATATAACTTCATAGCAAGCGGACTTCCCGCAAGAGAGCAGTACACGGTCACTGAGGTCAGCGGCGCTACAGGCTACAGCTTCTCTATCGACCCCGTTACGTTTGAAGTAACACCTAACGGCACAGTAAAGAAAGTATTTACGAACAAGGCAATGACGGGTACGATAAGTATTGTTAAGCACAGTGCAGACGGCGTTCTTTCCGGCTGGCAGTTCCGTGTTACAGGCACAGCCAAGACCGGACAGAGCTACGATAAGACTTTTACTACCGATGCAAAGGGTACAATCACAATCAGTAATATCCGTATCGGTGATTACAAGGTTACAGAGGTCAAGACAGGTAAAACGGTCGGTTATATTACCGAGAACAGCAAAGACCTTGAGGTTAAGACCGATACTGTAACAACTGTCAATATTGAGAACAAGCCGTATGCGAATATCGTTATCAACAAGGTTGACAGCGTAAAAGGCACTGCTCTGAGCGGTGCGACATTCGGCATTTACACAGATGCTGAATGTGAAATTCCGGCACAGGCATATACATCGTCTACAGATGATACTCTGACAGACGCTGTAATCACAGAAAGTGCGACAGGCAAGTACACTTGCAATTTCCTGCCGATTGAGAGCAAGAACGGCACAACTTACTATGTCAAGGAGCTTTCAGCTCCCGACCATTACGCTATCGACACAGACGTACACCCGGTAACGCTTAAAACGGCAAATTCAACCGTAGCAGTTTCAAACAATGCTACATCGAAATTCTATGAAACGCCTTTAGGCTCGGTCAGAACGACAAAGGTTGACGCAGATCATCCCGATGTACTTCTGAGCGGCGCTGAATTTACGGTATACAATTCCGACAAGGCTACTGTATACGGCAAACTTGCAGAAACATCAAAGGGTACATATCAGCTTGACGAAATCCCGGCAGGCACATATTACCTCAGAGAAACAAAAGCACCGCAGTATTACAATATCGACAACACATTCTATCAGTTCACAATTTCTGACGCAGGCAAGATTGTCGATGTGTCAATCAACGGCAACGACAAGTTCCCCAATGCTCCGCAGAAGGGCGATATAAAGATAGTCAAGAGAAGTGCAGACGGTGTTCTTTCCGGTTGGAAGTTTGAAGTTTCCGGCACGGCTCTTAACGGCACACCCGTAGCAACCAAGACATACACAACAGACGCAAAGGGCGAAATCAATATATCAAACCTCCTTATCGGTACTTATACCGTAAAGGAAGTAAAGGACGGCAAGACAGTCGGATATATCACGCCTGCAAATCAGACGATTGAAGTAAAGAGCAATGCAACTACTACTGCAACGTTTGAAAACAAGCCTTTCGGTCACATTGTTATCAACAAGGTTGACGCAAAGACAGGCGAAAAGGTAACAGGTGCTACATTCGGTATCTATACCGACAGCACTTGCAAGACAGTAGCAAAGGCGTATAAGTCGGACACTGACAGCACACTTGTAAATGCAGAGATTATCGAAACAGCTACAGGAGTGTACACTTGCAACAACTTACCTATAAGCAGTGCAACAGGTACAACATACTATGTCAAGGAGCTTACAGCTCCCGAAGGCTACTATCTTGACACAGACGTACACCCGGTAACGCTTAAAACGGCAAACGCTACTGTATCGGTTAGCAATGAAATCGGAAAATCCGACTTCAACGAATATCCTTACGGTCACGGTGCTGTAATCAAGGAATGGAAACTTGACAATAGTACAGCAGATATGACAGCCGATGAAGTCGCACAGATGAAGGCAGAGCTTGAAAAGAGCCTGTATTTCACTGTAAAGGACAGCAACGGCAAGTACATCACAGCTACAGGTGCAGACGGCGTATACACATATAACGGCGAAAGCACATCAGAATTCAAGTATGTTCTGAAGAACAGCACATTCACAATCGCAGAACTGCCTACCGGTGACTATACGATTACAGAGTATAGCACACTTCTTGACTACACGATCAAGTCGGAAAATCCCGTAAAAATAACTGTAGTAAGAAATCAGACAGCAACGGCAACGTTTGTAAACGAGCGTGACACAGGCACAGGCAAGGTTATAAAGGTATGGAAGCAGTTTGATACAATGACAGCCGCTGAACAGGCTGAAATCGAAAAAAATGTATACTTTACCGTAACCGACAGCAACGGTGCTTATCTCAAGGTTAAGGAAAGCAACGGTAGCTACATCTACTGTGGCACACAGAAAACAGAAACAAAATTTGCTCTGAAAAACGGTGCGTTTGTAATCGCAGAACTGCCGACAGGCGAATACACGGTAACTGAGTTTAACAACGCAAAGGACTACAGCCCGAAGCAGCAGACTCAGAAAATAAAAATCACCAAGAATACAGCGGCAGTGCTGACATTTACAAACATCCGTGACACAGGCAACGCAAGTATCGTGAAGAAATGGACAAACCCCAATGGGCTGACAACCGCTCAGAAGGCAGAGCTTGAAAAGAATGTATACTTCACTGTAAAGAACGCTGACGGTGCATACTTAAAGGCTGTATCAAAGAACGGTAAGTATGTATATAACGGCAGTCAGACAGCAGAAGCACGTTTTATGCTGACAAACAGCAAGTTTGAACTTACAGAACTGCCGACCGGCAAGTACACGATAACCGAAATCAACAATGCAGAAGGTTATCTGCCTAAGACACAGGTCAAGACAATCACGGTAACTAAGGACGCAACTGCAAGTGCAGAGTTTGTCAATAAGGTTATTGTAGGAAATGTAACATTGACAAAGGTCGATGAGGACTATCCCGAAAATAAATTGACAGGTGCTGTATTTACAGTTTATAAATCGGACAAGAAAACCGTAGTCGGCACAATGAAGGAAACCGAAACAGGTGTGTACAGCCTTGAGGGACTTGTATATGGCGAATACTATGTACAGGAAACAAAGGCTCCCAAATATTTCGTCCGTGATGTGAATTTCTACTATTTCCAGATTGTAAATGACGGCGAAACCGTAGAAGTTTCCAACGATGAGCTTGGCAAGGGTACGTTTATCAACTCACCTCAGAAGGGTGAAATCAAGATTGTAAAGACTTCTTATGATAATAAGGTTGAAGGCTTCAGCTTTGAAGTAACCGGAAAGACGTTCACAGGTCAGACGTTCAGCAAGATATACACGACCGATAAGGACGGTATAATTCGTATCAATGATTTAAGAGCCGGAGAATACAACATTCACGAAGTTAATGATTCTGCTTCGGCAGGCTATCTTCTACCCGATGATAAGCAGCTGACAATCGACCGTGACGGTGCAATGCTTGTTGCCAATATGCACAACAGCAAGCTACCGGACAATCCCCCGACAGGTGCAAGCGAGGACAGCTTTACGCAGACGGCAGTTATTATTATATCAATGGTAATGATGAGTGCTGCTGTGGTGCTTGTGTTCCCGTTATCGAAGCGTAAGAGAAAACGCTAAGCAGCATTAATATTTTATTGTCACCGGGCGGCAGAAAAGCTCTGCCGCCTTTGTGGTGGCTTATGGAGGTAAGATATGAAAAGAATACTGAATAAGTCAGCAAATGCAATGAGAAAAAAGGACACAGGTAAATCATTAAGTAAAATCAAGCCTGATAATATTCAGGTGTTCGGAAGCTACGTCATAACTGATCCCAAAGGCGAACTGTACAGAAATTCAGAAAATTGCTTTTCGAAAAGAGGTAATTATATGAAAAGGAATCTGCTATCAAATTCTCATTTTAAATTGCTGTTTTCAAATTGCGATAATGCCAAAAATGAGAAAAAAACGAAACCCTACTATTCTCAAAACGAGATACGACTTACTAACTTAGATACCGGAGAGGTTTATTCAACGAAAATAAGGCAAGAGTGTTCGGACGACAGAACAACTTGTTCCTTTGCTATAAATCAATATCTCAAAGAGGGGAATTATTTGATAGAGTTTATTTATTAAATTGTTTGAGGTGCGTCACGGTGTCGCACCTGTATAAAAGATTGACGTGTTTTTACTGATATGATAGAATGGAGATGATAACGAATGAATGCAAGAAAAAAACTTGATAAATTGTGCAAAGAACAGTTATATAACGAAGTTAAAACGTATGATGAAGCACTTGATTTTCTGAGAGAATTCACCTGCGTTTATGATAAATGCAAATCAGATAAAGAGTATGTTCCCGGACTATCTCATTACGACTTTATGTATTGGGTAAATCCGATAAGAGAGGCGTTTGCAAAAAACAACTATATTAAGGCTGTAGAAAAGCTGATAGATACATATATGGAACAGAATGACTATTTGTTCCAATCAAGAGTAAAAATTTCGATAATGATATTGTTACGACAATATGTAAACTCAGAAAGGGAAAAACGATGAACAGCGGTATTTATGCGAACAATCAGAATAATTATAATCAAGCAATGGAATATGTTAATCTCACGCTTGAAAGAGATACAGCAACAAAAGCAGACAATCTTCTGTTTCTGAAATTTATGATTGATTCTATAGGTCGTGACATAGAAACAGATACACTTCTTTATTATGTATATAACGCTAATGATAATGCTCCTGTCGGAAACAGAGTGTTCCCACATACCATTTATCTTGAAAACGGAGATGAAATACAGCTGTTTTCGGATCGTTTTGAAAAAAGAAAGATTGACCTCGCCACAGAAGTTGTAATAGCTCAGACGTGGCGAAAACCGTCTGTATCAAAGGTATATGACTTATTGGGTAGCATTGATAGGAATGGCTTTAAATATGATTACAGAAATCATCGTGGAACTTTTTATCCTTATATGAATATTACGATAGTTTCTCAAGGACATCATTCAATATCCTGTTCTCATTACTTGAAAAAAGGGACGATAAATGTAAATGTTTATGATATAGAAAGTGCATATAAATATGTTGATACAGATGGTTGCTACTGGTTGTTTAACAATTGTAAAAACAAAAAAGTAGAAATTAACGATTTTCGTTACGCATTACTTTTTAAATTATCAAAAATGTACTTCGAATTGCTAAATTCTTAAGTTTAAAGCGACTGGTTTCAGCCGCTTTTTCTTTTTCTGATAGCGAAAATACAAAGCTGTGCCGACGGGTACGGCTTTTTTATATACAATAAAACGGAGCGTCCGGTGCGACAGGAGCGTCCTGTGCGACATCGTGACGCACCTATAAAACAAGGAGGATAAAATGCAACAGCTTATAATTTTAATTGTAGCACTTGCTCTTGCAGGCGGAGTGTATCTGTTTCTGACAATCAGCAAGAAGAAAAGCAAGGAACAGACAGAAGAAAACGCAGTCGAGATGATGACTGCAAACGAAATGATAAACGTAAAGGATATTCGCAACAATTGCTTACACACGAATGACGGGTACACATTTACCTTTATCGAAATCGGCGGTATGAGTATGGAGCTTTTCTCGGAAAGTGAAAAGCTGGCATACTGCAAAAACATAACTTCCATCGTTTCACGTTTTCAGTTTCCGTATAAATATATGGCTATTTCCTCGCCGTATGTAATCAAGCATATGGTGACGGCAGACAGCAACAGGCTTAAAAATGCAAGCGGTCTGTGTAAGCAAATGCTTGAAGACGATATAAATTTTGCCACCAAAATGGTAATTGACGATAACAAGATTGACCGCAGATTTTTCTTTATGCTGTTCTCGAAGGACGAGGACGAGAAAACTATCCTCAAGCGTACAGAGGATACAATAAACGCTTTCAACAGCGAGGTGGACGGAATGTTCTGCGAGCTTGTGAAAGACAAGGATATTATAAAAATGTATAACCTTTTTACAAACCCCGCATACATAGCTTACGAAAGAACAGATGATGTATATTTATCTATGTCACAGATTATTGCGACAAATTCTTAAAGGAGGAAAAAATGAAAAACAAGAAGTACCAGTTTGAAATTGAAGAAAACAATGTAATCCGTGCCGCAATAGCCCCGATGGGTATTGATTTCAGACCGAACACCCGTTTTTATATGGGTGACTACATCTGCCGCATATATGCAATTATGCAGTATCCGCCTACGCAGGAATACGGCTGGGTATCGAAAATAAATAACATTGCCGGAACTATCGTGAACTTCACAAGTACGCCAATCACAGAAACGAATATCGTAGAACAGCTATCGAAAATAATCAATGCTTCCCGTGCCGAAGCAGAGAATACCCGTGATGCATTACAGCGACAGAGAAAAACAAAAACAGCGGACGATACAACTCGTCTTATGGCTCGAATGGAAGAAAACAACGAAAAGATAGCAAAATTCTGCTGTACTGTGATGGTTATGGGCAACGACGAAATTGATTTTGAACAGAAATGCAACAGGGTTGAGAGCATAATCAGTGGCGTCGGCTGTAAACTTCGGTGCTTGTCCCGTATGCAAAAGGACGCCTGGAAACATATTTCGCCGTCATACGCTCCTGTAGAGCTTATCGGCGATGTCGGTAACCGTCCTATGCCTGTAAACGCATTTTATGGCGGTTTCCCGTTCCAGAACAGCGGTTTTAATGACGGTGTAGGTTATTATCTTGGTGTAGATAATGACGGTACGCCTATTATTTTTGACTTATGGAAGCGTGACGGTGCAAGAACTAACAGCAATGTAAGCATAATAGGCGGCTCCGGCAAGGGCAAAACCACACTCATAAAGCACATTATCGTATCAGAGCTGATACGAGGAACAAAAGTAATTGTCATAGATCCCGAAACAGAGTACAAGGCTATCTGCGATATGTTCCGTGAAGATGGCATATCACGGTGGATAGACGCTTGCGGTGGCAGAAACGGAATGATAAATCCATTACAGGTACGTCCTAAACCACTTTCGGACGAGGAGGAAGAAGAAGCCGAGAGCAAGGGTATCAGCGAACTTGCATTACATCTTAAAACGCTTGAAATCTTCTTTGAACTGTATCTTCCCGAACTTACTCAGATACAGAAAGCCTTACTTACAAAAGGGCTTATCGCTATGTATGAGAAATTCGGCATAACCTGGGATACAAGTGTAACATATATGAAAAATACCGACTTCCCGGTTATGACGGATCTGTATAACACTTTGCTTGAGCAGAGAAAAACAGCTGAAAAAGGCGTAACCGATGATATGGACAAGCTGATACTGCTGCTTGAAAATATAACGACAGGTGCAGACAGTTTCCTTTGGAACGGTCATACTACAATGCAGTCAAATGCACAGCTTATCGTGTTCGATACGCAGAATATGAAGATTATGAGCGATGCAATGAAATCAACGCAGTATTTTAATCTTCTGTCGTGGTGCTGGCAACAGATGAGTGCAGACAGAAGCGAAAAGGTGATGGTTGTCTGTGATGAAGCGTGGCTCCTTATAAATCCCGATGTTCCGCAGGCGATGAGCTACCTTAGAGATACCGAGAAAAGAGCAAGAAAGTACAGCGGCGCACTTGCCGTTGCAACGCAGAACGTTGTAGACTTCCTTGATCCTAAAGTCAAGCTGTATGCACAGCCTGTACTGGATCTGCCGTCTACAAAGTTTATTTTCGGCTGTGAGGGCGATGACCTTAAAGCAATATCAACACTATACAATTTTACCGATGCACAAAGAGAGCTTGTTGCCGCAGGCAATCGTGCGGAGTGCCTTATGAAAGCCGGCGGACGGTCACTCAAACTCAAGGTACAGTTACCCGAAAAGCGTCTGAAACAGTTAGGATTGGGAGGTAATTGATATGACTGTATCGACGGCTATTGCAAAAATAATAACTACATTAGCGTCAAACGAAAAAGGAAGAAAGGTAATAGGAGCCGCATTACTTACTCCGATTATAATAATTCTTTTGGGAATCGGTGTATTTATTGCCTTGCTAACCGGATTGTTCAGTTTGCTTTACGGTGCAGTGCGTGATACAAGCGTCAGCCAATCGTGGAATGATATACGAAAAAATGTGGAATCCGCTCTGAGCGGTGTCAACTCCTCAATCAATACACAGGTCAAGAACGATACATACAGTTTTATGCCGGACTTTTCGATAAACCTGTCAAAGTCTGTTCTGCAGAAAACTTTTTCAGAGGGTAACAACTCGTTTTTGCTACTGTACGATACCAAAGAAGTCAATGACAGCGTTGCAAAAGCGAAGAAGTATATAGATAAGCTGAAAAAGGTAAAATCACAGAAAGAACTTGAACAGCTTAACGAAGAAATTGATTTAAGCAGCTACAAATATTCTGAGCTTGCGAAAGATAAGGAATTCCGGGACGATAAATCGTATGATATGAGCAAATACAGTCAGAGTACGGTACAGCTTATAAACACACTCGTTAAGCCCGAAATGCCGACATACGACTATGACGAGGAAACCGTAACAATTGACGGTGTAAAGGCAAAAAAGCAGATACTTACTGTACATAAGGACAGCAAGACTCAGATAGTGGAGTACACCTGTTACGGCGAAGGTGACATATATCTTCCGAGATTGCTTGCGTTATATCAAGCGGAAACATTCAGCCGCTTTGAAGATATGGCAGAAAGTGACGCAAGCGGACTTGATAACGATATAGCAAGTGCTATCGAGAATGTCAGCTCAGACGGAAGCGGCGGCGCAACAGCAGACGGTTTTGACGTTGCCTGTCTGAACGTGTTCCAGGCACAGGAGATAGGACAGATATTCGAGAGAGCGGCTCTTGAGGGTAAATTTTCCGCAAAAGTCAGTACGGAAAAGACCGGTACTACAGAAAAACTGTCAATAACGGTAAAAACACCGTCTGAAGATGACTGGTACGAAATGTTCAATGTAGACGAGAAGTACAGGGATTACACCAAAGAAAATACGCAGATAATCGAGCGTATCTTATCCGACGCACAGATAAATAATTTGTACATATCGGTAGACAGTACAGCTCAACGTGCATTGTTCGTGTACTTTCAAGGCTTTTTCAATCTCCCGGTCGAAGCCGATGATTTAAAGGAAAACACAAACGGTATCCTTACAACGCTGAATGACTTTGAAACAATACACAGCCGTGGCACAAGCACGATAGGAAAAGCATACGAATCGGGTATAACACTGTATCTGAATGACGAGGATACCGAGGTCAGAGCTGAGATACTTCCCGATGTAGGCGAGTGCATACAAGATGTGTATATCTATGACGTTTATGACGCAGGAAAACGCAAGGTAGTTAAAGATAAGCCAAATTACACATATAACTGCTCGGCGGTACAGCTTGCGTACATAATTGATACGGACGTGTTTGCAGAGGAATACGGCTTTGATTTTCCGACTATCGTAACAACCACAGGTACTGAAATAAAGCACGATGACGGTGTGCTGACGCTGATGATAGAATACAGCTGTCTTGACAGACTTGAAACTATCTCGGAGCAGGACATAGGATTGTCACTGTATGACGTATACGACAAAGACGAGAAGATAGTAATAGGCTATGCTCACTCCGGCAAACACAGCAAGGAAAAGGACGAGGGCTTATCAGCGACAGGCTGGAGCCATACATTCGGAAGTGAGATAATACCGCATTTGTGCGTCAAAACTGCGTTTGTAGATGGAGAGGTAACGCCTCCGGAGCTTGATAATCCGCATATCTATGACGGCTTATCGGTGCGTTTTGTCGGAGCAAAGGTAAATCCTTTGCTTTGGTTTAAGGCTTACAGGACGGACGTTAACAAGAACCTGCTTGACAGCATAAGTGCGATACAGGTGAAAAAATAAAAGGAGAATTTGATTATGGTAAATGAAGAAAAACTGTTTGATACATTCGGTGAATATCTTGACAAATGCGGTGACGTGGAATTTGATTTTTTCTGCGATGACCTGTATTGTGACCATACTGTAGTATGGAACAGCTATAATGATAAGCTGACAGAAAAAGCAAAGGAAAAATGGAACAAACTGCTCGGCTCAAAATATGAGGTTACTTACTCCGATGATAAGTATCGTATCAGACAGATAAACATACCCGATGAAAATCTGCGTAAATCCTGCCTTGATTTTGCGTATGCACAGGCGGGATATATTCCGGCATCAGAGTACGATGAGCTGTTTTGTAGCGAAAACCGCATTTGCATAGGTAATTGTTATGTAAATTTCGGAATCAAAACAACATCGCTGTCCGGAGAAACAAGACAGGATTGCGAAAATCTGAATATGACGGACTGTATGACGCTGTACGGACGAATAGCAATGAACAATCCTGTCAGCTGTGAAACAGCACTGACTGTCAATGCAGTGAGCGTAGCAGGAAATACAACCGTACCGCTGATAGTATGCAAAAAAGGCACTTTCAGCTATGTGAACAATTGGCAGACTGATAAATTACTCGGAAATGAAAAAATGTTTAAGATGATAGCTGATAAGGCGAAGATCGAAGCTAAATCATATAACAAATTTGAAGAAGAACCGGAGGTATAAAAATGTTTTTATTCCCGCTTTTAATGGTAGAAAAGAAGCGTCAGACAATGCTCAGCGAGATACGCAAGGAGCTTGAGATGAATCAGAAGATAACAACAGTGAACAATCTTTCGTATTTCATCAAGGAAGAGCTGAAATATTATGAGTACATCACTCATATCATAATCGACCTTGAATTTATCGAGGAAAAGGGCGATGAATTTCTGACGAGCTTAAAGGCTCTTGTGATGGCAACGGACGTGCCGATAATCATATACGCCGAAGGAGTATATCCCGGTGATATGCTGCTGTCGGAAATAGCAAGACAGGGACTTGCAAATATCATAGGCGAAACGCCCAAAACGTTGAAGCAAATAAGTCGTAACAAAATGCAGAAAGACCTGCGTGAAGCACTGATAAAGTCAACCGCAGACCGCAGAATAGGACTCAGAGAAGATTTGACGTTACATATATCCCGGTACAGAAAGGCAATAACAATGCAATACCGAATTACAACAACTGCGACCTGCATTTATCAATCGGTTTATTCGGAGCAATGCGTCGTGTCGGTACTACAACATACGCAATACAGCTCGCAGAGTATTTCACAGCAAGAGGAGCAAAGGTAGCGTTCTTCAGCAAGAACGAACTTACTGACGGCGATCTGAACATTCTCCAGGAAACATACAAGGAAGAAACGGTGTCAAAGGGAACGTATTTCACATATCGCAACATCGACTTCTATTTCTTCGGCAGAGTGCCGGAGAACTGGGGAATCTACAATGTTGTAATCAATGATTACGGCGCAGACACCGAGCAGATTGACAACTGGCTGTCCTGTCACTACAGATATATTGTGAGCGGTTTCAACGAAACCGATATAATACAGCTTATGTCACTGCTCGAAACTGACAAGAACGATACAAAGCGGCTAATAGGCAGAGATTACAGAATAGCGTTCAATTTCGGAGACCCGTCTATGTGTGGTGAACAGTACAGGTATCTTTGTTCAAATCTTGCAACTTCGGCAAGAATTACGATGAACGGCTTTCTGCCGTACAAGTTTAATTTGCCGCAGTGGTTTTTGCAGACGTGCGACACGGAATTTGAAAACTACAGAATGTATATCTCAAACATAAAGAGATAACGGAGGTGGCAGTATGGCACATCTTGAAGAAGATATAATTGAACGAGCAAAAAATACCGATATGATAGCCCTTCTCGAAAGCGAGGAGGGCTTTTCCTTTAAAAGCACTTATGGGGAAAGGGAATTCAAGTGCATCGAGCATAACAGCCTTGTTGTAAACGGCAACCGACGCAGATGGTACTGGAACAGCCGACAGGTCGGCGGCAACAATGCCATTGATTACCTTGTAAAGATACGGGGTATGAATTTCAGAGATGCGGTATTACATCTTGTCGGAGATAGGGAGCAAACGGCATATATGCCGATAAGGAAGGCGGTAACGGAAAATGTATCTGTATCAAAACCTGTACGGTTTGTTCTGCCGGAACAGGCTCACTTTCCGGACGGCAGACGAAATTACAGTAATATCATTGCTTATCTTAACAAGGGCAGAGGAATTGATATGAACATAATCAATACACTGATAGCTTCCGGTCAGATCTATCAGGGAGTGCAGTACAACGGTTTGCATATAGTCGGATACAACGATGAGGGAATGGCTTTTTATCGCTTTAATGATAACCGTGACTGGATTGATTATAGATTGCAAACGCTGAGAGCTTCACCGACAGCAACAGATACATATCAAGCTGAAGCTGTTTCTTCAAAATATGTTGATAAAATTCTTCTGAAGGATAACACAAAAATATTTAAGAATAATCTTGTTGTATCGACCGGGAAAAACGCTCAAGGTGAAATATCCTATGCAGCATTCCGCATAGCAAGCACAAATTACAGATTCCGGGGAGAAGTAGCCGGGAGCGATAAGGCAAGCGGCTTTCTGATTGAGAGCGAGGGTATGAACGATTGTGTGTATGTTTTTGAATCGTTCATCGACGCTATGAGCCACGCCAACCTGTACAATATAAAGTACGGAAATAAGGACGCTTGGAAACTGCATAACAGGCTTGCTCTCGGCGGAACAGCCGATACGGCTCTGATGGAGCTGTTAAAGCGTAAACCGAATATCCGTAATATATGTCTCTGCCTGGATAATGATAGTGCAGGACACACTGCGGCAAAGGAAATAGCAGGTAAGCTCAGAAGTATGGGATATGTGAATATCTATGAACGTTATTCCAATGAAAAAGATTACAACGATGAGCTTAAAAAAGTAAAATCAATAATAAACGAACAAGCAGAAGAAAATGAAGTATAAATAATATTTTGACAATTCAGATATATTATGTTAAAATGAGGTGTCGAATGAAAAAATCGTATTATTTTTCAATATGGGCTTGCACAATTTGGGGCATTTTAGTTGCTTTAAATTATTCATATTTTCAAGGAGATAAACAAAATATGGACGATACTACAGTTGACTTTATTCAAAAGCTAATTATTGCAATTTTGCCGGCACTTATCACCGGTTTACTTACTTTTTTTATCGGAAAAAAGTCCAGGATAAATAATTTGTCTAATAATATAGATGAGTTAAAAAATCTGATTGGCTCTCAAGAAGGAACAACGTTGACGAAATACGTTTCTGATACTTTTAACAGCATAAAAGAAGACATCGGACGTCACGACAGAGGTTCCCTTAGTAAACAACACGATGATTTACAGAATCTGCTTGAAAAAGAAATAGCACTAATAGAAGAAAGAGATGATAGCGAATCGGATAGTTTGAATAAATTTGATGATGAGCAACAGAATATCGACAATACAATACAACAGTTTATATTGTTTCAAAAAAGTTGGTACCGACAAGCAACGAAAATATCTGAACTCAATGAAACAATAGAGGAAAAAAACAAAGGTATTGACGCTATGAAAAAAGATATTGACGCTATGAAAAAAGGTATTGACACTATGAAAGAAGAAATCAATGCATATAAGATAGAAATTAAGAAGTACAAGGAAGAAATAGAGTTTCTAACAGAACAAAATACATTGTTGTCAGATAAATTGAGGATGTGTTGCGAAAACTATCCAAGCAAATCCGTAAATACGAATATTAAAAGTAACACTGGAATGACGAAAGATTTACAGTCTAAAGATGATGATGAAATAGAATTATAAAGCAGAGAGTGGCAGTTAATGCCGCTCTTTTTTGATAATTAAATAAAGGAGGATTAAGTCGATGCAGAACAGCAAAAGCTACTTTGTATTACCTAACACAGCGTTCGGCTTATCCTCCGAAGAATTTTCTATCCTTGCTTATCTGCTGTCAATTCCAACGGCAAAAAAGCGTGTCAGACAGCAGACCATAGCAGAGAAGTGCAATATAGGCAGTCGCAATACTGTAACAAAAGCAATAAACAGCCTGCTTTCAAAAGGATATATATTTACAAAAATCCGCACAAGACGTGTTAATTACTGGTATGGCACAAATATCTATTATCTTAACGAGGACGCAGTATGCGATTTTTCAAAAGGATACACATTGATACAGCGGAGCGTTTTTGAATACGGCTTATCGCCGGCACAGCTGAAGGTATATGCTTTCATTGCAAAGTCAATCAACTCAAAGCTCGGCTACTGCTGGAACAGCTATACCGATATATCCAAAGGCACAGGTATGTCCCGTAGCACTGTAATTGCTCTAATACATCAGTTAGAATACAGAGGGCTTATAAGCAAAATCAGAAAAATGAGATACGGCTGTCCTAAAGTTTATGCCGACAATGTTTACTGCATAAAACTGAAAAGAAAAAAGCGGATAAAAAAAGAAGTACAGCCCCGCAAAGACTGTACCTCTCAAAAATCCAATGTAAATTATAACTTACAGCTTGATAATAACACAGAGCCTGCATTTTGTCAAGTCCTGCTGAGCGATTTTTTACAAACGAGGGGTAGTCCGAAATATGAGCATCTATATATTACCCAGCAAATTAGCCACAGAAAAAGAAAAGTAAGTAAATTAAATTTACTATATAGCAGTATATATAGGATACTTAGGACCGTTTACGCTCATTTTTCTTCAAAAAAGTCCTGCGGAAAACGAATAATGAGTAAAAATAAGGCTCCGCCTTGATATTTTTCGACTTTTCTTTTCTGCGGCTAAACGGTAAGCCGAAGAATATTGCCGAGCATAAGATAGGATTTGAGGGTTATGTGCGACACGGTGTCGCACATAACGCTACGGTCGCACAGGTCGCTACGGACGCACCTGCATTCTTAGTTTGCACTTGCAATGATATGAAAATTATGTTAGAATGGAGAAAATATGTTAACAAAAGAGATCGTTTACGACTTATACAAAAAGTTTGCAAGATCCGGAACGTCGATTGTAACAGTTCCTTACAAAGAAATCGACAAAGAAGCCTTCAAAGCAAAATGCTGGGATGCGTTTGAATGGCACAGATGGCTCTTCCAAAATACGCTTAAACTTCCCGTTATACGAGATGATCTCACAAGAAACTTTTTTGTAAAGAGAGATGATAATGTGAACAAGCTATCTGTTGTTATCAAAATTCCTTATGAATATCACAATCAATATGCAGACGCTATTTATGAGTTAAACAACGTTGTCAGCCAAGACGGCTGCTGTATGCTTTTTGTGAACAATATGATTTACTCATTTGCTTCGTATTTAGTTATCGAAGATGATTATCAAAATTACGAGAAGATTAAAGCAGCAATTGAAAAGTATCAATTAGAAATTGATATGACGCAAACACTTGACAGCTTATACAGTCAATTGTATTCGAGAGCGTACAACACCATCAATTTCACAAGCAATTGCAGTAAAGATCAGATATTACTACAAATGACCGCCGTTTATGCTTACAAAGATAAAGACGAATTAGCTCGCTCAGGCTACTATGTTTCCGAAGCCGATAAGCCAAACGTTTTTATTTCCTATTCTCACAACGACAAAATTATCGTAAAAGACGTAAAAGACCGAATTGTTATGTGCGGGCTAAACGTGTGGTTTGATGAAAATTGTATCGCTGTCGGCAAACACATAGTAAATGAGTTTATGGACGGAATAACAAAATCCGATTATGCTATTATTTTTGCAAGCAAAAGCACAGTCAGCTCCGTTTACTCTAAAGCTGAAATTCAGAATCTGTTTGTAAAGGTGCTTAACAATGAAATCAAATTGTTTATTGTTAAGTTAGACGATGTTGATATGAACAGCATTTTTCCAAACCTCAAAAACTATAAATACTATGATTTTTATCAAGAGCATAACATTGACAAGTTGGTAATGAGTATTGTCGATTTTGTCAAAAAGAAGTAGTTAGTACAGATTCGACATCGTGTCGCATTTAGAAACATAGCGAATTAATTATAAAACGATTGGAGGTGACTATGATGATTGAAAATATAGAAAACGAAAAAGACTGTTGCGGATCCTGTGATTTTTGTATGTTCGATAATAACGGGAACGCAGTATGTGCTGATGACAACTCAAAACATAAATACGGTGATATTATTTCTGAGAATGATGAAATATGTGAAAATTATCAGTTACGATTTGGCATAATGTAACGAAAACGCCCTCTGTCAGAGCAACAGCTCCGGCAGAGGGCGTTTTTTTATTTCTCCTCGGAATAGTTTTCAGAAAGAAGTCTGAAAGCGTTTTGTATATGTTTTGCACAATATAGCTACTAAAAAATCAGCATTTTTACTATAATTTTTTGTGCCTTTACCGTTGACAAAATTACCAAAACACGGTATAATTATCAGTAAGGAGTGATATATAAAAAACACTCCGCAGGAGTAGGGCTTTGGCGAGCCGTTACTCTTTTCCTCAGACGATGAAACAACCATCTACTGATATAGCGAAGTGGCTACATCTGTGTCCTATATACATATTATAGCACAGATTAAATACATTATGCAAGAGCTTTCAGAAGATTTATGGGTATTCGTCTGATGGCTCTTGTTTTTTATTGATTATTTTCATTAAGTTCACGCAACTTTTTTTGGCGTAAACGTTCTTTCGCTTCTAAATGCTTGTTTTCTAATTCTGCGACTTCATCCAAAGGTAGGGAGAAGTGTTTGCAAAACTCGGACAGTTTTGATTTATCATTCGGGCAGGGACCGTTCATGTCTCTGCGACCGTTAAGGATTGACGCACAACCGGTTTCGGATATGTTCCATATCGATGAAAGTATCTGTTTTCTTTCTCCCGGCTCAGTGAAATTTCTTTCCTCTAAGATTCTTTCTAAATATGTCCGATGCAAAGTAATGGCTAACTTCTTCATAAAATACACCACCTGTATGATTTTTAGGTAAGACACGATGTTCCACCTTATGAAAGGAAAAACAACAATGATATATTTCAACTACACCAACATTCTGAACAGGAATCTCAAATCGCAGTTCGGAATTGATATGACAGACAGTGATTACAGCGTACGGATTGATGTTTATTACGTTGACCAAGATGATGTTACCGGGAATATTGCAATGGTAACATCGGGAACAATAAGCATTTCACCATTCGATAAGACAAATAGCGCAATGTGCAAAAAAGTCGATTCGCTTTCATGTAGCACGTTCAGATACTACATATTTGACAGCGAATGCGGCGATGACAACAGCAAAACCGCACTTTGTATCATCCTTGATATAGATCGTAACGAGGAAATCGACGATTGGAAAGAACTGATTGACCCTGACCTTGACTATTGGCACGGGTGGCGTTCGGATATGTGCAACGCATCGAGATACACGATTGATGAAAACGGCACTACGAGGATTAAAAGCAAATCCGAAATGCGGTTATCGCAACTTGAATCCTTATATCTGCAGAAAAGAGAAATATCAACCTGCAAAGAAAAAGACGAGCAAGAAACGAACGAAGAGTGACAGATGCGTCATGGTGTCGCACCTTAAGTCTTAATAAGAAGCTGCATTTATGCAGCTTATATATGAAATGTGAAGCGTAAATTCGCGGCACATTTCGCCACCTGTCCTGAGCGACAGTACAAATTGAATGCCGACCATTGTCAGAGATGACCTACAGCCGAGATAACTACGCATTAGTTCTGAGAACATCGTGTAAGCAACACGGGAGAGGAACAGTAAACGCCGGTTTACTGCAAACCACCGACTAACAAGTCGCAGTTCAGAAACGCCGCATTCTGCGGAGCGAGTATACATACTGTACTACTAATACAGTTGAGCTACATCGGACCGGGTAGGTGTTAAGCTACGGAGAGATGCGAAAGCGTTAATCGAAACAGTGAGTCGGAACGCAAAATGTATAATATATCATGGCGGAGTAGTTACCGCTATTCCGCTGTGATTTTTATATTTATACCTTTAGGGACACTGGAGTACAGTATCCCTAAAAGTGTAAATATTATTGGCGCAGAAAGAGGGATTTGAACCCTCGCGCCGGTTTCCCGACCTACTCCCTTAGCAGGGGAGCCCCTTCACCACTTGGGTAAATCCGCAAAAATATGGCGGACAGGGTGGGATTCGAACCCACGGTACGTTGCCGTATCACCGGTTTTCAAGACCGGCTCCTTAAACCACTCGGACACCTCTCCACAGTGGCCACCACCAAGGTGCGATAGTTATATTACCATAAGCCCTGCAGAATGTCAAGCATGAAAATGAAAAAACAGCAAAAGAAATTGCAAAAATTAAAAAGAAAAAGAGAAAATACAATAAAATCACGCCAAATCGTCCAACACTTGGCGCGCGGCACGCACGGACGCCGTATCCGTCTGCTGGATATGCCACTCGTCCAAACCGGGCAGCCCCATGGGAACGCCCTCGCGGCGGAACACCATCCGGCTTTCCAGTTCCACTTTCCCACTCATGTGGTAAGCCCTTGCGCCCGGCAGGGCAGCCGAAAGCTGCCGGATCACCCCAGCGTTTACCCCGGCACCGATCAGTACTTCCGGACCATTGGTACGGTCACGCTCTGCCAACAGGCTGCACAGAACGTCAACACCCTGCACACAGCTGGCGGCGGCACCGCTGGTCAGCACGGTATCAATTCCAAGGGCGGCGGCGTCGCGGTAGGTTTGCAATGGGTCGGCAGATACATCAATGGCGCGGTGTAGGGTGAGCCCAGCACCATTGGCGGCCTTTGCCAGCCGTGCGGTTGCGGTGCAATCCAGCGTGCCTGTCTCTTATACACATCTCCGAGCCCACGAGACATCTCAGGATCTCG
>ENA-OYZG01000157-OYZG01000157.1-human-gut-metagenome-genome-assembly--contig:-NODE-157-length-21090-cov-6.509627_pt1 | contig 21090 bp, 19 predicted proteins | sample MGYA00244071_ERZ653466 | MGnify/ENA primary metagenome ERZ653466 (study PRJEB26926, sample SAMN06165150) | human gut metagenome | biome: ENVO:00009003; feature: ENVO:2100002; material: ENVO:00002003...
GAGATCCTGAGATGTCTCGTGGGCTCGGAGATGTGTATAAGAGACAGCAAATATGCAGATGCATTTTAATTTGTTGGTTCGCTTTACAAATAAATGTATTGACTTGGGAAAGGAAGAAAAGGCGTAAATGAAGAAAAGCAAAAAAATTGTAAAAGTTGGTGTAACGTTATCTGCATTTTTGGTTACAGTTGCAATGTTGACTGAAATGCCAGCTTTTTTATCTTGTAGTGAGAACAGCAAGGAAAAAGTAACGGAAACTATTGTGAAAAAAGAAAAGAATCTGATAAATGTCAATAAGACTGAGAGTGAGAATGCTGTCGTATTTTCCTGTGGTGTAAATGGAAAAAACGAACCAGGATTTATTCCTGCGAATGAAGGAGAGGAGATAACTGCAGATACTTTTTATGTGTCAGGAGATACTGTGTTCTTAGATGATACAACAGGAGCAAGGATTTTAGTATATAAGCATGGAAAGTATAATAAAACATTAAAGTTAGAGTGGAATCAGAATGTTGTAAGAATGTATTATTCACCAGAGAACGATGTGCTTAGTATGGTATATCTTGACTTAAATAAAACGGATGCTTCTTACTATTATTTTATGAAAATGAAAGTGTCAACAGAGCAGATTTTGGAAAACAAACAATTAAGTGATAAAAATCGGGTACTACTAGAATATTACTTTGATGCAGACGGAGAGTTGCAGATGGAGTATTTAAAAGAAGAGAGTACTATAGAAGATGACGAGCTTGAAGAAGAATTAAACGATATTTTGGATGACAGTTTTGAATACGAAGCGTGTTATTCGGATAAAAAGAATACCACAACCATATGCTCCAGTTATAAGGAAGGAACAGATGAAGTAAATGAGTGTATTATAAACAGTTCAGCAGATACACCGGAAACATATGCGATACCAGAGGCTCATAATTCTGGATTGGATGCAGAAAATATTCAGGTAGAAGATAAGAAAATATATCAGATGGTAGCCAATGAGGAAGGAATTACTGTTTATGAGTTGAAACAAAAAAATATCAAAAATGATACGGTAGAATCCTATAATAGAGATAGAAATGCAGAAAATACAGAAAAGAAACTGACATTTCTTAATAAGGTTCAAGATAGTAATAAAGATGGTAAAATTATTTCTACTTCAACAAGCGTTAGTCCATTGTCTTATGCGACTATAAAAAGTAGAATAGAGGATCGTTATTCTTTAAAATGGAGATATGCACCAAAGAATCGTAATATAAAGGTTGTGGCTGAGGCAAAACGTAAGTATGTGGCAGCACCGGGATGGTTGATTGCACAATATCCAAATCCGACAAGTACATATTCGGTGGAAAATATTCCATATTGCTGGGGTGGATATACCAGCAATTTTAAAACACAGATAGAACAGAGATATTATGCAGGGAATGTGAATACGACTGCATCATCTTACATTGAAAAAACGGCTGGTTTGGATTGCTCAGGATTTGTATCAATTGTGTATAAATTACCAGGGCATTTTGGTACATATCAGTTGGCAAGTAGTAAATATTTTGCTAAACGTTCTAATACTTCTAATGTGAAAAAGTATGATTTGTTGATTAATCCGGGAAGTCATGTTGTAATAGTTACTAGAGTATATATGAACGGTGATGATAAATACGTTGATACTGCGGAGGAAAGTGGTACCTATGGAAAAATAGTAATGAGAACAGGTCGAAAGTATAAGTCAATTCTTCGGGATAATTATTATCCATACAACTACACCAATATTAAAAATTAGAGGAGACAGATAGCATGAAAAGAAAAAATATTATCAAAGTAATCCTTACGACTTGTTTCATTGTGTCTATAGCGATGGCAACTGCATGTGGGGCTGAAAGTAAGGATACTGCAAAACCAGAGAAAACGGAAAAGGATGTTCAAAAAACTGTAGAAGCAACTATTGAACCAGAGAAAACGGTAGAACCTATGAAGGTGAAAAAAAATACACTACTATATTCATGGAAAACGGGAAAGAAAAATACGCCTGGTTATGAAGATAAGGATGAAAAGATACAACCAGATTGCTTTTATCTATCTGGGGAACGTGTTTTTTTGGATGATACGGTAAATCAACGTATTTTAATCTATAAGAATGGAAAATATGAAAAAAGTATAAGCTTGGAATGGAATTATGATGTAAAGCGGATGTATTATTCTGCAACGGATCATATTTTAAAAACGGTTTATGAGGATTTAAGTTATTCAGAGGGACCTGTATATGGAACCGCAGATTATAATGTAGATGATGGTACGATTGTTTCTGAAAAGCAAATTTCTGATGCAAAAAATATTCTAGAGGATTTTTATTTTCGAAAAAATGGTGAATTGGATACATTTTATTTAAATGGTGAAGAAGATAAAGTTGACATGAGAAATTATGGGGAGTTGAAAAGATTATTTTCCAAAGATGACTTTTATGAAAGTTTTTCTTATGATAAAGAAGCAGACAAGATGGATATCCTTTGTTCTAAGTTCCATTCTAAAAATAATCAAATGATAGAAGAGGAATGGATTACAAGAATAGAGAAAGGAAAAGGTACTACCTATGCAGTTCCTGCACCGCATAAAAATGCATTAGAGGTGGGGGCTTTAGCTCGTATTAATGAAAATCTATACCAATTAGCTGTTGAAAAAGATAAAGTCTCTATTTACGTGTTACAGGAGAAAAAATTGAATGGTAATAAAGTAGAAATGTATACACGATATGTAAATTAAAAAAGCAATATAAATTACAACCATACAACTATACCAATATTCAAAATTAGAGGAGACAGATAGCATGAAAAGAAAAAATATTATCAAAGCAATCCTTACGACTTGTTTCATTGTGTCTATAGCGATGGTAACTGCATGTGGGGCTGAAAATAAGGGTACAGCAAAAACAGAGAAAACAGAAAAAGATGTTCAAAAAACTGCAGAGGCAACCATAGAACCAGAGAAAACGGTAGAACCTATGAAGGTGAAAAAAAATACACTACTATATTCATGGAAAACGGGAAAGAAAAATACGCCTGGTTATGAAGATAAGGATGAAAAGATACAACCAGATTGCTTTTATCTATCTGGGGAACGTGTTTTTTTGGATGATACGGTAAATCAACGTATTTTAATCTATAAGAATGGAAAATATGAAAAAAGTATAAGCTTGGAATGGAATTATGATGTAAAGCGGATGTATTATTCTGCAACGGATCATATTTTAAAAACGGTTTATGAGGATTTAAGTTATTCAGAGGGACCTGTATATGGAACCGCAGATTATAATGTAGATGATGGTACGATTGTTTCTGAAAAGCAAATTTCTGATGCAAAAAATGTGTTGTTGCAATTTTTCTATCAGGATAATGGTGAATTGAATACAGTTTATTTAGGGGATAAAGAAGGTGAAAGGGATAAAAAGAATTTTAAAGAGTTAGACCGATTATTTTCAAAGAATAGTAGTGCTGAAAGATTTTCTTGTGATGAAGAGAAAAATAGAATGGATGTTATTTGTTCAAATTGGTTTGATAAAAAAAATGGACAAAGACTGGAACAAGTATGGATTGTAAGCATGGAAAATGGAACAGGTGTATCATATGCAGTGCCAGCACCACATAAAAGTATGTTGGAGGCGGGAAAGGTGATGCGTATAAATGGAAATATATATCAGTTAGCTATTACGGGGGATAAAATCTCTATTTACGTGTTACAAGAGAAAAAATTGAATGGTAATAAAGTAGAAATGTACACACGATATGTAAATTAAAAAAGCAATGTAAAAAATAGTCAGGACGGTTACCAAAGTTTTGCGGTAAATATGAAGTTTTGAATTGTTGACGTTGCAAATAAAAAATGGAATGCATGTATGCTTAGAAGAAGCACTTGCATTCCATTTTGGTATAGAATAATATTCTGTAAGTCTTTTCGTATTCTTATTTTATATATTTTCCTACACCTTTATAGCAAAGCACGCCAAGAACCGAAATTAAAATACCTTTCACAATATTAAATGGTGTAATTCCAAGAATAACCACTGTTCCGATATTTTTAATGGCAGGAATGACAGAGGCACAAGCTCCAATTACTGCCTCTTCCCCACCAAATAGTGCGGCATAGAGTGGAACTGTGATGAAATAGTTAATTACAATACCTGTAAGAACCATGCAAATTGTTCCAACTGTACATGACAGAAGTGTCTTGTACTTAGTTTTGGTTTTATGAAAAATCAATCCTAAAGGCAAAACGTAACCTACACCGACAATAAAGTTGGCAATTTCACCGCTGCCGCCAGTTGTAGAAGTTGTGATTGCTTTGATTAGATTTTTAATAAACTCAATTAAAATTCCTGTGCCGGGGCCAAAGCTAAGAGAGGCTACAATTGCTGGAATATCGCTAAATTCAATTTCTAAAAATCCCATATATTTTACTGGAAAATGGATTAACATAAGAATATAGGATAAAGCAGATAACATACCGATGATAACGATTTGCTTTGTAGTAAAAATTCGATTTGAATTTTTAGGAGAAGTTGTATTAGGTTGCGAAGTCATAAATAGTACCTCCATTTATAAGGAATAGAATGCTTACGACTGTTAGAAATTGCCGTAGCATTGTTGTTCGTTGTCAGGAATCTATTATAAAGAAACAGATACGGTCTGTCAATTTGTGGATGCGTTTGGTTAAATGATTACTATTTTCTGTAATAAACTGCTCGTTGTTGTGTAAATGAAAGGGCAGGTGAATTTGTAGATAGTTACCTTTAAACCTTATGTTTATTATAAAAAGCATTCCAAAAGAAATACAACACTACAACAAAGCAATGCTACCTGAAACAGGCTTGCTCCTCTCCAAGCAGCCACAATACCTAAAATCAGAGAGGCTGTTCCACTGATTGGGGAGTGGGTTGCCTGTGTGATGGCGGGGAAGGTCATCACAGCCAAGGTAACATAGGGCACATAATATAAAAAAGATTGAATAAATCTACTTTTTATAGGTTTACGAATCAAAGTAAGTGGAAGTACACGAATGGCATAGGTTGTGATAGCCATAATGAAAATGTAAATATAAATATTATGCATGAGTATTCGTTCCTTTCGTTTGTTCTGTTGTTTGTGTGGTTAAGTTTTCGGATACTGGACACAAAATTGCTGCAATGGTAGAGATGATTAGTGTGAGAATAATTATTCTGGTACTTTCTGTCAAAGTAGACAGTAAGGGCAGCTTAGTGGCAATTGCACTAAAGAAGAAACTAATGATGACTAAAAGTGCAATAATAGGATTTTTCTTTGCTGGCGGTATAATAACAGCAAGAAACATACCGTACAGGGATACACTTAAGGCACTTACTACCCGAAGAGGTAAAACATTTCCCATGAGAATACCAAGAGAGGTGCCAAAAGCCCAAAAAGGAACGGAAGAAGTTGCTGCACCATAGATAAAATATGGATTTACATAACCAGTATTTGCAATAGTAACACCAAAAATTTCATCTGTAAGAAAAAATCCCATACACATACGGTGGTGTAATGGCAAGCTATCGCTGGTTCGCTGGCTTAATGCACAGGACATTAAAAAATAGCGGGCATTTGCTACCAGAGTAGCTAATAGCAAACTAAAATAAGTAGCGTCTGCTGCAATCGCAGTAAAAGCGGCATATTCACCAGCAGATGCAATCTCTAAAAGGCTTGCCCAAAATCCTTGAAAGGCCGTAAGACCTGCATGGTGGGCGGCAATTCCAAGGGAAAAGGATACTGCAAAATATCCAATTCCGATAGGAAATCCCTGTTTTATACCGAATAAGAATTGTGATGTATTCTTTTGTTGATTATTCATTTTATTCCTCCTGCAAACTAAAAGCTATAATGCAAGTGTAATAATTCCTGCTATGAAAATCAAGAGGGATTTATGCTTGTATAATTTTCCATTCTATTTTATTATAAAAGGTAGGTTCCGTTTTATCTCAGTTTGAAAATACGCTTGCGCTTACAAGTAGCGAAGAAAATGTATACATGCTTTTGGCATAAAAGGAACGGATATATAATTTTGAATGGAGGAAATAAAATGAAAGTAGCAATTATTATGGGTTCCACAAGTGATCTTGCAAAGGTAGAACCAGCAGTAGGAATTTTAAAAGGATATGGAGTAGAAGTAAATGTGCGTTGTCTTTCTGCACATAGAGCGCATTTAGGATTGTCACAATTTATTGAAGAATGTAATAGCGATGGAACAGAGGTTATTATTACGGCAGCAGGTATGGCAGCAGCGTTACCAGGTGTTGTAGCATCACAGACGGTACTTCCAGTTATTGGTGTTCCACTTTCTGGTTCTGTATTAGACGGAATGGATGCATTGATGTCAATTGTACAGATGCCTTCAGGTATTCCAGTTGCAACAGTTGCAATCAATGGTAGTAAAAATGCAGCTTATCTTGCATTACAGATTTTGGGAACACACCATGCAGAAATTAAAGAGAAACTTCTTGCGGAGCGTAAAGAGATGGAAACAAATGCCATGAAAGCAAACGAAGAAGTGATTGCAAAATTTAAATAAAATAACAGCCCATTACAACGGAAATTTTCGTTGTAATGGGCTATTGTTTTCTACTAATTAGTTTTTAGCTTGTTTTTTGCTCTTTCAATCTTTGCTTAGATTGAAAATAGAGTAGGTACTTATCCCCACTGAGGAATATTGATACCACACAATTTGTTTTTATCAGTAACATTTGATTTATCAAAAATCCAACCGGTTTTTCCACTTTTTGTTTTTACTTTTACAAAACTGGTTGCTATGTACTTCTTTTTGTTATAGCTTACTGGGTAAACTGCCACAATTTTAAGTTTGCTTCCCACAGCCAATGTTGTTTTAGATGCTTTTTTGCTTGGCTTGGTATATAAAGTAGCCTGTTTTTTTAGTTTATACGTGAAATCAGATGAGATTTTATAACTTTTTTTAGGAGTTAGTTTAATCTTTTTACCAGATATTTTAAAAGGAATGGATACAAAATAGCATCCGAAATTTCCTAGATAAATTGGTGTATCTACCAGCATGGTAAAAGTACCATTTCCAGTGACTTTTAAACTTGAGAGATTGATACGATAAATGTTCAATTTCCCAAAAGTTTTACCTGACATGGATGCAAGCAAAGTTCCTTTATCCTTTTCACATTTGATGACACGAAGGGAGCTAAGACCATCGGATTCACCATAGTGTTCAATCAGTAAATTTGCACCCTTTTGATTTGCATATAAATCGCAAAGTAACACTTGTGCACCGATTCCATATTTGGATTTTACTTTATAATATACGTTTCCATTTACATAAATTGTAGTTGTAATAGCAATATTATTAGAATATGTTTCAACTACTTTAACAAGAATACTTTCTTTTTTGCCATCCCCATTTATATCATAGGAATAGGTTTTCCCATTTTCTAGTAATTTTACTTTGTTTATGATACGCTTTGCCTGTGTTGGTGGTGTTTGTATGCCTAAAATTCCTACTATACTAAATACTACAGTAAGCATAAGGCAGAAAAATCGTTTGCTTTGTTTCATTTTAAACCTCCCTAACTTAAATAAATTTTTCGTAACTGTTCAGCCATTCTGTATATCTGATATTTTGCGAATTGCACCCTCTGAACAGTTACAATTTTTCTATATATGTTGATATCCTAACTATTATTATAAAACGCGACAATAAAAAAGGAAAGAATTTTTTACTTATGTTGATAATAGAATATTGCCACCTGTGTTCGATCCCGAAGTCCCAGTTTATCTAAAATAGAACTTAAATAATTTCGTACCGTACCTTCACTTAAAAATAAAGTTGTTGCAATTTCTTTATTACTAAGCCCCTGCGCAATCAATTGAATGACTTCTTCTTCCCGCTCGGTAATGTCATAATTTGCATAAGAAAAATCATTTTTTTTCTGAAATAAATCGGGCAGTTTGGAGACAATTTCTGAGCCAAATACAGTCTGACCAGAATTTACTGCTTCCAGTGCCGGTAAAATACTTTCATAATCCTGCTTTAAAAGATATCCTTTTGTTCCATATTGTAAGGCCTTTATAATATATTCATTATCCGAAAAAGTGGTTAATAATAGAATGTTTGCATGGGGGGCTTCTTTTAAAATTTCCCGCGCAGCATCCAGACCACTCATTTCTTTCATTTGAATATCCATCAAGATTATATCTGGATGGTATTTTTGATAGAGTGCAATTGCTTCCAGGCCATTGCATCCAGTAGCAAGCACTTCTACCTTTCCAGTGACCTGCAAAATAGTTTTCAATGCATTGGTAACTAGCTGGTCGTCATCAACAATAATAATTTTCATAGTTTTATATCCCTTTCATTTCTCTTTGCGTAACCTCATATAAAGTTGTCTAACCTTGTTTTGGAAACAACAATAGGTTACGTTTGCTTTGGAATGGAAATAAAGATTCGATATCCATTTTTCTTATTAATCTGAATAGTTCCGTTGAGATTTGCGATACGTTCCTGCATATTGGTAAGTCCGATGCCTGTATAGTCTGAAACAGGTAGTTTGGTACCGTTATCGGCAATAATAAGCTGGAACAATGAAGGATGCTCTCGGACCAAAATAGAAACGTTAGTGGCATTGCTGTGCTTTGCTACATTCGTTAATGCTTCTTTGATAATTGCAATAAAACAGTATTTAATTGCTTTTGGTACTTCAAATCCCATATCATATTCCAATGTAACCGGGCAGAAAGAAAAAGAATCTCGTATCGTTTCCAGGGACTTTTGCAGGTTGATAGATTCGTCATGTAAATCATGGACACTGTTTCGGATACTGTCCATGGCCTGGGATAACGTGTTTTCTGTCTGCTCAATAGGAAGTGCTAATTCAGGAGATTGGTTGATTGCCTTTATTGCACCCATGAGTAAAATAGCGCGTGACAGCATATGTCCCACATTATCATGGATTTCTCGGGCAATACGATTTCGTTCCTGTAATGTGGCATTATATATTTCATAATCCTGATTTTTCAAAAGTGATTTATTTTTTTCCTGCATCAGTAACAGAGTCTCACGACTATCATCCTGACTTTTCTTGTATTTTCTATCTAATGTATTCCAGCGGTGTGAAATAGATTGCAAATACATGGCTAATACCATACCGAAAAGGATAAGCATAGCTAGAAAAAACGGATAGGCAGGTGGGAGATAGAAAATCATATAAATACCTTCTAGCAGGAGCAATAGCATTCCAGCGTAGCATTTGTAATAACAGCTATCATAAAAAAGTACGGGTATAAATAGTAGGAAAGCTGGATGATAAATACAAAAAAGACCGTATACAATACTGCAAATATTACAGTATCGTTTGGATTGAAAAAAATATATGGTGCTGGCAAAAAAGATACTGCTTAGAAAGGCAAGTACATGTGCCATAGAGGAAGAAAGGATACAAAAAGAGATGCAACATAAAAATAACAATAGCAATTCATTTCGCATTGGTTTCATATTATAATACCCCCTTTTGTAAGCTAAATTTAAAATTAATTACTACATTCATTATAAAAGAAGAAAGCAAAAAAGGAAAGTATGACATTTGTCATGTGCTGGTCTTGACATTATACACTAGGGAGAACCGGGAGGGTGTGTTACACTAAAGAAGTAAAGAAATGGATAAAATAGAAGGAGTGAGAGTATGGTAGAAATTGAAAATTTAGTAAAACGATATGGGGATTTTGTTGCATTAGACCACTTAAATTTACATATTTCCGAGGGAGAAGTATTTGGTCTGCTTGGACCAAACGGATGTGGAAAGACAACCGCAATGAACTGTTTGCTTGCCTTATTAAAGTATGACAAGGGTGAAATCAGAGTCATGGGAGAACCAATCCGACCAGACAGTTATGAATTGAAGGGACAAATTGGTGTAGTTCCTCAAAATGTGGCGGTATTTGAAGAATTAAATGTATTGGAAAATATTGACTATTTTTGTGGATTGTATGTGAAGGATAACGTGCAGCGAAAAAAAATGGTCGAGGAAGCAATTGCTTTTGTTGGATTGGAAAAATATAAAAAAATGCGACCAAAACAGTTGTCAGGCGGCTTGCTTCGAAGATTGAATATTGCTTGTGGAATTGCTCATAAGCCGAAATTGATTATTATGGATGAGCCAACCGTTGCAGTAGACCCACAGAGTCGTAATCGAATTTTAGAGGGAATACTGGAGCTAAATAAGCAGGGTGCTACCATTATCTATACGTCACATTATATGGAAGAAGTGGAGCAGATTTGCAGCAGAATTTCTATTTTGGATCATGGACGTTGTATTGCAACTGGAACAAAAGAGGAATTGAAAAAAATGATAAAAACAGGTGAAACCATTTTGATTGATGCCATTCTTTTAAATGAGAAACAGCTTGCACAGATAAAAGAATTGCCAAATATATTTCAGGTGGAATACGAAGAAGAAAAACTGACAGTACGATGCAGGGAAGGAAAACATAATTTAGTTCGGGTGCTTGGATATTTGCAGGAACAGGATATTGCATTTGGACAGGTTGTTTCACAACTGCCTACATTAAATGATGTGTTCTTAGAGATTACAGGAACAAATTTAAGAGATTAGGAGGGAGAACTATGTTACAGCTATTTCGATATCGCATCCTATCTTTGCTACGAGAAAAGACCACAATATTTTGGTCAATCGCATTTGCACTAATATTAGCAACGTTTTTCCATTTTGCATTTAGCGGATTGGGAGAAGATTTAAAATCTATTTCCGTTGCGGTTGTTTTTGATGAAGCAGTGAATCAAACGGAATCCGAATCGGTTGTCAAAAGTTTAAAACAAATAGAAAGTAATAATAAAAAACTGTTGCACGTAAAGACAGAATCGGAAGAAGATGCAAAGCGGGACTTAAAAAATAAAAAGGTAAAGGGAATTTATTATTATACACCGATAGCTACTGGAGAAAACCCAATTCGACTATGTGTGTTAGGTTCTGGTTTGGAGGAGAGTATTTTACAGTCCGTCATGGAAAGTTACAATAATCAGATGCGCGTATACACAACAGTTATGTTGGAAAAACCTCAAAAAATGTCAGAATTGATGAAGTTTGACTATGGGAAAAGTATGGTTGTAGAATCTACAATTACAGGAAAAGAAGTGCAGTCGTATACACAGTATTTTCTGGCATTGATTGGTATGGCGTGCATGTTCGGTTGTTTTATCGGCATGGACTCTGCATCAAAGTTACAGGCAAATGTGGGAGCCTTAGGAGCCAGAAGGTGTATTACATCTACAAGTAAAGCAAAATTGATTTTTGTGGATGTTTTTGTAGCCTTTTTTGTACAATTTATAAGTGTGTTAGTGTTGATGGCATACATCAAGGGCGTGTTAAAGATTGATTTAGGAAATCATATCGGTTATCTGGTTTTGATTGCCGCATTAGGTAGTATGATTGGAGTATCGCTTGGTATGCTGGTAGGAAGTATAGGAAAAGTAAAAGAAGGAGCTAAAATTGGTATTCTTTTAACCATATCTTTGACATCTAGTTTTTTATCTGGACTTATGGTGTCTTCCATCAAAGGAACTATAGAACAAAATTGTCCTATTATTAATCGCATCAATCCGTCCTCTTTGATTTCGGATGCTTTGTATTGTGTGGGTGTATATGAAGATATGGGAAGATTACAGGTGGATTTGTTACTCATGCTTCTACTTGTTGTTTTGCTATATTTAGGTTCCTTTGTAATGATGAGGAGGGTACGTTATGACAATATTTAATGGTTATATGAAAATTGTTCGAAGTAATATAAATATTATAATAATGTATTTTATGATATTTACTATGATTTCTGTATTGACGGCGCAGGGAACAAAAAGTCGGGAGGAAAAGCAATATACGGCAAATTCCTTGGATATTGCAGTGGTAGATCGTGCAGAAAATGACTTATCTAAGGCATTGCTGGAATATTTAGGACAATTTCATCATGTAACAGTGGAAGAAGATCGAATGGAAGAGTTACAGGAAAGATTGTATTATTATAATATAGATATTGTATTACAGATTCCAAAAGAATTTGGGACGGATCGTGATTGGAAGAAAGGAAAAGTAAAAATAACAGAAGTTCCAGGGGATAGTACCGCTATGTATCTGCAGCAACAAATCAATGGAATGCTTCAGCAAGTGCAGCAATACGAAGCAGCAGGTTATTCGCAAGCGGAAGCAATTGAAAAGCTTCATGGGCAAAAGCAAAGCGAAATTTCTATTTTAAAAGATTCGGAAAGTAACGCCAACGTAAAAAGCTATACGCCGATGTTGCGTATGATACCGTATTTTTATATTCCTGCGTTATGTTCCATTTTAGGGTTGATCTTAGCTGTTTTTCAACGAAAAGATATGAAGCAAAGAATGAGCATATCATCGATATCCTTGTGGAGACAAAATGTAGAAGCGTTGATGGCATTTCTTGTGTTGGGAGTAGGACTTTGGTTGCTTAGTTTGGGTGTGATACAATGTATTTCCAAAGGAAGCTTTTTTCATGCACAGTTATTACCTTATTATTTAGCAAATACATTTGTTATGATGCTAGTAACCTTATCTCTTGCATTTTTCATTGGCATACTGGTAAAAAAGGCAGTACAAGTCAATATGATCGTAACACCATTTTCTTTGGGATTATGTTTTATTTGCGGTGTGTTTGTACCATTAAGCTTACTTGGGGAGCAGGTAAAAAGAGTGGCACAGTTCCTTCCCGTATACTGGTACTCTAAAACCAATGACCTTTTGGGAGATTATCAGATATTACCAGCGAACATACAGGAAAAAGTATGGCAGGGAATTGGTATACAGTTGGTATTTATGGCGGCAATGATTGGAGTTACATTGATGTTGACCAAAATGCGACAGCAGGAAAGATAGTTGTAGTTCTAATTATATTTTAATGGAGAAAAAGAGGAAAAGAGTGCATAATAAAGTCGTATGTTAGCGTGTAAGCAAAATATTACAAATTACGGGGAGGATGAGTAGGAGAAGTATGAAAAAGAAAAAGACATTTCAAAGCGAATCGTTGCGTCGGCTTGTACTACTAGAACGTCTTGTGTGGCTGATTCCCATTGGTTTCTTTTTGTGGAATCTATAAGAAAGAAAAGACAAGTCGTATGGATGCGACTTGCCTTTTTTGTTCTGCTACTGTCTTGTAGAGTTCGTTCTTTTTTTCTGGCTTCCCAAACGTGCAGCTTCTATCTGGTAACTACAGCTAAGAACTAGCCAGATAATACCGATTATTAAAACGGGCATAATTCCTGTGTGAAAGATTGTACCAGTAAAGAAAGCGACAATCCATAAAAATAAGCATACCTTACTTGTAACGTTATAGGCTTTGTAAGCACATTTGTAAATCATCAATTGTTCCCATTCATCACAACTATTCATCCACTTGTCTTGGAACTTCATATCATAGATGCTACCTTGCTTTTCAGGATTGATTTCTTTCTCCAGGTTAATCACCTTTTTTTGAAAAGAAATTACAAAAATCATGCAATAAATAATCATAACGAGATTTGCAATCATGTTAGGAAGATACAGTTTAGAAGAAATATAGTTTTCCCATGCAAAGTCAGCACCAAATAGAGTGTAAATGACAATCATACTTGTACTGGTAAGGAACAATGGAATACATAAATAGCGTTCCATAGTTTCATAGACTTCATCAATATCACCATTCCAGAGTGCTTTTTGTTTCAGTGCTTTTTTATAAAATACAGAGCTGATAATTGTAACGGCAGCTAAAAGTAAGATTCCTGCAAGAGGCATATAAGTGGCCAAAAATCGAATTAGTTGCTTTGATGATAATGAAAAATTGTCTTGAAAATGTGAGGTACAAAAGCCTGTGATACCTCCGATGCATGTAGCAATTAGCAGGATGATGGCAAAGCTCTTGCCAGCCTTTTTATCCTCTTCTTTGATCCGTGTGATGTTTTCCTTTTCTAACATTTAATTTTCCTCCTCTTCATATACAAAAATTTCTTCCACTGGGACATCAAAAACTTTGGCGATTTTTAATGCAACAGTTACAGAAGGAGAATAGTCCCCCCGTTCAATTTGACTGATGGTTTGTCTGGATACGCCAACTTTTTGTCCCATTTCAAATTGATTAACCCCTATTTTTGCACGATATTCTTTTAAGTGATTTTTTAATGGCATGCAGTATCCCTCCTGTTCTTTTGGGTTACGTGTGCAAATGCTTTTGTTCTAGTGCTGTAGAATAAATGCCACAACAAAACAAAGGATTTGCCATCGGTGGTATGTAAAGTTTCATAGGTTTGACAAGAAAAGTTTTCATAATGACAACTATCCTTGTCAAATATAGTATAGCAATGACAAGAATAGTTGTCAAGTAAAAGATAAAATTTAGAATTGTTCTTTGAAATAGTATTTTATACAAGGAGTAAGCTGCCTTTGGAGGGAAAGTATCCGATATAATAAACGAGAAATAGGTAGTAAGCGTAGGGGTATAAAAAGAAAGGTGGGAACAAAATGCAAATAAATGCAAATACAAAAGGGTTAGGAATGCAGGAAAATGCAGTTACAGCACAGTCTGAAAGAAAAAAGGGAAAACAGAAAAAAGGAAATACTGTGATTGTAGGAAATTTGCAGGCACAAAAGACAGGTAGTGAGCAGTGTGCAGACAAGTTATTGCGTGCAAAACGAGAGGCATTAAAATTAAAACTGGATGTGCTGAAAAAAGATTCTGATATGGATGATACAGTCAAAGAGGCAGGTGAACAGGTGAAAAAGCTACGGGAAGATGCTGCTTTGGCAAGTGAAGTTTTAAAAGGTTTTCCTATTATGGAGGAAAATTTGGAACAGGAAAAAGAGAACATGACAGACAAAGAGTATGCAGAACGGGCAAAAGAACTACGAGGAGCAAAGAGAGAATGGACTTCACGACAAAATAGTGCCAGCGATTCCATAAAACAGATTCATCAATCTATGGAAGCATTTGCAGTAGAGCGATTAAAAAAGCATGATATGGTTGATGCAGGAGAAGCTGCCGAGGATATTGAGGCATCTGCTGTGCAGGAAAGTGTAAGAGATGTGTTATCAGAAGGAATGGATCGTGTGGAGGAAAAACAACAAGAACAAAAGGAACAGGCAGAAGCGGTACAAAAATCGCAGCCTGAAAAGAAAAAGGATACTTCTGAAAATACCGAACAATTACAAGATGTGTCCAATATGATTGTGGAGTCAGATATCGTTTTAGAAAGAGAGACTGCCAAGATTACAAGTCAGATTAACATACCAGAGGAGGACTTAAAAGGACTTTTTGTAGATGAAGAAAGCTAAAAATTGCAATATCAGGTGGAAAAGAAGATAGCTGTTTCGCAGTTGTCTTCTTTTTTTGTATAAAACGTAAGTTTGTTTTTTGACAATTATTTACTGGGGCTGTAACCTAAATGTAAAGAATAATGATAAAATACCATGAAAAAATTAATATTTTTTACGTTTACGACTGAAAAAGCAACGTTTACGACTAATTTAATCCGTAAGGAGGAAAGTATGTTATAATTATACTCAGTAAGATGCAGATTAAATATGGGATTAATGGAAAAAGAGGTAGTTTGAATGAATGTTGCAATCGTGTGTAATAGTATGGCAGCAGGAGATGAAATTAAAAGGGTATTGCGTACCTTTCTGAATAAACATCAGGCGTTGGCAAAATGCGATATTTCTATTATTACGGATGCAGGTGAATTTAGAGAAAAGTTTAAGATGCAGGTGTTTCACTTGGTAATTATAGATACACAGATTGAGCAAAATCAAGGCATTCAGTTTGCTTGTGAATTACGGACATATAATAAAAACTTTTCCTTATTGTTCGTATCAGAGAATCCAGATTTGGTGTATGATTCCTTTTTAGCAGAACCAGTTTATTTCCTAAATAAAAAATGTCTGCATTCCGATATGAAAAAAGCTATAGATGTATTGGAAAGAAAAGGATTTTTTCGCAGAGAAGACAGTTCTGTTGTTTGGAAAGTAGGCGTTAGCAATGTATGTATGAATCCTCGCAATATCGTTTATATTTATAAAGAAAAGAACTGGTTAGTCTTTGTGACCGAAAAAGGGAAACGATACAAATTTCGTGGAACAATTAGTCAGATAGAAAAACAGATCAAACCATATGATTTTGTAAAGATTGAATGTGGCTGTATTGTGAATCTTTCTTATGTTAGCCATATTAAGGAATTGCAGTTGTACTTGAAAGATGGAAAGAATTTATACATAAGCCGCAGGAATAGACGACTGGTTGAACAGGCTTTTCATGATTATAAAGTAGAATTGACAAAGATGACCGTTTAGATTTTGTTAGGATAGCTAGGGTAAAGGTAGGTTAAGCGTTAATTTAATATAGTCTATGGGGAATTTGCTCTGACAGACGTTCCCCATATGGAAAAAACCGTCAACTTAAGGTCCCCCCTTCGTGGCGGTTTTTTTTACTTCTATAAAGATTTTATGCCAAAGTGTTTTTGGTAAAAAAAGGAAGCGAGCCTCCTTGATTAAGGAGAAGCTGGCTTCCTTTCGTTTTGTTACACAGGGTTCTATAGATTACAATTTATTCTTTTGACCTCTTGCGCAACGTCTGCGATTTTTTAGTTTTCCGATATGCAGTGCTTTTTGATTGTAGGATAATGTAGTAGTTTCTGGTGAAAAGACTGCACCGAAAACAACGGTATCTTCGCCTACCAGTGAAATACCTTTCACACCGCGGCTGCTTCGTTTTAACTGACTGACTTCCTCTAATGGGAATGTCAGAGATAGTCCTTCTTTTGTAAGAAGGAATACCCTTGTATCCTCTGCGGTTACCTCATGCGAGCAAAGCTGGTTGATAGATACAATTGTATCTTCTGGCTCTAATTTGGTTGCACTGATGACAGAACGATTTGTCTCAAATTCAGTTCCAGAAACAAGTTTTACATAACCACGTTTTGTGGTAAAGAAAAGCATCGATTCGAACAGTGCTTCAAAACTTGTATAGTGTACCACTTCATCTTTGTCCAATTTGCAGAGAGCATGAATTAAAGTACCCTTATCTTTCATCTTGCATCTTGGAATTGTCATTCCTTTTACCTGATACATATTTCCTTGTGCAGTGAATACACACAGCTTATCTGTATTTTTCATTGGAACAATATGTGGGTAATCTTTTAATACTTCCTCACTTGTACGGGAGTAAGTAGCGGAGTCGATTGACTTTGTATAACCAAAGCGGTCGATTAAAACATATAAATCTTCTTCCTTTATCTCTTCCACATAATTTTCCTTTTGAGCAGTAGTTAGCTCTGTGCGACGAGGACGGGAAAATTGCTTTTTGTATTCACGAAGTCGTCCTTTGATTACTTTATGAAGTTCTTTGGTGCTGGAAAGGACGGTTTCATAATTGGAAATATTCTCATGGAGAGAATCTGCTTCTTCGTGTAGTTTTAAGATTTCCAAACCAATCAATTTGCTTAATTGCATTGCTAAAATGGCATCTGCCTGTCTTTCGGTAAAATCCAATGTTTTTGCCAATTTTTCAGACTGGGTTGATTTGAATGTAATGTCTGTTATATCTCCACTTGTAAGACATGCTTTTGCTTGTTTTACAGAGGTACTTCCTCGCAGGATTTCGATAATTAAATCAATCAAATCGGTGGCGCGAATCAAACCATTTACAATTTCCAAACGTTGTTTTGCCTTTTCCAAAAGATGTGTATATTCTTTTGTGTATAATTCTTCCTGAAAGGCTACAAATTCCTCAATTAAAGATTTGAGGTTAAAGGTGATTGGCTGTTGATTTTTCACTGCCAGCAGATTAACGGAATAGGTGTCTTCCAATGCGGTTTTTTTATAAAGACCGTTTAAGAGATTTTCAATATTTCGATCCTTTTTTACCTCAATGACAATGCGGATTCCTTCTTTTGAAGATTCATCACGCACATCGTACATTTCATCGAACACTTTATCCTTCATTAAACTGGAAAGATTTTCAACCAATTTTGCCTTATTACCAGCTACCGTAAATGGAATCTCAGAAATAATAATATTTTGTCTACCATAATCGCCCTTTTCAATTTCAACTTTACCGCGGACTTTAATCTTACCTTCGCCAGTTTCATAAATTTTAGGTAATTCTTCTTCATTAATAATAGTTCCACCTGTTGGAAAATCAGGACCAGGAATATATTCCATTAATTTTTCTATGGAAATAGTTGGCCTGTCCATATAAGCAATAACACCGTCAATGATTTCTCCTGGGTTATGTGGTGGAATATTAGTAGCCATACCAACTGCAATACCTGTCGTACCGTTGATTAACAGGTTAGGTAGCATGGCAGGAAGAACGGAAGGTTCCTTTTCGCTTTCGTCAAAGTTTGGAACAAAGGTGACTAAGTCCTTTTCCAGATTGGAAAGTAGCGTCATAGCCCCTTTTGATAACCTTGCTTCCGTGTATCGCATAGCAGCGGCACCATCTCCATCAATGGAACCAAAGTTACCATGTCCATCTACAAGAGGAATGGATAAAGAATACTCCTCTGTCATATGTACCAATGCATCATAGATTGAACTATCACCGTGTGGATGATATTTACCCATGGTATCTCCCACGATACGAGCACTTTTTCTATGGGGTTTATCAGGTGCCAGAGAAAGTTCACTCATGGCATATAAAATTCTACGTTGAACTGGTTTTAAACCGTCCCGCACATCAGGAAGTGCGCGGGAAATAATAACGCTCATGGCGTAATCACGGTAGGATGTTTTCATTTCCTCCGTAAAATCAATTTGTATAATATTTTCCATCCTTATTCAACCTCACTAAATATCAAGTTTTGCATACTTTGCTTCTTCCATAATAAAGGAACGTCTTGGTGGAACATTGCTACTCATAAGAGTTGTAGTAATTTCATCTGCTTCCACAGTATCACTGATTGTAACCTGTGCTAAAATTCGTTGTTCTGGGTCTAGTGTAGTTTCCCAAAGCTGCTCGGCATCCATTTCACCAAGTCCCTTGTATCTTTGTACATTTAATAATTTATTGCCTGGAATTTTCTTGAATTTTTCCAGTTCATAGTCATTAAATATATATTTGGACTGTTTTGTTTTTTTGCGAGACTTTTTCTTTGTCTCTTTGTTGTCTTGTGAAGTAGTTTCGTATTCTACCTTATATAATGGAGGCAATCCTCTATAAATCTTTCCTGCTTTGATAAGTTCAGGCATAAAACGATAGAAGAAGGTTAATAAAAGCGTACTGATATGCGCACCGTCTACATCCGCATCTGTAAGAATGATAATCTTATCATAGCGAAGTTTTGAAATATCAAATTCATCGCCAATGCCACAGCCAAAGGAAGCAATCATAGACTTAATTTCATTATTTAATAGAATCTTTTCCAGTGTTGCCTTTTCTACATTTAAAATTTTACCACGAAGGGGAAGTACAGCCTGCGTTTTTCGATTTCTGGCAGTTTTAACAGTACCGCCAGCAGAATCTCCCTCTACAATATAGACTTCACATTCTTCTGGTTTTTTGGAAGAACAAGAAGCAAGCTTACTTCTGGTATCTACATCGTGAAGTTGCTTTAAAACAGCATTGCGTGCTTTATCACTTGCCTTTCTTGCGTTGTAGGACTTCATGGAATTATCTAAAATAGTCTGTAAGATTTCAATATTTTTATCAAAGAAACGTTCCACTTCTGTAGAAAAAACATCATCAACAGCAGTCTTGGCATCTGTATTTCCAAGCTTTGTTTTTGTCTGACCTTCAAACTGTGGGTCTGGATGTTTGATGGAAATAATTGCCACAATACCGTTTCGAATATCTTTTCCGTCGAAATTTTCATCTTTTTCTTTCAGAGTACCAAGTTCTCTTGCATAAAGGTTAAGAACACGGGTAAGTGCGGTTTTAAAACCGGTTACCAAAGTACCACCATCTACTACATTGATTCGGTTACAAAAAGCATTGATTTGTTCAGAGTAGTTTGTAGTATATTGAAAAGCAACCTCCACTTCAATATCGCCGCTTTTTCCTTCAATATAGACTGGTTCGTCGTAAAGTACAGTTTCTTCTCTTGTAAGATATTTGACAAAACTTTGAATACCGTATTCTTCCTGATAGGTAATTTCTTCGCCAGTACGTTCGTCTTTAAAATTAATCTGTAGATTTTTATTTAGATATGCGATTTCTTTTAATTTTTTCTTCACGACATCGCTTTTAAATTCTACCGTTTCAAAAATATCTGCATCTGGATAAAAAGTAACCGTTGTGCCTGTATCATTTTTTCGGCATGTGCTGATAACAGGAAGCATGCCTTTTACCAATTTTACAGTAGGATGTCCACCATTTTCGTATTCATCCCGATAAACGTTACCATCTCGACGTACCTCTACGATCACTTTGGAAGAAAGAGCGTTTACTACGGAAGAACCAACGCCGTGAAGTCCTCCAGAAACTTTATATACCGTATTATCAAATTTACCACCTGCATGAAGGATCGTATAAACCACTCGTACAGTTGGAATCTTTTTGGTTGGATGTAAATCCACTGGGACACCACGCCCATTGTCTTTAATACATACCCCACCATCCTTTTGAAGGGTAATGTTAATTTGCGAACAAAAGCCTGCAAGATGCTCATCAATACTATTGTCTAAAATCTCCCAGATAAGATGGTGAAGCCCCTGCTTTCCTGTGCTTCCTATATACATACCCGGACGCTTGCGAACTGCTTCTAATCCTTCCAGTATGACAATCTGACTTCCGTCATAATTTCCCATAGCTGCAACCTCCTGCTATCTATCATTATTGGGAATGTTTCCCGACGAGAAACATCCATTTCAGTTTACATTAGTCTTTTTAGCATAGCATAAGTAGGAAAAAAATGCAAACGAATGTTCTGAAAGGCTCGCAAAGTGGGAATGTTTCATTGCTGTTTAGAGTATATAATCAAGCTTTTAAAGGGATGGAGTTTCTTTTCCTTGCATTTCCATAAAATGGCATACATATGCGGTAAGGCTGTCTCTTATACACATCTCCGAGCCCACGAGACATC
>ENA-OYZG01000163-OYZG01000163.1-human-gut-metagenome-genome-assembly--contig:-NODE-163-length-20512-cov-4.117368_pt1 | contig 20512 bp, 36 predicted proteins | sample MGYA00244071_ERZ653466 | MGnify/ENA primary metagenome ERZ653466 (study PRJEB26926, sample SAMN06165150) | human gut metagenome | biome: ENVO:00009003; feature: ENVO:2100002; material: ENVO:00002003...
CGCTCGAAATGGCTTGCATTTGCGTAGCGAGAGGAGCGAAAGCGTCTGCCAACTGTTGAACCTGTGACGCAAGTTCCCCGATGTTTACCGTCTTTAGAGACTGCATGAGAGCGGGGATTTTGCCAAGCTGAGTCACAAACGAGGTAAGGTTGTTCTTACCCATCTGAGAAAGTGGGGAAAGAGCAGATACCAGTTCAGAAATCTGCGTTCCCAACCCGCCGATGTCCACACCGTTAAGACCCTGTACCGCTTGCGGCAATCGCTGTAGCTGAGAGATAAAGCTGTTGAGGTTCGACTTGCCGATTGTGGAAAGCGGAGTAAGCGCGTCCGCAAGCCGTCCGAGCGAGGAAAAATCAGTCCCATTCAGAGACCGTACCGCTGTCCCAAGGTTGGAAATCTGATTAGCTACAGAAGACGAGAGCTTGAGGTTTCCGCAAGAGGAAAGTGCCTGTAAGCCCTGTGCCATCTTATTCAGATTATCCGCGTTGGTGGAGCTGATACTATTCAGTGCGGTATTCAGCGTAGTAAGCTGTTTTGCCACAGCGGTAAGACCAACTCCACCTTTGGTAGCGGATTTTACTTTACCCAAAGAAGAAGCAAGCGCGTCTAATTGTGCCACTGCCGAGGTAGCACTCGATTGTACCTCAAGTTCTAACTGTTCGATTGTAGTAGACACGGTTCTCACTTCCCTTCAAATTTCTTGTTATGCTTCGCCATAAAGCCCTCGATAAGTGCTTTGCCCTTATCATAGGTTTTCTTGTCCTTTTCTTCCTGCTGATACTCAGCCTGTTTTTCCGTAATAGCAAACGGTTCTGCCAAGTACGGAGCAGGTTTTGTACCCTTTTTGGCAAAAGCATGGAGCAGAGGTGACACACGGGACAGAGCTTCGTAGAAATACGCACCCTGTAACCACATTTCTTGGTTTTTTCTGCTCGTTCGGAGTTCTTCCGCTTTCCGATAAAAAATCACCAGTCGGCAATCTTTGTCCCAATACTGTTCTTCGGTCATGCCGAGAGACAGGTAATACGGAAAAAGCTCCTCAAATTTCTCTCCGTAAGAGTGGAGGGGAGCAGTGGCAGTAACACCACCACTCCCCTCAGTGGAGGACAGCGGGTCACTCACCAAGTCGCTGTCCAGTTCAAGTTTCCCTTGCTTTCTTCGGGTTCTTCAACGAGGGTCATAATCGGCTCGTTATACATTTCTGCCAACTTACCGATAAGCTCCTCTTTCTTGGTGAGCTTAGAATAGATTGTGTCGATGGTGTCCTGCTTCACAAAACGATGGTGAGCAAGGAACGCACCTGCGAACAGTGCCGGGAGGGTACTCATGGGCTTTTCGGTGATTTCGGACGCGATAAAGCCCTTTTTCTCCATTTCTGCAACGGTTCTGCGGGTGTATTCGAGGGTGTATTCCTTATCCTCGAAAGTGAAAGTCAACTGTTTACTCATTGTTCTGTCCTCCTAAATTTTCTTTTACTCTGCCACAGTGATAGGGGTAGACGGTGCGATAGTGACGGTCATATCAACGACCTCATTCACGCCGCCGCCAACGGGGAACGCGGAAAGCTGACCCTTGAACTCGAACTTACCGTCAGAGCCAGTGGGGGTCAGTACGCCGCCGCTCTCAGTGCCACCGAACCACACTGCGTAGGACTCCTCCTTGCCCTCAAGAGCCTTGAGCTTGGTAAAGTCCTCCTTGGTGTAGTTCGCAGTGAACTCAAGCGCGTCAAGAGACTGAATACCGGGAATATAGGTCTGCATTTTGTCAGACAGGGTAGTGGTCTCCAACATTTCCGGCGCACCGCCAAGGTCGGGGAAATCCTTGATGTCGATAACCTTTTCATAGGTATCGCCCGTGCTTGCTTTCTTCATAAGAAAAATCTTATAGGTGGAAATAGCCATGATTTTTACCTCCTGTAAATTGTTTTATTTTTGGATATTACTGCCCGGTAGCGTCCGAGCATACGATAAATGGTCGCTTCGTCTTGGTTTGGTACAGGTTCGAGCATTATCCGTGTGAAGTTCAGTTCCAAGAGCTGTTCGTCAATGAACGCCGCCAGTTCCTTACACTCCGCTTTCTTACCCGATGTCTTATTAGAGTAGACATTAACCTCGTAGGTCACAGCCACATGATTTTCGTGTCCCTCCGTGGTCTGAGAGTTGCGGAATGTGGCATTATCTATCTCAACGATGGAGATAAAAGGAAACGAGGAGGGTGACTTGACATATTCGCTCATAATGAGCAGGTCGGGGCATTTCTTCTCGAACGCCGCATAAACCTTTTCCGATACTTCGTCAAAAATATCGTCTTCCATGTCAATCATTGAAACACCTCCCTCGCTATTTCTGCGATTTCATCACAAACGGTTTTTACGGCGTTATACATTGGCATGGTAGCGGGTGCGCCGTGAGTCAAGCGTAATTTACCGTCCTCATAGAACCCCCACACATCTTTCTTACCCATACCCTTGCCGTAGCCGCCGATGGTGAACCCCAACTCTGACCCTTTCGGGTGAGGAGAAGTACCCGCCGAGCCGTTGTAATGAACACCTGCGCCGAACTCGACCCAAACCGCGTCTTCACCCCGCGCAATGACAAGCGTGATATTGCTCCGTTGGTCGATACTCACATCGACCTGTGCAGTGCGTTGACCGCCTTTAAGCAAATCGTCCACGACAGCTCCCGCAAATCCGTCTCTCGACAGTTCCGCAAGCCGCTCCGTAACTTTCTCACGCAAGAGGTCGGTTTTGCGGATAATATCCTGCTTATACTGTTCCAGTTCTCGCATTGCCCTGTCGATGTCACGCACAGACAGCCCAAATCGAATAATCTTTTTACCCACTGACCGTCACCTTGCTTATGGCGATTGATACGCTGTTCAAACTCTTTGCGACCTTTTTCACTACATAATCGTGAGGGGTGATTACCTCACCTGCGTCATTGACCTTGAGTGAACCGTCCGCATTGAGTATCGGTAAGGTATCGACCCACAAGACGGAATACTCGTCAATGGGCGGCGTAATGAAATCCATTACAATTACCTTGTCATAGGACTCATTCTCACCAAACTGCCGTGTCTGTGTTTCGCCCTTTGCCGCTGAAATATTGGCGTGTTCCTCGATTGGATTACCATGAATGACCTTGTACTGACCTGTTTTCCTGCCTTGTTCGTTAAGGATAGGTTCTCTGCCCTCGTAGAGAGCGTAGTAGAACTTCACCTTATTTCGGTTCATGCACCTCATCGAATCACCCCGCAATGTGGAGTGACCGCCTTGAGCATGGACGCGGGAATATCCGCGTTCTCATACTGTCGCGTAATGCCGTTTTCGGTGTGAGAGGTCTGCCCCTCCGCACCACGCTTGTTGAGCATATAGGCGGCGATTTCGATTTGCAGGTACTCGTACTTGGCGGGAACTTCGGTCACAGTATCGTCATACGGGTACGCCTTTGCGAGAATTTTACTGCCGGACAATCTAAGGTAGGTGGACAACACTTCGTCCGTGTCAGAATCACCGACCATAGCTTTCAGAGCCGCCAGTTTTTCAGTATCAGTCATGTTGTCCACCTCCTAACTTACGCCGCAGTGATTTCGTACCAACCCTTGGTCTTCGGGCTATCATCCTCTGCGGGAACAACCGCCACATAGCCAAGACCGCTCTTGGTGTAGTAGGTCTTACCCGCCGTAACCGTGGCATCGGTGCTTACCGCCGCAGTACCCTTAACAATCTTGACCGCGTAACGCTCGTCCGTCAGCGCGGGGAGATAATACTTGCGGCTGAAAATAGTGTTCTTACGAGTGTTCGCGTCACTGGAATCGCGAGGAGGAGTCTCGACCTCAACACCCTTTTTGTTGAACAGAGTGACCGCCTGTTTGGTAGCGGTACAGATAGTGCCGGAAACCGCGTCTTTCTTGGTATAGATGTTGACACCCGCCACCGTACCGACATAACCGCTACGGACAAAGGACTCAACATACTGCAAGCTCAGACCAAGAGCCTTACGCAGAGCCGCCACATCAGCCGGAGAGACGAACGCAAAGAAGTTCAAGCCCTCGATGTTCTCAAGGTTATACATAGCCTGTGCGTCCGCGAAAGCGTCAAAGTTGAGTGCGGAAACAACAATGACCTGCGTTGCCTTGTTGAACTCTGCGAAAATGTCAGCGTTGACGGTGTTGAACATATCCGTACCCATGTGACGCACACCAACGGGAACGAGCATGGGGTCGGTCATTTCCTGCTCATCGTAATACTCGAAACGGTTCTGAGCCATCAGAATCTTATACTCGAACGGAGCATAAGTGACCTCAATGCTTTCGGTGTTACCCGCGCCCATAGCCAACTTCTGAGTGGCGTTGCTTGCACTGTAACGGTTGATTTTGCGCGTCATACCCGCAGTACCCACGAGGGAGTTATCCACGGTGCAGAACTGCTGTAGGTCGAGGTGAGAATTGAACTGGTCTTCAATCTCGTTCGACAGATAGAAATTATCGTAAATCTTATGAGCCATTACTCATTACCTCCTGTATAAAGTTCCTTATATTCTTCCGGGTGTTCCTGCGAGAACTTGAGCCTGTCGGCAGGATTCATTTCCCGGAGTTTCTTGAGTGTCATGGTCTTGCTGTCCCCATCGGGAGTAGGCTTCGGAGTATCTTTCAGAGCTTCCGCACGAATCCTCTTTTCAAAGGAAGTGAGGTGCTTCTTCTGATTGGCAAAGACCTTTTCCAAATTGCCGTCTGCCATAGCTTCCGCTGTCTCATCAGCCAAACTTTCCTCATAGCCCAACGCGACCAATTTCGCCTTGTTCTTGGAGACCGCGCTCTCACGCAGGAGCTTGTTGTACTTTTCCTCAAGCTCATCACGCTCCTCCTTTTCTTTCAGCTTGGCGGCTTCGTCCTCAGAGAGCTTGTCCCTCAGTTCCTTTTTCTTCTCAGCCAGTTCGGAAGCGGTCTTATCAAACAGCTTCTTATCCACATAGCCGGAATAATCGGGGTCGGGAATGTCAAATGCTTCTAAAGCCTTGAGCTTATCCTCTGCGGACATTTCGGCGTAACCCTCAATTTTACTTACATCAATCTTTGCCATAAAATATTCCTCCTTGCGTTTTTACGGGTTCTCTCCCGTTATGGTGCGATTTAAGGTTTCTCTACCTATTTGCGATTAAAGTCTTCTCTGACTATCTCAAACGGTCAATGCCGCCTAAAATCATTTATCGTCCTCATCGGGGTTCGGATTTTCCACAGGTTTCTGCTCAATCACTTTCGCCTGTTCCTGCTCGTAATACTTCACGCTCATTGCGTAAGCGCGTTCCGGGTCGATAAACAAGCCGGAATGTTGGAAAGCGAGGAGCGGGTGAATCTTCGGATTATCGAGCATGGTGGTAAGCACCTGTGACTTACTCTGAATGTTCTCGTAATTACGGCGGGTGAACTGCAATTCGATGTCCTTAAGGGCAATATCAAAATCACTCAGCTCACGGCAGATACGCAACACGAGCTTGAGCATTTTCTTCTCAGCCTTTTTGAACATATTTTCGCTGTCTTTCGCTCTCGCTTCTGCGAGAGACCAACCGTCTCGCAGAAGTACCGCCGCGCCAGTGTCGCTCGTGGAGCTACCGCCGTTGCGGTTCGGCATACCGCAGATTGTGAGAATGGAATTGTAGCAATCCTCTTTCAAAGTCTGTGTCTGTGTCTGATTGAGGTCAGTCGTGACAACCCCCACATCGGCGTTCGCGCCGTCCACAGATTTCACCTTAATTGCACCGAGGGTAAGAAACTCCTCGTACTCCTCTTTGGTGATGTCACAGTTGATAAACTTGATAAACGCCTGTACCACCTGCTCAACACCGTCCATACGGTTGGAGGTGATGTTGTTCATCGTATCGAGGAGGGGGAGAACAATCTCGAACGAGCCAAGCCGAGCATTATTCGCCGGGTACTCGAAAATGGGAATCATGTTCAGCGCATGAGGGGTGGACTCTTTCAGAATACCGTCCTCCACGAGATAGTAGCGGTTCTCCGTATAAATGGAGTAGCGGGTAATCTCGTTATCGTCCTTGCTGTATTTCACCGCCATAAGCGGCTTATTGCCGATTTCGTTGGAGTACACCACAAAGGTATCTCGCGGGTCGAGCGTATACAGCTCGAACGGGGACTCATCTTCCTCGCCCCGTGCGTCCGGCAGAACCAGTCGGAACGCCGTTCCGCAAATCATCTGCCATTCTACAATCTCTTGGTCTTGAGACGCTTTATCCTCCGCGAACATCAGCTCATTCAAGCGGGTAATCGCCGCCGTAACGGACTCCTCGCCGCTCTTGCCGACATACTGAATCGGTTCTCCACACAGATACCCGACCTTAAAGGACACGATTTCATTCGCACGGTTTTCCACAATACGATTGCAAATTTCCGGGCGAACCTCCTTGGTGCGGTTCAGAATCGGTTGCTTTCCCTTGTAATACTCCCAAAGATAATCAATCTCCGAGCGGTTCAGAGCGTGAATGGACAATGCTTTGAGTAACACTTCCACGACATTTTCATCGGTGATTTCCGTAACGCTACTCTTGATAACTCTGCGCCCAAACATCTGTCGAGTTTCCGCAACAGGCTTGGAAGTGTCGATTACATTTCCCACATTTGTCCCTCCTCTCTGAAAATGTAAAATGGCGCACGACCGCCGAGAACTTTCGTTCCCGCGCAATCATGCGCCACTCAAAACAATCTATTTCTACACTTACAATTATAGCATATCAATTCGTAAAAGTCAATGTTCATGTTCTTCTTTTGCGAATTAAATGTGGAAAACTATGTGGAAAATGTGAATTACCAAGGTCGTTTGAACACCTCGACTTTTTGACCGCTCAACGACTGTGCATATTCGGCAAGCATAGCCATTCCATCGGGTACATCATCGTGCTTGTTCTTACCCGCGACAGTGTAGTAGCAGAGCATATCCATCATTTTCCCATAGTCAGACTTCCGCTGATAGAGAGAAGCGTCTTTGAACAAACAATGCTCCTTGACCCATGCGCTGTTGACGATGATTTTCGTTTCCTTGTTCGCTGTTGTGAACTTGGTCGTGATATGGGTGATACCGTTTTTCTTTCGGACTTCCTCCTGTATCTTCTCAGCTACGCGCCGACCTGCGGAATTGGACTCAAAGCGACAGGACTTGACCTTATCGCGCACAAGGATTTCCGTCAGCCGAGCGTCCACAACATTCGGCAAGCCGTTGTCACACACGCAATCGTCAATATAGTAATCCTGCCCGTACACATACGCCACAGGGAGAAATGCGTAGTCCGCACCCTTGTCTTTGGTGTCACAGATACCGATAATCGCGTCCGGGTCTTCTTTGGGAAGCTCGAAATAGCGGCGTAGCTCGTCCTGCGAGTAGACCAATCCCTCACGCTCAATGGGTTCGTTCATATACAATGCCCTCCACGAAACATCGTCCATAATATTGCGCTGTTCCCGGTAGAAGTGGGTGGAGAACCCGACCCCATAAGCATAATCGAAATTGGACTCATCGTTTTCGTCCATAGCAGGTACGACAATGAATTTCGCCTTGTCGCTGTCTACATACTCCCGCTCCAATCGACCAATAACATCGTGTACCGACCATCGGGTAGCAATATGAAGCTCCTTGCAGTGGTCTCCGATTTTACGCTGTCTCAAGTCCGTTGTGTAGGTCTCCCACAGCTTGTCAAGCCGCTCCTTAGATAGCGCGACCTCGATACCCGACACCAAATCGTCACAATAGAGGAGGGTGGCGGCACGATATAGACCCGCGTTGCCCGTGCCGATGGAGGTAAACTCCAATGTTTCAAAACGCTGTCGCTTATCAAGGTCGATACGACAATCTTTCGCGTTCGTGTTAGAAACCTGTATATCGGGGAATACATCGTGCCACAGGTAATCACCATTTGCGTCAAAGATACGCAAGCACTCATCGTACACACCGCGCACGAACGAGTTGGAGTGAGAACCTGTCAACATAGGTTCGTTGGGAATCTTCCCGCCGAGCCAAGTGAGGTAGAAGATAGCGAGAGTGGTCTTGCCGCTACCGGGCGGGAGAGAGACCGCAAGCAGGTCAAGTTTATCGTCTGCAAGTTCCTGTAGCGCGTCCACCACCTGTTTCAGTACCTTGCGGCGCGGCGGGTAAAACTTCTTTTTCGGTTCTCTGTTCCACTCCACATAGAGCAGGTAGCTGTCAAAATCATACGGCGCGGCGGCGAGGAGAACCCGCTTGTGCAATCCGTATAGCTCCTTGACCTCCTGTTCCGAGGTGAGCGGGTCACTGATACCTCTCTCACATTCAGCCGAGAGGAGCTTGAGATACCTCACGCCGAGCGAAATGTCAGTTTTCATAGCTTCCTTGCACATATAGAGCAGGTCTTCCCATGTCCGAAACAGGTAAGCGTCCTTTTTTATTTTTTCGAGAATTTTTGAAAGTAGCTGTTCCATTTTTACCTCCTGCAAAAAGAAAAGCGCATGACTGGTCGAGGATAAACCCTCAATCGCAATCATGCGCCAATTCTTGTAATCGTCAATTTTCATTTTGATAGAGATATTCAAGCCCGTTCTTTTGGTCTCGAATACCCTCAACGGTATCACCACTTACATAGAACACCATGTAATAATACTTATCTTGAGCGGTGGAGTAGACCCAACCCGTGTACCGTTGACCGTCCGCATAATCCTCAATCTGTTCCCAATCATTGAGCTTATTCAGAGAGGAGGGAACATCTGTCTGCGACAGGGCGTTTTCAATGTTCTCTGCCAGTTCCACCGAGATACTGTTTTCCTCTGCGAACTTCTCAGCGTCCGTCTTTTCCGCGACAGGTTCTTTCTGACCGCAACCGACTAACGCGAATACCATCACGACCATACACAATGCTAAAATCAGCTTTCTCACACACCGACCCTCCTTATCCCTTGCTGTTTGCACTTACGAAAGAATGTGGACTCCGACAGCCCCGACTGCTCAATGGCGTCTTTCAGTGGGAGAGAACCCTCCTGCCAACTCCGAGCCGCACCGAGAAATCTGTCCGTCACGGCAATCGGCTTACGCCCTTTGTATTTTCCCGCCGCTTTGGCAATCTCAATGCCCTCGCGCTGACGCTCAAGGATATTCTCCCGCTCCAACTCCGACAACGCCGCAAACACCGTCAGCATGAACCGCCCTTGCGGGGTGTTGGTGTCCACCTTCTCTTTGTCCGACACAAGCTGAACGCCACGGGCAGACAGGACACCCACCGTGTTCAGCAGGTCTTTGGTGCTACGGGAGAGCCTTGAGAATGACTCCACATACAGAGTATCGCCATCACGGAGAAACGACAGCATTTCATTAAACTGCGGTCTGTCCGTATTCTTCCCACTGATTTTGTCGAGAAAGACTTTCTCCACACCGAGGGACTTCATAAGCTCCACCTGTCTCGCCGGATTTTGCTCTGCGGTGCTGACTCGTACATAACCGACCCTCATGTACTCACCTCCGATTTACTTTTCCTTTGGGATATAGGTGATTTCGATGTCGTACCCAAGAGCTTCCATGATTTCAACGAAAGTCTTGTTCATAATCCCGTCTTTCTTCTTGACGATTCTGTTGACATACTGTCCCGTAGTCCCAATCTTTTCTGCAATGGTCTGTTGTGTCACACCCTGTTCAACACATTTGACCTTTACATCGAGTTCAATATTATTGCGTACCATAGTGCGTCCTCCTTTAGTTTGTGAGATTAGTGTAGCACAAGAGAAGATGAATGTCAATACAAAAGAGATAATTTATAGTCCTTTTTATTCTTTTTGAAATTTTCGGCTACTCGCCGTACTCCCTCCCGGCACGGCGGCGGGGCGCGTTCCCCCTCCGGGGGTACAGCGTCAAGCCGCCCCGCGTCCGCTGTCAATAGCATTTCGCGCCCGTGACAGTACCGCCAAAAGTGCGAAAAACAACCCTATTGAACGCGCCCCGCGCCCCTGTCAATAAACTACACCCAAACGACAGCAACGCCGGACGGCTTGACGGACTCCCGAACGCGCCGCGCATGGGTACAGCTTGCAAGACATACCGCCCACAACGCAACAGAACGCCCCGCAACGGGCATAATATAAGCGGTGTATATCCTTATACCCCTAACGCAATAAAACCCCATGCGGCGCATTACAGCGGCTATAATAGGGCATAGGAAAAGCCCCGCCAATAATAGCGGGGCTTGCCTGTTATTTATTGATTTTGAGTAATTCAGCCAATACCACCAACGGGAAAAGCAAGATACAAATAAGCGTCATTTATTCGCCCTCCTATATTATGCAAAAGTAAAGCGGCGGCTTTCCGTTGTTCGGGTATATTTCGCGGCTATTTCGGGCGCGTCCTTTTTTAGTGCCGTGGTATCAATTCGGGAGCTTGTGACGGCTTTATAACTTGCTTTATGTTCCGTTCCCGTCAAGCTGTCAACGCCTGTTTCCCTCATGTACTGTTTTAGCGCGTCTTTCAATGCGTCAATGTTCGCGGCGATTTCCTCACCCATGCGGATATATTCCGCTAATTCTTTCATAGTGCTATCAATGTTCATTATAAAACCTCCTGTATTTTCAACACATGATATTTACCCAATACCGAATAAATAGCGGATTTGTTCGGCGCGTATAGCTCCATAATTCCATAATAGCGGACTTTCACCCAATACACCCGGCAAAACTCACGCAAGGAAAACGCCCACCCGCCAATTTTAACAACGGGGTTTTGCAATGTTTCCACTGTCGCGGATTGCCTGTAATATTCCTTTATGGCGTTTTTATCCCCGTTTTCATATGCCGCAATAGCGACAGCGACACGGGATTTTAACGCGCTTTCAATCGGCGCGGGTTCCCAATTCACGAATTGCCAATATTTCATAATTAAACCCCCATTCTAATACATTCATCAAGCGGAACCCTATACCCATACACCCGGAAAAAAGCCGCTCCTTTCCGTGTATACTGTATCTTGCAACAGTGAAACGCTTTTCCGCCGCCCCATGCACCGGAAACGCAATAAACATAATCGTCAATGCCATATTCAATGCCCTTTATTTCAAGCCCATTCAAGCCGCTATAATATGCAACGCTTTCCCGGCTTTCGCAATACTCCCGTTTATTCATGGCGTGTTACCTCCTCAATAAATGCCCGTTGTAATTCCCGCAATGCGTCCCGCTTTTCCTCATAGCCGGAAATATAGCGGATTTTTTCGGCTTGCATTTCGTACCGTTCCCGCAATTCATAGGACGGGCGAATATTTCCGAATGGGACATAACCTGTTACAATAGCAACCCCGCCGCCCATATCGTAAATATCAGCCGCCCACCCCTCACGGCGCGCCGTGTATGCAACCGGGCTTTCATAATTCAATAGGTTTTGTAAACCGCAATAGGGAACACAAATAATTTCGTTGTAATTCGCCCGGATTTCCTTTTGTGTTGTCTTGAATTTCATTTTTCTTTACCTCCTCAATAATTCGCGGCGCGTCTTGTGTACATTGCTTTCAAACTTTCGGCGGGGGTCATATCCGCGCCGCCGCGGGGCTTTTCCTCCACCGGGAGCGCGTCCCACCACTTTTTACCGTTGCCCGGAATACCGAACATTTCAATAAATGCGTTGATATGGCGCATTGTCGTTGCGCTGTACCCCTCCCACATTCGGATAAATTCGCCGCTTTTATCAATCTTGCAAACGATAGTATCATAAGACTGTAAAAGCGTTTCCCCGTCCGTTTCAATAACTTTCGCTTTCCCATAAAAGGATTTTGCACGGTCATAGCCTGTCGGGGTCAATTCGTAAATTCGCATTTTGTAAACCTCCTATAATCTGTTTTGTGTTGTTTATCGTCCTGTTGTAATTATAGTATAATTCGCCTTTTCCGAATTGTCAACCTTTTTTCAATATTTTTTATCTTTTTCGGATTATTTTTTACTTTCCTTTTGCTATATAATGTATAGCCGCCGAAATGGGGCATTTTGCTTTATCACAGTAAAGTGCTAATACGAGCGGGGTGAAATCCCCAAAAATCCGTGAAAAATCCGCACAAAAAGACCGCCCAACGGTGTCGGAACATGAGCCGATTTCCCGTCCGGGCGGTCTGATTGATAGTCGATAGTCGAAAGTCGTTTGAGAGTCGAGAGTCGTTAGTCGCTCTGAGAGTCGCTGTCAGAGTCGATGAGGTAACGCTGTCGAATGTCCTCTGCGTCATAGTCGGAGTCGTTCTGTTGATTGGGGGTCAGCACATACTCAGTCTTGTCTTGGTAGCCGTAGTTGTTCTTGCCAAGGAAGATACCGCTGACGGGGTTAATTTTGCTGCTGTTCATGTAGGTTTCCCACATATTTTCCAACATTTTATACGCCTTTTTAATGGAGTCGGCTACCTCTCGCGGCAATGCTGTTTTATATCCTGCACTTCCAGTCGGTCTATCATGCGCGATTGCTGTCAATGTCTGTCTGCTCATTCCGTTCAGCGCGATAGCCATTCCTGCAACGGTCGGTTTCAAGTCAGCTTTCTCATACAACGCAAAATATTCACCCAATCTCTGAGTGACTGCGTTCACATCTTCCATATCAATATCCTGCATATTGAACAGTGCTATATTGATACTCATAATCTTCGTATTATCTCCCGCTTCGAGCATAAGCCCGTTATCACCAATGACAGGCGAGTTTCCACCACGGGGCTTTTTCTTAATCACCTGTACATCTTTCTGCTCTTTTTTCACTGCCATTTTCCAATGCACCTCCGTAAAGTCGTATAGTCGCACGAGAGTCCTCTTTCTGAGCCGGAGAGTCCTCTTTTCTTCTTATTCTTCTTGGGTAAAAGTAGTCTAAGTAGTTAAAAATCGGTTTTTGCGTGTAACTTCTTATAGTAGGGATTTTCCTATATAGAGGAAGTTACACGCAAAACCTTAAAAACAACTACTTTGACTACTTGAAAAACCTCAATTCAATCCGAACAAGACTATTTCTCAATCCGATTAAGACAACCGCCCAAAAATATCGGTGTCTAATTCGGATAAGAAATTATCTCTTTTGTCTGCACCCCTCCGATTTCGGTCTGAAAATCCAAAAGTCGAAAAGATTATTTTTCAATCCGATTAGGATTATCTCCCTAATGTCGTTTAGGATTATTTTTCAATCCGATTCGGATAATCGAGCTTTTTCATTTTCGAGCAGGAAAGCCACCAACATTTGAGACTTCATTTTCCAACTCGCAAGCCACGACATGAGCGTTCCGTCCAGTATGTGAGAAGTGATTTCCACGGGATTTATGTCCTCAAGCATACCCGAAAGCTCAATTTCCATCGGTCTCACCACCTTTCACGAAATGGAGAACAATGTCGTACCCGTCTTCGGTTTCCACCACATCATACGAGTGCGCTTCGTCCAGTACATATTCGCTCTCGATAGGGATTTCACGGTTGTACGGGTCGAGATTGTAGGAGCTGTTGCGGTACTCTATTCGTGGGTAAGTTGGGCTGATGTCCCGCCCTGCTGAACAGGCGGTAGTACCAAGTAAGACCACCAAGCAGAAAGCGAGAACACCGCATTTTCTCATTTCCATGCGTAACCCTCCTCACAGTCATAGTCGATAACTCGCTTGACCTCTACCGATTTGAGGACTACAATGCGATAGTCTTTCCCACACCTGCGATTGTTGTAGTCAGCTACGGCATATCTCAAATCGGGGTAGGTACGCATTTCATTGAAGCTCGTTCGCTGTCGAGGAGGATTGTAACGGTAGTCTGTGCCATAAAGAAACTTACCTGTCCTCTGATTCTGAATCGCAAACATTTTCGTGCTGTTCCTCCTCGTTTTTAATGAACACTTCCAGTTTTCTCATGCAATTAGGGCAGAGGTCAAAGCTCTTACGAGACCAATATTTGTTATCCAAATCACGGTCAATGAGAAACACGGCATTGGCTCTTTCCGTATTTTTGAACTCTTTTGAACCATCATAGTGTTCATAGAGTTTGTCACATCTGTCACATTTCTTAGCTCTCATGTGATACCTCCTTAACAGGCGTGAACACGGCGGGATTATCCAGTATCACCATGTGAAGCACATTCGCAAGCTCGTCCACCTTTTTCTCATCGTGTTCTGTATAACCAAGATGGTCGAGCATACCATGAATCATTTCGTGAAGAAAGTCGGCTTCCATTTTCGCCTGTGCGTTCGGACAGATACGGATAACCAAGTCGGTGTAGGAGATTTCGCCGGAGTAATTCACATTACCAAGGTCGAGCTTGTTCGTAATTTCCACACCGTAGACCTTTGCGCCAATTTTCAGCTTTTCGGGAATTGTCATTTTCTGTACCTCTTTTCTGCGGACTGAATCCGCTCATAGATGTCTTCAAGGGACTCTGTGACTACAATATAATCGTCCTCACCACCAGAGAAACAAACGGTGTTCTTGCCCTCTACACAGGTGACAGCGGTAACAAGGTTGAGATTTACAAGCACCTGCCCGATGGTGGGACTTGTGAGCCAAATAAACATAATCATTCCTCCTCAAAAACATCTAAGTCGATTATCATTTCTGTCTCGGTATCGGCAATAGCAACATACCCAACACCCTCACATACATCGACCACTTGGAGACAATCTAAATCATCTCCCGTAGCTTCGATAAAACTGTCGCGGTCAATTTCGACCAGTTTGAAATATCGTGCCATTACAAGACCTCCTCATCGTTCACCGCGCCCACAAGGGCGGCAAGCTCGTTCATAAACTCGTTCGCTCTGTCAAGGTCGATAAAAGACCCATACACAGTACAGACATTTCCTTTCTCAACACAGAGACAGGGCTTTTTCCTGTCGGGAAAACGGTATGCTCCGATTTTTACACTACCGTCCACTGTCAGCACTCTTGGCATTATTTGACCTCCTTTAGTGCGGCGGCAAGGCGTAGGCAAACGCCAACATGGTATGCAATGCACTCCTCGCCAATGCACGGGTAAAAACACTGTGAGGCAAAATCACCCTGTCCTCTTAAAATCGCCTTATGCTCATCGGTATATACTCTGTACGGGCAGGACTTAAAGCGTCCTTTCTCGTCTAAGCAAGAAGCGTTCATTTATACTACCTCCTTGAGCTTCAAGCCCCAATAAATCATAAACCCGCTCGATGCTGACTTGCGGTCAAACCATTCGGGGTGGCGTTCCATCTCGGCGTTGAACTTCCGCGCCGACAACACATACGCACCCTCAGACTTCGCCCACAGCTTGAACGCTTGATACAGGTCTTTTGCCTTGATAATATTGTTCTTAGCGTCAGCCCTGTTGTCAGAGTAGTCGGTCAGTCGTACACAGCGGTTTTCAAGGAACTGCAACACAAGGTCGTTGTCCCGCTCGTACCGTTCGACCACCTCAGACAAGCTCTTGGACATTGTGAGACCGTTTTCTTTGTACTTGATATATCCGCGCACAAGCCACATGAAAATTCCGCTCATAGCTTCCGTGGAGGTCAGCTCGTCCTTGAGGTGAGTGTCCTGCTCCTCCGGCGTAAAGTGCCGATTGAACTCAATCACCTTGATACGCTGAGAAGCGAACAGGGACTTGTCTGTAACCATCGGCAGGTCGTTACAGGAGAGCCACAGGGTAAATTGAGGGCGATAGGTGATAGCGGTCTGATAGAGCGCACGAGCGGAGATTTCCTCGCCACCTGTAAGCTGTTTGATTTTCTCCTCGTCCAGTTTGCCGTACTCGTTGCTCTCGCTCATCGTAACAAACCGCTTGCCTTTCAGTCCGGCAAGGGTAGGGGAAGCGGCTTCCGCGTCTTTCTGTCTGTCACCTCGGCAAATCATACCGACAGGGGCAACCTTGGCGTAATCCCCAAGCATATACTCAATGGTGTTGAGCAGAGTAGACTTGCCGTTGCGGGTCGTTTTGCCGTGGAGGATAAACATACACTCCTCGTTGCTCATGCCAAGCATGGAGTACCCAAGGGCGCGTTGCAGGAAGTCGGCTTTATTCTTATCGCCCTGTGTGACCTCATCAATAAACCGCTCCCACCGCTCACACTTTACATCACGGCGTACTGTGTGCCGGAAACGGGTCTGCATGGTGAGGAAATCGTCCCACCGTGGTTCACGGAACGAGTAATCCTCCAAAGAGTAAGTACCGTTGAGACAGTTGATGAGGTAGGGGTTGGAGTCGAAATCCGTAGCGGAAATGCGGAGTTCACCCGTTGCGTCCTTGAGTATTCGGTCGCGCATACGCCTGTCACCCATCTTGTTCACGAACGAGGTGTACGCCTTGCGGGTATCATCGTCCGTAATCTCGCCGCAGTAGAGTATCATCAAGCGAACAAAGTCCTTGATTTTCTCAGAGACAAGGATTGCGCCCTCGTCCTTACGCCACGCACCCTCAAAGTAGGTGTACCAACTCTTGTGTTCGGTGCAGTACCGCGCTTCTCGGTTGTAGAGCATACCGAACAGGTTTGCCATACCCATTTCAGACCACTCAAAGCCAGAGGAGGTTTCGTCTGCCCGTTCGGGGTGATAGGACTTGATAATATACATTTTGTCGGACAGGTCTTCGTCCATAATGCACCTGCCGTTGCTCAGTTCAAAAAGCTCTCTGTCACCTGCCATCTCTAATCACCTCCACATACGGTAATTGTTTCAGAATTTTACAGAACTCCCGCCACTCGTCCAGTTTGTGACCCTCGCGGTAGTCGAGCATATTCATCACATTTTCATAGGTCATGCTGACTGTGCGCCGCTGATTGTAACTGGACGGGAGGAGCTGAATCATCTGCCACCAACAGTCCTTGTCCTTTGCGGCGAGGTAATGCTCCCGTTCGAGGTTCATCACATCGAGAACATTCTGCAAAGCGGCAACGGATTTTCCGACAAGATGTTCGGTGCTGAAATCAGAGAGTTCAAACTCTTTTGCCGCGATTTTGTGCATGGTAGAACAGGAGTTGGCGGTCGTACCGACCTTATAGGTGTCAAACTCTTTCCACCAATAGAGCGGAGCAGTGATGTCCATGACTACAAAAATCTGTCTAAGGTACTTTCTATGCGGCTGACCTCCAACATAAAGCTGACGCATGAGCTTGAGGTCGTTCTCGCCTACGAAAAACTCACCAAGGGTACAGTTGCCACAATTCTCAAAGCAATCGGGTTCTCCGGCATGGCTATCCGACCTCGACCAACTGTTCAAGGGGTTTCTCATACCACGGATAGCGTGTTCAAAGCCCCAAGCGTCGATGTTTTCTACTTTAATCATCGGTTGTTTCCTCCCATCAATTTATCAAGAATTTGCTCGTATAGAGACTTGTAGAGGTCGCGCTCCACCTCTGTGGGTGTGCTTTTCTGCGGCGCGGTTTCCTCAATCCCCCCCCCAACGGACGGGGAGTCGCTGATACCAAGGGAAACCCGCAGAGCATTGTCGATGTTTTTCAGCTCTTTCGTGGTGCAAGACTTAATGAATGTGGAGAGCCTGTCTTTCGATACCGTCTGAATATTCTCGCAGAGGGCAGTGGACGGAACACGGCACATCACAGGGACATGGGTTGGGAGCGGCTTCTTTTCCTGTGAGGTCAGAAATACAATCTCCACATTCGGAGAATACTTGTTGTTTGCGTCATTCGACACAATCACGCCGGGTCTCCCCGCTCTTTGCTCAGAGCCAGTGACCGTATAAAATGGCGTTATGTAGAAAATGTCCCCACGGTAATAATCAGTCATTTCATAAACCTCCTTAATCTTATTGAGACTATTTCTTGTCTCTTTATGATTGGAGTATAACACGAAAAAGATTATCTGTCAATATCATTTGTGTAATTATTTATCTTTTTCGTGTTATCTCCCTCTGAACCTGCCGGATAATGATTTCTCCGTCAACATCGGTGAGAAAAGTAAACCAATCGGAGCGGAAGAACCGCTCACATTCCTTTATGCCGGAGGTGTTCCCATTGTCCAACGCTGTGCGGTAATCCTTGACCGCTTGCAGAATAATCGCGTTTATAAGCGCGTGGTATGGTTCGTACTTCATCGTTTGTACCGTGTCACACTGTTACAGATTGTCCGTATCTCCCCTCTGTCGAGGGGAGGGTCACAGGCAACTGTGTTGCAGTAGAGTAGTTCGTCATATATCTGTTGCTTACTATACCCTTGGTTGTGGAGCATACCTGCAAGGGAGGTCAGACAGATATTTCGGCTTCCGTTCGGTATGCGGGGATATACAGGACGGAGCTTGATACGATTGTTTTCGGGCATTTCCCATATCGGGCAGTAGATACGACCACCAAAGGTCGGAGTCTCTTTCTCCTGTCGGGTATCGGGAAAATACTTCTCGACAATGTACTCAATCGCACTCTGATTTTCTTCGATGGTGCGATAGAGGAGCGTATCGCCTGTCATAATGAAGTATCGGGAGGACTTGTAAATCTCTACACCCGCAAGGTTGTTCTTGCCCTTAAAGGGCAAGTCACCTCTGAGCAGGATATGAAATCCGCGACCACTCTTGGATTTCTCCGTGTAGCTTCGGCATTTGCCGATAATATCTGCCGCAAGAGGAGAAAGAAGTCCGTCCTCGTCATAACCCGTGTCGATGTCCACCCCGACAAATCCGTTGTCGTTAAACACAAACCCACAGTAGTCGTAATGACCGTCTGAAACCGATTTGTGCGCGGTATCGAAATCAGCCCATGTCTGCGGATTAGTGGAGGACGCGGCTTCATTCTCCCATGCTTTCATCGGGACTTTGCTATTGCCACGAGTACAAACCCACTGATTCAGTTTTTTTAGTTCCGCAGGTATGTTCTCGTAGCAGTTCACACAAGTCCCCTCCTTTTTGCAACTTTGCGTTCAAGCTCATTTACGAGCTTCCAAAGAATATCCTGTTTAATCTCCAACGCAACGGACAGGTTGTAGATGTTATCGGGAATCATATCTCCCTCACGGTAGATAGTGAGGAGCATTTCCCGCTCCTTATCCGTAAAGCCTTTCAATGCGCTGTCACAGGCGAACCAGTTCTTTTTATCCGCGTCACTGCGGAACTTCGGATTGGCGTGACGGGCGTAGAAACGCATACAGTGTTGGACATATTCGGAGTAAAATGTTCTCATTCCGCAACGCCCTCCGTCTTACGGGGAGCGGACTTCTTAAACACCTCTCCGGCAAAGTACCACTTATCGTCCACATTGATGGGATAGCCCTCAATATCGGACTTCTGCATAGTACCTGTGTCGATAATGTGCTGTGCGGAAGCGACAGCCATCTGATTTTTCACAAAATCCTTGCCCGTCTTGAGCAGAAAAGCAACCTTGCCGTTTGCCGTTTTGAGCTTGTAACTCATTTTGTTTCCTCCTTATTCCATGTGGAAATATCAATACCGTAATCTTTTAGCTTCCGAGAACAGAGCCACGCTTTGTCCTCGTCACCCATTTCGTACCGCTTAACAAGTGCGTCAAGCTCAGTGGAAAAGGAATCGTAAAACGCCCTCAGACGCTTTTTACCGAAACCGAACTTCTCGTGAAGTAGCCACAGGATAACCGCGTCCACCTCGTCAGCGTTTTTCTTGTCGTACTCCGCACACTGTCGGAGGATTTCTGCGTCAATCGCTTTCTGCTCCTTGGCAGAGAATTGAACGCCGAAAATGTGACCGTTCGCTCTCTTGAATACTGCCATCGTCAAATCCCTACCACATGAGACGCAAGCATATCTGCTTGGTGCGTCCACAGGACATTCGGGAAAGCGTGTACGGCGCGGGTGTAATCCCGCCATTCTTCTTTTTCGGTAAACGCACCCATGTGGTAGCGTATACACGCGACTTCCTCATCGGTTAGCGTGAGGAATTGGGAGAGAAGAATGATGGATTTATCACCGTGACCTTTGAAAAGCGTGTTGGGATTATATTCCCAATCAACAATGTGGTCGTGCAAAGCCCCGTCTTTACAACAAGTTCCTCGATACTGGTCGATTTTGCAAAGGTCGTGGAACATACCCACGATGAACGGACTCGCGGGGCGTTTCCACTTGAGAGCGTTCGCCGCCGAAAGCTCCACAAGCAGGTTCATCACCATAAAGGAATGGTCGAACAGACCTCCCGCATAATTACCGTGGTACTTTGTGCTTGCCGGGGCGTTGAAAAATCCGTTTTCACCAAGCCACTTGAGAAAATCGTCTTTGACAATCCCGGCGAGATTGGTACTCATCATAAGGTCAAGGCGTTCTTTATCAGTCATTTTGTACCTCCTCTGTAAACGGCAGGTCACAACATTCCGGGTGATATTGCTGTGTCCACAGCGCACCAAGCATATTCCACAGAAACGCTCTATCGTGTGGTTCGTCCTCGTCACTGCGAATAAACTTGATGTAGTGGCGCACACCGCTGTCGATATAGCAGTGAAGGGGAATACCTTTTTCCCAATTACGCTCACCGTATTTGTTGCAACCGTCCTCATAGTGCTTGGAGACCTCTAACAGAGCCGTATAAAGACTGTCTCTTATACACATCTCCGAGCCCACGAGACATCTCAGGATCT
>ENA-OYZG01000165-OYZG01000165.1-human-gut-metagenome-genome-assembly--contig:-NODE-165-length-20426-cov-5.846056_pt1 | contig 20426 bp, 14 predicted proteins | sample MGYA00244071_ERZ653466 | MGnify/ENA primary metagenome ERZ653466 (study PRJEB26926, sample SAMN06165150) | human gut metagenome | biome: ENVO:00009003; feature: ENVO:2100002; material: ENVO:00002003...
GAGATGTCTCGTGGGCTCGGAGATGTGTATAAGAGACAGCTTTTATCGTGCCCGCGTCGGCGTCAAGAAGATAATAAGTTTCGCCGCTGACTTTTTTGTCGTTTGAAACGTACTCAAAGTATTCGCTCGTGCCATTTGCTGCGATGAGCGTTTTCTGCGGGAACTGCGCGCGCGATCTTCTGTACAAGACCGCCGTGTTGTTTTGGTAATCCCATTCGGTATAAAGGTCACGGTCGAAATCGGGCAAAACGTCTTCAAACTTAATGTTGTTTATCGCGGAATTGAGATCGCCGATTTTCACGTTTGCGACAGTGTCCAGCACGCCGCCCGCGCCAAACGACACGCCGAGAAGATATTGCATTTCGGCGATGGTCATTTCGTTGAGTTCCAGTGATTTAAGCAGCGCGTTGAATCCGTCGATGACAGGCTCCGAAATATGTTCCTGCACAATCGGCTTGCTTGCAAGCCCCGTGGTCGTGTCGATACCCGTCTTTTTCAGAACGTCGCCAAGCGTAAAGCAGTTAAGCACGACTTTCAGATTGTCGTCTTTGAAAACGTCCGCGACCTTTAACGCGCCAAGCGTTTCGCGACTTTTGTCGTCCACCGTGATTTCAAGCGAGTTTTCAAGGATTTTGATGATGTCGATGCCGAAAATACGCTTCACGTCGGACACCGTCGTCTCCTTGATGTTGCCGCCTTTCACCATATCGTAAATGTCAAGTATGGATTTGTTGCGGATTTCAGCGTCCTTGTCGATGAAAGTGAATTCCTGCTTTGTGTAGTTTTCCACGTCGTTGACGGAAACCGCCGCCACCGCGTAGTACACCACGCCCGCAATCGTACCGCCGACAAGCAATACGCCCACGACAAGCCCTAAAATGAATGTAAGAAATTTTCCAAAACCGCCTTTCATAGTTCCTCCGATATATCGTAACGAAACAATATCGCATTATTTACTAATAATTATAATACTATATCAAAAATATATTTGCAAGCGATATGTATTTTTTATATACAATATAAAAATCCACCATTGCTCGGGTTTTTGGAAACCACGCTTTTCAAAAACCGTGAAAGGGGAATTCAGGGTTAGCGGCGCGCAGGCTCCCTGAATGGGGAAAACAACACAAAAAAGCACCCACTTGGGGTGCTTTAATTTATATATGTTGTACGAAACGTCAAGAATTTGATGGGATTTTGACGTTTCTCGGCTGGTTTTGCGAGCGCGCGTACTATTTCGTACGCAACCGAGCAAGTTCTGCCGAAAACTCGAAAGCACGCAAATTATTGACGTTTCGCGTCTTCTTTTGCGCCGATTTTCTTGATCGTCCTATACACCGCTTCGATACCGCCCTCGAAAACGCTGGTCTTTAAGCGATCCGACTTATCGTTGGAAGTGTGGTAATAGTCGGTGGCAATGGGGTTTTGCGCGGCGAAGGTGATGGTTTTTACGCCTGCGCGGCAGAACGGGGTGCTGTCGCAACCGCCGACGGGATTCCATATTCTGCCCGTCTTTTTGACAAGACCGAGTTCCTGCAAGGATTCGTAAAGCATATCGCCGAGTTCCATATCGAATTTGCACATTTGCGCGGCGTCGCCCTGAATGACCTCGAAGTAATCTTCGTCGGAGATGCTGTCGACGTTGATCTGATAGCAATTTTTGAGCATACCATCGTCTTTATGGTGTTTCACGAACGCGCGTGAGCCGCGGAGACCGGATTCTTCGCAAGCCATAGCGGCGCAGATAAGACGGCAGTTTTCGGGCAAATCTTCGGGATGCGCGCTGAAATGTTTTGCGATTTCCTGATTCAAGCCGATGCCCGTAAGGTTATCCATACAGCCGGGGGACGCGATGGTTTTGTCGTGCGACAGGAATTGCGTGATGAAGTAAAGCCCCGGAATGCAGACGATGGGAAGGATATATCCGACGTATGCGTACCATTTCCATGTGGTGATGGTTGCGGCGTTTGTCCACAAGGGATTAGCGTACGTCCCGTCCGCGGCAAACTGCAACACGAATCCGAACACCAGAATCGAAAGGAGCCCTACGACGCCGTAAACGATTTTCGGAATGAATGTTTTGGGGTTTTTCTTTGCAAGATTCCAGTTCCAGCTGCTGTCGTAGTGCGCGGACAACACGATGGTATAGTCTGTCTTGCCGGACAAAGGCTCCTGCACGGTATAGAAGTTTTCGGTGTCTTTCTTTTTCCAAAGGAAGTCGAAAATCTGCGTGTAGAAACCGCCCATAAGCGCGAAGTATATGAAGCAAAGCGCAGCGATTACCGCGCCCGCTATCGGGTAAATAAAGAACGCGATAAGCGCGATAAGTCCGCCAATACCGATGTACGGGATCGAGCCGATTCCGCTTTCGGGTGCAACCTTGAACGGCTCGGACACGGGCTTGATTCCGATATTCTTTTCGTATTCTTCTTTGATGAGTTTGGCGCCGGCGCGTTCTTCGTCGGAACCCGGGAGACGCGGGCCGATTTCCGTTTCGACTTTCTTAATAAAGTCCATCATACTTTCGGAAGCGGCTTTGAAGTCAAAATCTGCCATAATTTCCTCCAACGTTATTAAAAGATAAAGTAATTATAACACAGTGAAAAGGTTTATTTCAATATTTTTCGCGCACAAAGTCCTTTTTGCCCGAAAAAAATTTTCGTTTATGTTCCTTTTTGAAAGAAATACCGCGTTTGTTTTGTATGTTTAATTGTCGTTTCTTTCAATATGATTTCAAGCACAATAATAAAAAAGGGCTGCGCTTGCTGCCCTTTTCTTTTCATTTATTGTTTATTTCGCCCTTTCCCTTAGGCTTTTTATTGCATCCTTATTGTTTTCTCAAAGACTTATCCATAATGCGGGATATATGTCGTTTTTATAACTCGCTTTTGTCCTGTCTAACGAATCATATCTTCTTGCAGTTTTTACTTCGTCTTTGCTTGTTGCTGATGGCGTTCTTAACATAACATCATAATAATTATAACGATAGAAAGATAATTCGTTATCTTTTACTTCTTTTAACGACAACAGAAACACTTTATCAAAAGTGTTTTCGCACACATTCTCGTTTGTTTCATCCATGGTGCTTGCAAGACTGTTGTCAACTTTCGTTTTGAGAATCCTTTTTCTTAATTCTTCGCTTCTAAAAGACTCATTATAAAACTCATTATTCAGCCATGCTCGTATCGTGCTTTTTGCATAATTGTTACTTCCGTTTTCGTCAAAAGGCAATTCTTCAACGCTCGTTCTTGATACAACAAACGCTTTTCCGTCTTCTTTTTTGACAATTTTCCATTCGATAATTTCCTCATACGTCCAAGAAATTTTGCCGTCGGCCGAGTAAAGTCCCGTATATTCTATATCGTTATAAGTTATCTCAATATACCATTTGTCGTTATCGTCCTTTTTCCAGTTTCCGGGGTTTCGTTCCGTCGGCGTTTTGCCAGCGAGATTTTTTAATTCATTTTCGGTTGTTGAATTACTTAAATTCCGTTTTACTTTACCAAAATACAGTATATCGTAGTTTTGCCTTACTTTCCAACTTTCTCTCAGGATTACATTTTTATAAACTTTGTCATTATCAAAATCCCACTTTATTTCTGCATACCATCCCGAAAAAATCAAGCCGTCTTCCGAAACGGGGTCTTGCGGTCTATCAACTAACCGATTTTTGAGAACGGACTGTTTTTCAATTATTTCGCCCGTGCTTGATAAGAAAGTCACGTCGTATTGTTTTACTTTTGCCTCAAACGTTCTTTCGCTTTCTATGTATTGTCCTTGACAATCCCATGAAATAAAGGCGGGATCACGGCACACCGGGCCAAGCCCGTTATAAACGGTATGGGTTAAAACCTCCTCTTGCGCGACAACAGCGTTATCAAACGTAAAAGTCAGCGTCGCATAATAGTTCTTAAAAACATTAAGCCTGTACGTTCTGTCAACTTTTCCGTTTGCCGACGTTACCACAACAAAATATATATTATTTCCTTTTGACGGCGCAATGGTTTTTGTTGCGTTTGCAAGGTCTTCCGTTACGGCGGGCGCGGCATATAATTTCCAACTGCAATTTTTTGTAGTTTTAATCATGCCGCTTAAATCAATCAATTCAATATCGGGGGACACTTCCAGATAAATATCCAGCCCGTCTACCTTCCCGTTTGTAATCGACAAAACACTTGCTCTTTCGTCCGTTTCGCCCGAATCGAGAATCTTTTCGTTGTTCCTGTTCGTCTTGATTGTCTTTTGGCAGGCAACAAGCCCAAAACATACTAAAATTGCTATAACACAAGCAAAAATTATCTTAACCCTTTTCACTTTTACCCCTTTCTTCGCAAGAAACAATCTCCTGCGCCTTTCTGTTTTAATTTCACTGGCAGATTGTCAGTATTAAGTTTATTATACTGGCAGTGTGCCATAGTGTCAATATGAATAAGGATTCTTTGGCACAGTCTCTTTTGTTGAAAGACAGAATTGCGGAACTTCGGAAAGAAAAAGGTCTTTCGCAAGTCGCACTTGCAAAGCAACTTGACGTCGACTCGTCAACGATTGCAAAGTACGAAACGGGCGACCGCTTTCCCGACGTTATTATGCTGATGAAACTTGCGGATTTTTTCGACGTTTCCGTCGACTACATTATCGGAAGAAAGAATTTTTAATCGGATATATAATGACATTACCACCGCAACTGCGGTGGTAATGTCTTTTGATGTGTTTTAGGATTAAGGAATTATGGATTGTGATCAATGTTAATTTCGGGGCGCGGGGGGATTTCCGCCCTGTCCGCCGGGTTGACCGCCGCCGGGTTGTCCGCCACCGGGTTGCTCGGGTTGTCCGCCCTGTCCGCCGTTCGACCGCACGCCGATTGCCGTTATCGTATCGGTCACCGAAAAGCTTGCAAGAAGGTTTTCGTCCGCATACAGACTATACGTGCCGTTGGTTGCGAGTTCGGGCGTTGACAGGATTATCGCCTGCGCCTGTTTTTTGAGCGTTATGCGGACCATTTCGCCGCCGTCCGCGTTTGTCAGAATGATTTCCGAGCCCGCCGGGACAGTGTTTACGCCGTACACAAGCATGTTGGATTTTGAGTTCGACGCGGGGATTTCCAGCATTTCTTTGGACGACGCGACGAATACGTTGCCGCCGTCGATAAGGATTCCGCCGTCTGCGTCAAGTCCTGTGTCCGCGCCCGTCGTGGGTCCGTATACGATAAGTGTGCCGCCCGTGACGTAAATCGTGCCGTTGCTGTCCAAGCCGTCGCCCGACGCGTCGACCGTTATCGTTCCGCCCGAGATAATGATATGTTCGTTCACGCTTTCATCGTCGCTTGCGGCGTTTATGCCGTCGCTTGCGGTGATGTAAATCGTGCCGCCGCCTATTTCAACGTATGCGCCCTCGATTCCTTCGTATGCGCCGTTCACGGTGATTTCGCCGCCGTCGATTTTCACAAGTTCATCGGCATGGATTCCGTCGTCGAGAGTGGTAAGATCAAGCGTGCCGCTTTTTATAAGCACGTTTCCGGAGTTCGTGTGGATCGCGTCGTCGGACGAATCTATTTTCACGCGTGCGCCGTCAATGACGATAAAGTAATTCGAATTTTTTGTGACGGCGTATTCCGTGCCGTCGATTTCATATTTGATTTCGCCGCACTTGATGCCTTTCGCGCTTTGAATCATCGCGTATCGCGCGCCCTTTGTCGCTACGTCGTCGGTCTTTTTATGGGTGTCGCCGCTTTTGATATATCTGAAATCGTCCTCGGTAAGGTCGTATGCCGCCATGCTTTCTTCGCTGTAACTCACAAACGTTGCCGAGGTTTCAATATCCACGCTTCCGCCCGTGATATATACGAACGTGTCCGCCTGAATTCCGTCGCCCGAGACGCTTGCAAAAACCTTGCTGTTTTTAAGAGAAACGTATCCTTCGTTCAAAGTAAACTCTTGCGTTTCATCGTCACATTCCGCATTTAACGCGTCTTTTCCAGCGGATAAAACGTTTATTTTGGCGTTTTCCGTTTCAATGAACCTTGCGGACAAAGCGTGGTTTCCGGCGGTCAAATTTATCGTAGAATCCGCAATCGAAAGCCCTTTTGAAACCTTGATACCGTTCTTTTTCGCGCTTACTTTTATCGTTCCCGTGCCATTGATTTTCAGCGTGCCTTTGACGTGGATCGCGTTCACGTCGTCACCCTTACTTGTCACTTCGTTTTCGGTGTTTTCGCACGCGGTGATTATAAGCGTCGATTTTTTATTCGTGTTTGAAATCGCAATTCCCGTGCCGCCCGATATCGTCGCGTCGTTCAGAAACAGATGCACCGTTTCGCCGTTGCCGACGCTCACGGTTATCCCCGCGTACGCGCCCGTCAATATATAACTGCCCGCGGTCGTTATCGTCGTTACGTCGTTTGAAAGTGCGATTGCTCCGTCCGCGTTCACGTCTTCGGACTGTGCCGACAAATCAACGGCCGCCGCCTTTTCCACCGCGCTTTCTTTTTCGCTCACGTCGTAAACTGTCGGCGCGACGGCAGTCGTTTTTTTCAGCCCGCCGCTTTTGTCGTTTTCACTGTTGCAGGCGACAAGCGAAAACGAACATATCGCAATAATCGTTACTACCAAAACTTTCAAAATCCTCTTTTTCATGTTCCTGCTCCATTTTCTTTCATTTTTAAGCATAAGCCTTAATTTTATTAAAAATTTTTCATAAAAGATACTTAAAATTTCGGCAAAGTCGTGTTCGCGACAAGGTTTTCGCCGTGTCGATAACGCTATATCCTTATATAATTCGTAAACACCAAATAAAAAAGCACCGCTTTCGCGATGCTTTCTGTTTTGTTTGATTTGCCTTATTCTTCGTCGGAAACGGTTTCGTTTACGGCGTTGATTTCGGCGTTGACTTCCGCCGCTTCTTCCGAGCTTTCGTTATCGACGGGGAATTCGGAATCTGTCGCGGACGTTACTTCCGTCACGTCTTCGGTCGTCGTCACGGGATTGCCGTTTTCGTCAAGCACGACTTCTTCTTCGGGTTCTTCGTGCGGGACGACCGCAATCGACATAATCTTGCTGCCTTCCCTGAGGTTCATGACTTTTACGCCCTTGGTATCCCTGCCGATCTTGCGAATTTCGTCCGCCGCGACTCTGATAATGATGCCGTTGTCGGCGATAATCATAATATCGTTGTCAGCGTTGATCATTTTCAGGCACACGAGTTTTCCGGTTTCCTCGTTGAACACGCCCGCTTTGACGCCCATACCCGCACGGCCTTGCACGCGGTATTCGTCGGGCGAGGAGCGTTTTCCGAAGCCGTTTTCGGAGATTGTCAGAACTTCTTTGTCTTCTTCGACCATTGCCATATCGACGGCGTAGTCGCCGGGGTTCAGCTTCATACTGCGTACGCCCTGGCAGTCTCTGCCCATTGCGCGGACGTCTGCCTCGCGGAAGCGGATACACTTGCCTTCGTGCGACGCAATGATAAGTTCTTCATCGCCTTTCGTGATCATTGCCGCGATGAGTTCATCCCCGTCAACCAACCGAATCGCCTTTTTACCGGTCTTTCTGATGCTTTCAAACTCGGATAATGCCGTTTTCTTGATAAGCCCTTGTTTGGTTGCGAGCATCAGATAGCCTTCGCCGCGTTCGGGCACGGGAAGGAGCGTCGCGACCTTTTCGCCGGGATCGAGCTGCAAAATATTGACGACCGCGCGCCCGCGGGAGTTCCTGGACGCCTCGGGAATTTCGTACCCTTTGATGACGTAAACCTTGCCGAAGTTGGTGAAGAACATAAGGTCGTCGTGGGTGGACGTCGTGAAGATGCTTTCCACAAAGTCTTCGTCTTTCGTCTTATGCGCGGTGATGCCCACGCCGCCCCTGTGCTGGCTCTTATATTCCGCAACGGGCTGACGTTTGACGTATCCGCCGTGAGTCATCGAAACGACGATGTCTTCCTTTTCGATAAGGTCTTCGATATTGATTTCGGAATAATCGTAGGACACTTCGCTGCGACGCGGCGTATTGTACGTTTCCTTGACCTCCAAAAGTTCTTTCTTGACGATGTCGTTGACTTTATTGATGTCGGCAAGAATTTCCTTGTAGTTGGCGATTTCGACTTCTTTTTGGGCAAGTTCGTCGTTGATTTTTTCGACTTCCAGAGAAGTAAGTCTGCGAAGTCTCATTTCAAGGATTGCCGCCGCCTGCTTGTCGCTGAGAAGGAACCTTTCCATAAGGGCTTTCGCGGCGGAGTCGTTGTCGGCGCTTTCTTTGATGACCTTAATGACCTCGTCGATGTTCGCAAGCGCGATTGCAAGACCTTTTAAGATATGTTCCCTTTCTTCCGCCTTTTCAAGGTCGAACCTCGTACGGCGGGTGATGACGTCTTCCTGGTGCTTGATGTAATAAGTCAGGATTTCTTTCAGATTGAGAATGCGCGGTTTTTTATCGGCAAGGACAAGCATAATCATACTGAAACTGATTTGCATCTGGGTTTGTTTGTAAAGCGTGTTCAGAACGACCTGCGCGTTCGCGTCCTTTTTGATGTCGATTACGACGCGGAGACCGTGACGGTCGGATTCGTCCTTAATGTCCGAAATGCCCTCTATTCGCTTGTCTTTGACCTGGTCGGCGATATTTTCGATAAGGCGCGCCTTGTTGACCTGATACGGAAGTTCGGTAACGACGATTCTCGTCCTGCCGTTTGCCATTTCTTCGATTTCGGTGCGGGCGCGGATTATGCAGCCGCCGCGACCGGTTTTGTATGCCTGACGAATGGACGCACGGCCGAGAACTATGCCTGCCGACGGAAAATCGGGCGCGGGAACGAATTTCATAAGGTCTTCGACTTCCAGTTCGGGATTTTCCATAAGAGCGACGGTGGCGTCGATAACTTCGCCCAGATTGTGCGGGGGAATGGACGTCGCCATACCGACGGCGATACCGTCCGAACCGTTCACGAGAAGGTTGGGATAACGCGAAGGAAGCACGACGGGCTGTTCACGCGTGTCGTCGAAGTTGGGGCAGAAGTCCACGACGCGTTTGTCAAGGTCGCGGATCATTTCGTTGGCGATTTTGGAAAGCCTTGCTTCTGTGTAACGATAAGCCGCCGCAGGGTCGCCGTCGACCGAGCCGAAGTTGCCGTGTCCGTCGATAAGCGGGCAGCGGATCGAGAAGTCCTGAGCAAGCCTTACGAGAGCGTCGTAAACCGAGCTGTCGCCGTGGGGGTGATATTTGCCGAGAACGTCGCCGACGATAAGCGCGCACTTTCTGAACGGCTTGTCGCAGGTCAGATTAAGTTCGCTCATGCTGTAAAGGATACGGCGGTGTACGGGTTTCAGACCGTCCCTGACGTCGGGAATCGCACGGGATACGTTGACCGCCATTGCGTAGGCGATGAACGATTTTTTCATTTCCTGGTCAAGGTCGATTTTGACGATTTTCGACATCCCGAGATGTTCGACGAAATCTTTATCTTTCTGAGAATCGTTATTTTTGATTATCATTTTTCATCTCTCCTTAAATGTCAAGTTCTGTTACGAGCGTCGCGTTGTCTTCGATAAACTGACGGCGCAGTTCGGGCTGTTCGCCCATAAGAACGGTGAATATTTCGTCCGCGGCGATTGCGTCGTCCATATTTACGCGCAGCAGCGTGCGGGATTTAGGATCCATCGTGGTTTCCCAAAGTTGTTCGGGGTCCATTTCGCCAAGACCTTTGTAACGCTGAATTTCGTTGCCCTTTCTTCCGACGGAATCGAGATATTCGTTAAGTTCGTCATCGGAATAACAATATTTGACGGTTTTGCCCTTCGTGACTTTGTAAAGCGGGGGCTGCGCGATATAAACGTGGCCGTTTTCGATGAGCGGGCGCATGAAACGGAAGAAGAACGTGAGCATAAGTATGCGGATATGGCTGCCGTCAACGTCGGCATCCGTCATACAGATGATGCGGTTGTAACGAAGCTTGCTTTCGTCAAAATCTTCCTTGATGCCCGCGCCGAACGCGGTGATCATCGTCTTTATTTCTTCGTTTTCAAGGACCTTATGGAGCCTTGCCTTTTCAACGTTCAGGATTTTACCGCGGAGGGGCAGTATTGCCTGAAAACGTCTGTCGCGCCCCATCTTTGCGCTGCCGCCTGCGGAGTCGCCCTCGACAAGGTAAATTTCGCAAAGAGAAGGATCTTTGTCCGAACAGTCGGCAAGTTTGCCGGGGAGCGTGGTGCTTTCAAGGGCGGATTTGCGCCTTGCAAGGTCGCGCGCGTTCCTTGCGGCTTCTCGTGCCTTCTGGGCGAGAACGCCTTTCATAATCAAATCTTTGGCTTCTTTGGGGTGTTCTTCGAGATACGAGCCCAACCCTTCGGCCATAGCCTTTGCGACGACCGTACGCATTTCGCTGTTGCCGAGTTTCGTCTTGGTCTGACCTTCGAACTGCGGGTTGGTGAGTTTCACGGAAATAACCGCCGTCAAGCCTTCCCTGACGTCGTCGCCCGAAAGTTTTTCGTCGCCTTTCAGAATATTGTTGTTTTTGCCGTAATCGTTGATGATTTTGGTGAGCGAGTTTTTGAAACCTTCCAGGTGCGTGCCGCCTTCTTCGGTATTGATGTTGTTGGCGAACGCGAAAATGGTTTCCGAATAACTGTCGTTGTACTGCATCGCGATTTCGACCTCGCCGTTTTCGTAACTTTCGTCAAAATAAATGACCTCCGGGAAAACGGTCTCTTTGTTTTTATTCAGACTTTCGACAAACTGGACGATACCGCCTTCGTAATGGAAAGTTTCGTCGCGTGCGGGCTCTTCGCGGCGGTCGATAAGCTGAATGGTCAACCCGCGGTTGAGATACGCAAGTTCGCGCAGGCGGATTTTCATCGTGTCGTAATTGAAATCGAGCGTCTCGAAAATTTCGGGATCGGGATAAAACTGAATCGTCGTGCCGGTGCGGTCGGTCGTGCCGACTTCCTGCAACGGACGTTGCGCGATGCCCCTGTTGAAAATTTGTTTGTATATTTTTCCGTTCTGGTAAACGGTGGCTTCCAACCATTCGGACAATGCGTTCACGCAGGATACGCCGACGCCGTGCAGTCCGCCCGAGATTTTATAGCCGCTGCCGCCGAATTTTCCGCCGGCGTGCAACTTCGTCAGAACGACTTCAACGGCGGATTTGCCCTCTTTCGGGATAATGCCCGTGGGGATTCCGCGGCCGTTATCGACGACTTTGCAGCTGCCGTCCTTTTCAATCGAAACGATGATTTTGTCGCAGTATCCGGCAAGAGCCTCGTCGATACTGTTGTCGACGACTTCCGTAACAAGGTGATGCAAGCCCCTTTCGTCGGTCGAGCCGATGTACATACCCGGTCTTTTACGGACGGGATCCAGCCCTTCGAGGACCTGTATCGCGCCCTGGTCGTAAGATAAATTTTGTTGTTCCATAATACCTCCGTTTATATGAAAATAAAACCGTGTTTTTCAAAATGTGAAAAAAGCGCGCGCCCAGACAAATTGCTTATGTAAGCATGTTGTTTTCCGTCTTCGTCGTCGTAAAAAACGACGCTTCTGGGTTCGCCGGTTTTTTGTACCTTTATCATGCCTTCCGAAATGATTTCGTCAAGAGCCAGGGACAAGGTCGAATTTCCGACGCCTTCGTCGATTATCGCGACGACGTCCGTGTAAAACACGCGCATACGCTCTCCCGCGTACGCAATGCGTGCGCACGCATAAAGTAATAAGTATAATAATTATAACATATTATCAATAAATTACAAAACGTTTTTCGCGTCTTTTTGATAAATTATCCTTTTTTACGGGATTTTCGGGGCTTTTAAGGGCAAAATTCAATTTGTCGTGGGGGAATATATCCGTTTTTCTTATTTCGGTTCTGATAACCCCTGCGGCGCGGACGTCTTTTTTTACAGTTCCGCCGCGGATAAGAAACCGCGCGTTTTACCGATACTTCCTAAAAATTCTTTTACTTTCTTTTCCGATATGATATAATAACCGTATGTTTATCAAATCGCTTCAACTGAAAAATTTCAGAAACTACGACGCGGCGTCCGTTACTTTCGGACAAGGCATCAACGTGCTTTCCGGCGAAAACGCAAGCGGAAAGACGAATATGCTGGAAGCGATTTATCTGTTGGGACTTGGCAAATCCCCCCGTACGAGCCGCGAAAAGGAGATTATTTCGTTCAACGCCGAGCGCGCGTATATCAAGGCGGAAATCGCAAAAAAATATCGCACGCACGTCATCGAAATCGTAATTGAAAACAAAGGCGCGAAAAAAATAAAAATCGACAATCTTCCCGTGAAAAGACTGTCCGAACTTATCGGTATCGTCAACGTCGTGTACTTCTCCCCCGACGAAATGCGTTTCGTGAAAGCAGGCCCCGACGAACGACGGAGATTTTTGGACATTTCCCTTTCGCAACAATCGAAAACTTACTTTAAGTCGCTTGCAAAATACAACAAAATTCTGCAACAAAGAAACACCCTTCTCAAAAACGAAAACCGCAACGAAAACCTGAAAACCCTTTTGTCGATATGGGACGAGGGTATGGCGGAAGTCGGCGCGAATCTGATTCTTGCAAGGAAAAATTACGTAAAGAAACTTTCAACCCTTGCAAAAGACTCTCACTTTGAATTGTCGGACGGAAAAGAAACTCTGTCGCTGCAATACGAGTGCGCGATAAAAGGCGACACTTACGACGAAATTTACAATAATTTACTTTCCGCATTTTCGACGTCGGTGGAGCGCGACCGCGCCCTTATGTATACGTCACAAGGTCCGCACCGCGACGATATTAAAATAATATTAAACGACGTGGACGCAAGAAAATTCGCGTCGCAGGGACAGCAGCGAAGCGTGTCGCTTTCGGTCAAAATCGCGGAACTCACTCTTTTCAAAAACGAAACGGGCGAAGCCCCGATTTTACTTCTGGACGATGTGCTGAGCGAGCTTGACGTGGCGCGCCGCGAAAAACTTATCGAACTTGCAAACCGCACGCAAACGGTGATTACGTGTACGGAATTTGATGTTAAACCCCTTAATTTGTCAAAACTGTACGTCGTAAAGAACGGCACCGTCACCGAAAAAAGATAAAATAAGCGCAAAAAACTTTCTTAAATAAATATACTTTATTTTTATAATATATACCGATTTTGTTTGTATTTTTCGGTCAATAATGTTATCATATATTTATTATGATCGATATCAATACCCTTTGGAACGACACCAAAATCAAATTATCCGCAAGACTTCAGGCGATAAGTTACGAAGTATGGATTGAAAAACTGGAACCGATTTGTTTTATCGGTCATACTCTCGTGCTGCAAACGGGAAGTCAGAGCAGTAAAAACACAATCGTGAAAAATTACCGCGAAACAATCCTCGAAGCGGTGAAAGAAGTCAACCCCATTATCTCGGACGTTAAGATTATTATCGAATCCGAAAAAGCCGACTGCTTAAAACAGCAGGACTATACATTGGGGGACGAACTTGTCGTGAAAAAGGTTGAAAAATCCGATGACGCGGGTTTCTCGTTCAATAAAAAATATACCTTTTCAAACTTTGTCGTTGGTAAACCCAACGAGATCGCCTTCGCCGCGGCGCAAGCCGTGTCCGAGCATCCCGGCGGTCGTTTCAATCCCCTGTTTATATACGGCGGAGTCGGGCTTGGAAAAACCCACCTTATGCACGCAATCGGAAATTACATAAACGCAAAATTTCCTCAAAAACGCATAATGTACATCACGACGGACAAATATATCGCCGACTATGTGGAGTCGATAAGAGATTCCAAAACAAGCGTCGCTTTCCGTGAAAAATATCGTTCCGTCGACGTGCTTATGATTGACGATATTCAGTTTATCGCGTCGAAACAAGGCACACAGGAGGCGTTGTTCCACACCTTCAACGATTTATATCAGAACGACAAACATATCATTATTTCGTCGGATCGTCCGCCAAAGGAAATCGCTCCCCTTGAAGAAAGGCTTCGCACCCGTTTCCAGTGGGGACTTCTTGCGGACATTCAACCGCCCGATATCGAAACGAGAATCGCAATTCTCAAAAAGAAAGCCGACGCCGAAAACTTTTATCTTTCGGACGATGTCGCGTCGTTTATCGCCAGCAATATGGAAAACAACATTCGCGATCTTGAAGGGCTTCTGAATAAGGTTATGTTTTATTCCCAACTTTCGGGACAGCCGGCGTCGCTTGCGATTGCGAAAGAGGCTCTTTCCGGGTATATCGAAACGAAAAAGGAACACTTTGACGCATACGACGTGCTTTCGACAACCTGCAAATATTTCGGCGTTTCCGAAAACGACGTTATCGGTAAAAAGAAAAACAAGGAATTTGTGGAGCCAAGAATGATCGCGATTTATCTTATCTGCGACATGCTTTCCGTTCCCCTTGTGTCGATCGGCGGTATTTTCGGCGGCCGCGATCACGCGACGATAATCCACGCGCGCGACAAAATTTCGGACCTCATTTCATCGAATAGCGGCGCGTCACAAAAACTAAAAATACAAATCAACGACATAAAAGACATGCTCTATAAACGCTGATTGTAGATATGTTCATAATAATTAAAAGTTTTCAACAAAGTTGTTAACATCAAAATCCACAACTTGTTGTTGGAAGCCACACGGTTTTGTCAATATCTTGTGCGAAACGTTCACCTTTAACTTTTCCACAACCCTTATTAACAAAATCATCATCAAGTATAAAATAACAATAAATAATTAAGGAGAAAACGATGAAACTTTCTTGCGACAGCCTTGACTTATCAGACGCTTTAACACAGGTGGGAAAAGCCCTTCCCTTAAAGAAAGTAATGCCGATATTGAACGGTATTAAACTGAAAGCGGAAGGAGATACTTTGACGCTTACCGCAACGGATCTCGAACTTTCAATCGAAAAGAAAATAAAGGCGGATATTTTCACCGAAGGAGAAACTGTTATCCTTGGAAAATATTTTACGGAATACGTCAGAAAAATCGATAAGGAAGACGTTATTATCGATACATCCGAGGAAAACACCCTTAAACTTACCTACGGCGAAAATAACGGCTATATACAGACAATGGAAGCAGACGAATATCCCGCTTTCAAAAACGTCAACGACGAAAACTCTTTTTATATTGTAAAGAAAGAGTTGAAAAACCTTATCGAAAAAATTATATTCTGCACCGCAAGCGAAGATAACCGCCCTACCCTTAAAGGTTGTAGCATTGAAATTTCCGACAATAAAATAATCGGCGTCGCGTCAGACGGATACCGCCTTGCTTATTGCAAAAAAGAAATCGAATACGGCGGAGCGGATATTAAAATAATAGTCCCCGCAAGAAGTATGAGCGAAATTTCAAAACTTCTTGACGACAGCGACGAAAACGTAAAGGTGAGTATCGAGAAAAACTATTTCATGGTCGATCTCGAAAACACCAAAATAGTAACGCGACTTATCGAAGGCGAATATATCAATTACAATAAGATTATTCCTTCCGACTTCACAACCACCGTGTTTGTCGATAAAAAGGCGTTGGACACTGCAATCGACCGCGCGTCGCTTGCAACCCGCACTGAAAAGAAAAGCGTCGTAAAACTTGAAATCCGCGAAAAGAGAATGTCGATATCTGCGGAAAGCGAAATCAGCGGCATCAACGAAATCGTCAATATCGACCTTCTTGGACACGACCTTAACATCGGGTTCAACGCAAGATATCTTTCGGACAGCCTGCGCGCGATAAGCGACGATTTTGTGAAACTTTGCTTCACGACTTCGACCGCGCCCGGCGTCATCGTACCTACGGAAAAGAAGGAAGACGAATATCTTTACCTTATTTTGCCCGTGCGTATTATCAACTGACAAAAACTTATTCCAAAACAAAAAAACACACTGCGAAAAAAGCAGTGTGTTTTGTTTTAACCTTTTTGTTATTTTTCTTCTTTGACTTTTCTTATCGGAAACATAAGAAAGTTTTCGTTGGTTTTCGGATTGGTGAAATTCTGCACGCTTCCGACAAGGTTTATCTTATTTGCGATAAGGTATCCGATAAGTTCCTTAAAAGTTTCGGTCGACTCCACCTTTGCCTTTATATATTCAAAAGACGGAATCACCCATTTTGTCCAGCCGCTTGGCGCGACGGCGTCGTCGACGGCTTCGACACCCGCAAGATAAAGCCCGTTTTCATATCCGCCTTCCCACGGCTTAAAAGACAGTGATTCATCGCTCATAGCGCCCCACAAACCTTTAAGCGCGCCCGACTCGTCCCACTTTGCAAGATAAGATATTTCCGAAAAGTTTTTATTTAATTCCGTCCATAAATCTCTGACGAAATCTTTGCCGTCTTTCGACGAACCGCACTTCCCGATCAAGGTAATTTTAGGCAAGGTTATTCTGGTGGTTTCCATACTTTATCTTAAAAATTAACGTCTTAAACTGTCGATTAAGTCGTAAATGCGTTGCAAATCGTCGTTGGAATAATAGTTTATTCGGATTTGTCCTTTTTCTTCGCCGCCAAGGATTGTGACCTTTGTGTTGAAGATTCGTTTCATATCGTTGACAAAGCCTTTAAGTTCCTTCGATTGTTTTTCCTTTCTTGCGCCGGTCGGTATAAGTTTCCTGCCGAGATAAAGTTGGATTTGCTGTTCAAGATCTCTCACGGACATTTTGTTGTCGCACGCTTTATTGGCGTAATATACCTGCACTTCGGGGTCGGTAACGACGACAAGACATCTTGCGTGGCTTCCCGAAAGTCTGCCTGCCCTTACGAGTTCCAGAACTTCTTTGTCAAGCGACAAGAGCCTTAAAAGGTTGGTTACGACGGGGCGGCTCATTCCGATACGTTCCGCCGCTTCTTCCTGCGTCAGGTCGCACGATTTGATAAGTTCCGCGATACCTTCCGCCGCTTCGACAGGGTTCAAGTCCTCACGTTGAAGGTTTTCAATAAGGGCGATTTCCCTCATTTCGCGCGGGGTAAGTTCCCTTACGACGCACGGCACCGAGGTAAGACCGGCAAGTCGCGCCGCGCGGAAACGCCTTTCGCCCGCGATTATGACGTATCTGTTGCCGCTTCTCAAAACTATCAGAGGCTGGATAATGCCGAATGTCTTAATCGACGCCGCAAGTTCTTCCAGAGCGGCTTTGTCAAAAACTTTACGCGGCTGATAAGGGTTGGTGTCGATAAGGGAAATATCGACGTTCATTATTTCGCGGGATACGGCGGATTCGCTTTTTTCCGCAATCGTTTCTTCTTCCTTCATATTGCCGAGCAAGGCAGCAAGACCTTTTCCGATACCTTTGTTTGACATAAAACACCTCGTATGTAAAAGTATTTTTTTTCAGTATAACATTAAAAAGGCGAATAATCAATTATTTATAAAAATTTGTGAAACATTATTTTTGTGAAACATAAGAAAACAAAAAGCGGATAAAATAAAAAAACGCTGTTTTCACAGCGGATTTTTCTTGATTGCGCCAAATTTTCTCGGATAAATTTTCGGAGTGTCTTCAATCTTTTCGTAAACGACGATGTTTCTTTCGCCGACGTCAAAAGGAAGACAGAAATTGAAAACTTCGGTTTTTTTCGCGTTGAGTGCGGCTTCCGCCGTCTTTGCGGTTTCCACGTCGGACAAATCCTTGCCCTTATAATTTATAAAAACGCCGTGCTTTTTAAGGAGCGGGATTGAAAGTTCCAGAAGAATATTCGTCTGACCGACCGCCCTTGCGACGACGACGTCGGCACTCCCCCTTAAAAGTTTTTCGCCCGCTTCTTCCGCCCTTAAATGTTTGGCTTTTGCGTTTTTAAGGGAAAGTTCGCTTACGGCAAAGTTCAGAAAATCCACGCGTTTTGAAAGCGCGTCAAGCATAATTACGGCAATATCGTCACGGATTATTTTAAGTGGTATCGACGGGAATCCCGCGCCAGCCCCGATATCGACGACGGCGGCGTTTTCTTTTATGAATTTTGCGGCGGAAATACTGTCGACAATATGTTTTACGATAAACTCTTTTTCGTCAGTAATGGCAGTTAAATTGACGTTTTTGTTGTATTCAACCACAGTTTCGTAAAATTTGTAAAGCTTTTCGCATTGGTTGTCGGTAACGCTTATGCCGACGGATTCAGCCGCGGTTTTAAGCGTTGTAAAAAAGGATTCAGTCATTCTTTTTCGCTTTCCTTTTTGTGAAATATTTTTTCATGTGGTCGCGCAATCCGCCGGTTGCGTAGTCGGATTTCACGATAAGAATGCAGACAAGCGCAACGAGTATCGCGACGGCGCAGTACGGGAACAGCACGCTGTAATCGCCGACTTTCACGACCTCGGTATTGACGCCGTTTACGATTTGTTCGATGACGTACGTCTTGCCCGTTTTCTTGCCGACTTCCTTGATTACGTAGCCGGCGAGTATGGGAGTGACGACCATTGCGGCGGTTGTAGAGCCCGCAAAGATACCCGTGTTTTGCCCGATGTTTTTGGCTTTGCTGAGTTCCAGATAAAACGGATACAGATTAGCCATTGCAAAGCCGTAGCCGACGCCCTCGACCATAAAGAAGAAAACAAGCGGGATTTTCAGTTCAAGTCCCGAGTCTTTTTTGGAAAACGGCATCGCGGCAAGCAGCGCGACCATCATAAGCGCAAGTCCAATCGTTATCGTGTACTTACGGCCGATTTTCTTTGCGACGTGAGAAGCGAATATAAACCCGGGCAGCGCGCCGATTATGACGAATACCAGCGGCAGTTGCGGCATTTTGAAGCCGAGCATTACGTCGCTGTACACGGTGAAATTCGACACGAGCGCGTTGTACGCGATATAAAAGAAGAACACGCTTGCAAGAATGAAAATCTTATTGAAAAGATTGCCCTTCATCTGCTGCTTGTCAAGTTCTTCCACAACGACGGTTTCGCTTTTGTATTTTTCGGGGTAGTCGCGTTTATATTCTTCCAAACGACGATTGAAGTCGTCCGTCACCCGTTTTTCGCTGAAAGTGAACGAGTATGCGGCAACCGTTATAAGGCTGCTGCCGACAACCGCAAGACAAATCGGCAAAAATTGTGAGTTTTTCGCGGCTTTAAGGGGCATGAACGCCATCGCCAGCACGATACCCACGGCGGTGAACGCGACGGACACAAGATTCGCAATCGAGTTTGCCCTGCCTCGGTCGGGTTCGTATACGAAATCGGGCACGAGAGAAAGCCCCGCGCTTCTGTACGCCGCCATCGCGACAAGCGTCACCGTCAGTGACACGATATACGGGGCGAGTTGCCTTTTCGAGGCGAATACGCCCACAAGACACAGCCCGATAAGAGATATCGCCGTGCCGACGTAAATGTACGGCGTGCGCTTGCCGAAACGACTTTTGCATCTGTCCGAAAAGTGCCCGAAAAGCGGCAGAACAAAAAGCCCGACAATATTGTCGATTGCAAGAATCCACCCGCTTTCGTACGGTTCGAGCGCGAAAGAATACGTGTTTATTGATTGAATAAGCTGATCGTATACGTTCCAGAAAATCGAAATCCAGCCGAATACAAGCGATGCGAGCGCAACGTTTCTCTTATCGAATTTCATAAATACCTCTTCAATCCGAAATTATACCATACGCCGCGACGGTTTAACAAATCATTTGGTTGAAATTTCGGGAAGATATGGTATACTTATGTAAAATATATCGACAAAAAAGGACTGTTATGAAAAAATTCGGAATGGTTATCGCAATCGGACGCGAAGTCAAAGGCGTGCTCGAAGCCTTCGGGAAAGTCGAAAAAATTCAAAATAAGCCGTACGACACGTACCTTGTCAGCCGCGAAAACGCCCTGATTTACGTCGCGGTGTCCGGCATGGGCGAAATATCGGCCGCGGGAGCAACCGAGTTTTTAATCGCGAAATACGACGTACGGGCGATATTCAACTTCGGTTTCGTCGGGACGCTTACGAAACGCTTCGGCTGCAAGGACGTCGCGGTTGTCGAAAAAGTCGTGCATTACGAAATCGACACGTCGGCAATCGACAACGTGAAAGCGGGCCATTACGACGAAAATCCCGACCCGTACTTTTATTTCGACAAAACCCTTATTTCCGCGGTGAAAAAGGATTTCCCAAAAATTAAGACGGCAAGGCTTGCTTCCGGGGATAAGTTCATTTCGTCAAGCGAAGTTAAAGATAAACTTATTGCGGATTTCGACGCCGAAATCTGCGATATGGAAGGCGCGGGAATTTGCATTATCGCAAACAAAAACGGAGTGCCTGCTCTGAGCCTTAAAATCGTCAGCGACAACGCCGACGAAACAAGCCCCGCCGACTTCAACGAAATCGCAGACCAAGGGACAAGCGATTGCGCGAAAATAATCGTCGACGTTATCGACGCGATTGCGCGCGAAAAATAAAAAGGCAAAAAGCCGAAAAATCACGAAAAAAACAAAGGATAAAATTTTATATATTATATAATAATATATAA
>ENA-OYZG01000174-OYZG01000174.1-human-gut-metagenome-genome-assembly--contig:-NODE-174-length-19938-cov-5.302218_pt1 | contig 19938 bp, 10 predicted proteins | sample MGYA00244071_ERZ653466 | MGnify/ENA primary metagenome ERZ653466 (study PRJEB26926, sample SAMN06165150) | human gut metagenome | biome: ENVO:00009003; feature: ENVO:2100002; material: ENVO:00002003...
GCAGCGTCAGATGTGTATAAGAGACAGTGAGTGCACTTTGGCTAGAGGTAAATACTTGGAAATCCTTGATTGCTGTGCAAGGGAAACATCGCATGAAACGAAATTTCAATATTGAAGAAGACCTTTCACCACGTAGCTTTGCCCCTGGAGTTGGAAACACACCTGATATGGAACTCTACCTTGATAATACAATTCTATTACCTGAGGTTTCCCTTATGACAGGTGTACGCCAGTGGGAACATGAAGCATCCAGTGTAATTGACCATGTACTCCATTTTATGGAACGAACACCTGATAAACAAGTATTAGGATTATTTATTTCTTCCCGCATCCACTTGCGCACTATGTGGCAATTCTTTTTATTAAACAGAGAAAGCTGGCTTGGGAAAAAAATTCCAGTAGTTCCCTTGACAATTCCGCAGTATGTAGCAGTCATTCAACATTGTTATCAACAGGAATTGCCTATAACAGAACTACTCTCCTTTTTGGAATCTCTCTCCCTATCTGCCGAAAAACTGGCGGACTATCATTTATGGGAACAAAAAATTGCTAAGGCTGTAAATACGTTTACCTCTTAACATATTTTTCTTGTTTCACATATTAAAATTTGTTATAATAAAAATCGAACATATGTACACAATGCATATTATTTCATAACTATTTCTACCGAATATAAATTATATACATTTGCGAGGCGTATTATGAGTATAAAACCAAAAGAAAACAGACTTTCTCCGCTTTTGAAATATCCTGGCGGAAAAGAAAAAGAATTAAAATATATTTTACCGAATCTTCCAAAGAAAACTGCGAATTATTTTGAACCATTTATTGGTGGTGGTGCTGTCTACTTTTCTTTAGACTGCAAACATTACTATATCAATGACAAATCCAGCGAGTTAATCCATCTATATGAAATGATTGCTGAACAAAATGAAGATTTTTTCTCTAAAATTTGCGGCATTAATAATAATTGGATGAACATTTCCAATTTAACGCAAAAACATGCCAAAAAATTACGGGAAATTTATGAATTGTATCGAACAAAAAAAATTGATAAGCAACAGCTTTCTGACCAAACAACAGAGTTTTTGTGTAGCCATGCAGGAGAATTCAATGATCTGTTAAAAAGTAACTTTAATATAGCACTGGAAAATTTTATTACAGAACTGATTAAAAGCTATACAAATAAAGTTATTCGTATGGCATCCATTGAAGAAAAAAAAGGAACACTTTGCGAAGAAGATATTACGCAAAATATTGAAGGTGCCTTTAAAAATGCTTTTTATATGCATTTCCGCTACCTTTACAATCACATTGAAGAATTGCATATTTCAAAGCCTTTTGCTACCGCTATCTATTTCTTCATTCGTGAATTTTGTTATTCTTCCATGTTCCGATACAACAAAAGCGGAAAATTCAATGTTCCTTATGGCGGAATTTCTTATAATCAAAAAAATTTAAGTAAAAAAATTGCCTATTTTTCGTCTGCGGAATTAGTGGAACAATTAAAAAATACTTGTATTTGTAATCAGGACTTTGAAGATTTCTTCCTTGCACACAAACCACACAAACAAGATTTTATTTTTTTGGACCCACCTTATGATACCGAATTTAGCACTTACGCCAACAATGCTTTTGGAAAAGCAGAACAAAAACGTCTTGCCAATTTTCTATTAAAAAAATGCAAAGCAAACTTTATGCTAATTATTAAAAATACAGATTTTATTTTATCCCTGTATGAGCCAGGAACAAAGTGTGCCAATGGGAATGTACTTCAATTGCATAAATTTGATAAAAAATATTTTGTAAGCTTTCAAGATCGTAATGATAAAAACGCACAACATCTACTTATCACAAACTACAATATTGATGATACCAAGGGCAAAAAGTCTTTTGCTCCTAACATCATATCGTAAAAAAACGGCTTCAGATAGATATCCTACGATACAACTATCTGAAGCTGTTTCTATTTTCAAGGAAGCATTTATCTTATTTTGCGATACACATACTTTAATAGCTTCCATTCCTCTTCCTTACAAGTTTCTTTACTGTACCTATTTTTTTCTCCGATTTGTATTGCCATTTTTAACTCTTGTAAGGTACACCCCTTGACTTTTTCTTCCATCTGTTTTATCCACATTGTTGGTGGCAACTGAATTACAGCACCCTTTCTTTTCAACCTTTTTAATAATTTTCGATACTGCCTTTCTATTTTTCGATGCATATTCTTTCTTTGAGCCTTGTTTTTGACAAGAAGAAATACAATGAAACACACAAGAAGAAGCAAAGCAACACATACACTTTCATATATCCATGTATCGTTTCTTTTTTTGTCTTTCGTTTGTTTTTCTGCCTTTGAAGGATTTGTTTTATGTATACTATTTTCCTCTTTCGCAGTATCACTTCGCTCTTTCACCCGATTTTTTGTTCCTTCTGCTCTCTGTTTTGGTCTACTCATTTTTCCCTGATAACTTGGATCTACCTCCATAGGAATAAATCCTGCACCATCCTGATAAATTTCTACCCAAGCATGTCCATGATCCTCTGAAACCTCTATCATATCATACGAAGTCTTATATGCCACATCCTCTTTTGTTACACAATATCCCTCTACATAACGGGCTGGGATTCCCAGATAACGATAAAGAAAAGTTGCCACTGTCGCATAATGCAAATCATACCCTTTTTTCTCTCCCTGTAATACCCAAAGTACAAAATCCGATGCTCCTGCGTACTTTTTTACCTTTTCACTATAGGACAAATGCTGTGCTAAAAAATCACTGACAATCGCATTTGCCTCCTCATAGGACATATGACTCTTGTCTGTTTTAACCTCGCCTACTTCCTTCTTTAAATAATTTTTTATCTCTTCTGGAATTGTAAGATACTTTTCATATACATAAGTATTATAGTAACTTTCCGCAATGAGGTACTCCTCTGCTCCCTTGGCATGATATATTTTCATGGAAATAGATGGATAATTCGATACCACATTAGAATATGCCTTATACTGATAACTCTTTTGTCCCCTAATTCCTTTACTCCACAATCCGTCTTCACGATAGGAACTGCTAGTAGGAAGCTCTTGTTCCAGCAATCCATAGGGCGTATACACATACTCTCGATCGACTCCCTTTACTTTAATCGCTATACTATTTTCCTCTCCAACCTGACAAAACTTTGCACTGCTTCCTAACTGTGAAGCATACGAAAAATCATTCTTTTGTAATTTACGCAACACTTCTTTGGATGCATATATAGCATCTCCGTCCATCGATTTCCAGCCACTTCCCGTATATTTTGCACCTACAAAGCCTCGCAAGTACAAATCAGCAGGTTTCTCCATTACAACCTGTAACGCTACTCCTTTTTTCTTTTTTCGCTCTCCTATTCCACGAAAATCTCCTTTTGGTAACGTGGAAGTTTCTCCACCATATCGTACCATCTTCACTTGTTTTTCGCACCAATTTTGTGCTCTATCCCACCAGTTTTTCCCAGAAAAATGGATTGCCAACATAATTCCCAGCAATAGAAAAAAGCTTACTAATACAACAAAATGACTTTTCTCTCCTCGTTTCCAACCTTCCCTGCCAAGCAGATACACACCAATTAAAAGTAATACAATTGTTGCGATTGCTCCTACCTGCTCAAACGTGGCTTGATACGGATGACAACTATATTCTGGCAATAATATTCCAAATCTCTTTTCTACGACACGCAGACACCTATTTCCCAATAACAACATACCAGTACGGAAAAACAGTATTCCCGCAAAGGCAAGAACTACCAAAATCGTGCCAATCCACTTTTCCCTATGCCCTTTTCCCTTTCTTTCTTCTCTTTGGATTATCATTTCTGCTCCTTTTATACCTCATGTGGCAGAGTGTCCACAGACAACAATGTCCAGCAAAGCTGTTTCCATTGTAGTAAATTGCTTATATGCTCTGTTTTTTCCTCTCCACTACTTTTTTCTATCCAACAAACCTTTACTGCCATTCCCGACTTTACTGCCTGTTCTACCATTTCAAATAAATATGCAATGTATGACTCAATCACTTCCCAGTTCTTTTCTGTCCTCTCCCAAGGAAAATGAACATGATAACATACTTCTTCTTCCTCGTCTTTTACAAATTCTTTCACCATTACAGTTCCATACTTTTGGGTTGCTTTATAATGGATATGTTTTCTGTTATCCCCCTTCTGAAACTCACGAATACCTGATAAATCTCCAAACTCTATTCCCTTCTTCTCATTTTCCAAAATTCCCTCCAGACTTTCCCGTATCTGACTTTGTGCTTTCATTCTCTTTTCTTCTTTCGGTCCGAATAAGCACCTTGTAGTTTTATTGCATTTCCATTCTTTCTTCCATATGCCAAGCATATCCTCAATCAAAATAGTTTTCATAGAAATTTCTACAACCCCAGCCCAATCACTGGATAATGTAAATTGGTAGTTTTCTTTTCCCCTGTAAAAAAAAGTTACCAGTGTTTCCATTCTTTGTCCATTTCGTAGATTACATGCTTGTACCTGACAACAAACTCTGCCTACCCATGGTAATTTCCCAGCTTTTTTCACTACAAATTCCAGTTTTGTCTGCCCATATTCTTCCTGCTCTGCACTCCCATTTATTTCAATCTCTACTTTTCTTTTTTTCCTAATGCACCAAGTACAAACAGGTAACAAAAGCAATGTATACACAAATTTTTCAAGCACATATACATTCCATATCAATTGTACTACTACAACTACACAAAAAAGAGCCAGCCAAAGAAACCGCCGTATCCATACCCTTCTTTTTTCCCTTACTAATGCGGATTTATTTTTTCTTTGGAATCGGAACACTTTTTAAAACCTCCTCCATAATCTGCTCTCTTGTTCTATGTTCTCCTTTTCCGTTTTTTACAATACGATGCGCACAGACCGCAGAAAAGATTTCAGCTACATCATCTGGTATTACATAATTTCTCCCTGCCATAAACGCATATGCCCTTGCCATATTGTAAAGTGCCAAAATACCACGAGGACTTACACCAATCTGCACATAGGGATGTTTCCTCGTTTCCTCTGCCAACGAAACCATATAATCCAATACGGTATCATGCACCTCTACCTGCTTCACCTTTTCCTTACATTCCAACAATTCCTCTTTTGTCATTACTGGCTGTATCTCAGATATTGGATTTGCACATGCCCGCATCTGGATAATCTTTATTTGACTTTCGTGATCTGGATAGCCTAAAGAAAGCCTTACCATAAATCGATCCATCTGCGACTGTGGAAGTTTCTGCGTTCCTACCGCACCATAAGGATTTTGTGTTGCAATCACACAAAAAGGGTCTGGCAATTTTCTAGTCTCCTTGTCTACCGTAATCTGTTTTTCCTCCATTGCCTCTAATAAAGCTGCCTGTGTTTTTCCAGAGGCTCGATTAAGTTCATCTGCCAAAAATAAATGACACAAAATAGCTCCCTCTTGGTAAACATAAGTTCCAGTTTCAGGCTGATAACTGGTATACCCCACAATATCAGACGGAATAATTTCAGGTGTAAACTGCACTCTCTGATAAGAAATTCCCATTGCCCGACTCATAGCAACTGCCAATGTTGTTTTCCCTACCCCAGGAATATCCTCTAATAATATATTTCCTCCTGCCAGCCATGCGGATAAAATCAACGTCAACTGTTTGCTTTTTCCCGTAATTGCTTTTTCTATCTCTTTTTGAAGCTGTTGTATTTTCTCCATTCGTTTCTTCCTCGCTATCCTTTCTTACTTATACGTTTACAAAACGTTTTAATTTTTGTTTTCTACATTCGTATTAAATTTTTTCACTGTTACCACCATTATCCCTAACAGAAAAATGCCTCCTGCACAAAGCCCTATATACCATATAGGACTGCCAGAAACACTCTTTTTCTTCTCGATTGTTTCATAGGCAATAATCTGTTTCTGATCATAGGCACCAAGCTCCTGATATATTTGTTTTACCTGTTTCCATTCCTTTTTATGTTCTTTTATTTTTTCTTTGGATACAGGATAAAAATATTTCATCATCAACTCGTTTGCCAAACTTATTTTTTCTTTGATCTTCTGTATTTTTTTTTGTTTTTCCAACAGTTTTTTCTCGTATTTTTTATATGCTTTCCTGTTTTCCGCACGCTCTAAATGTTCCAGCATAACCAAAACTTTCGTATACTCTTCACTTGTCACTGTCTCTGGCAATTCTTCGATTTGCTTTATCTCCTCTTTTGTCACAGTATAATGTACTTTTACATGTTCGCCATCCTTAAAAATAGAAGGAATATTTTCTAGTTGGTACGGATTCTCATCCTTCCCTGCACTTTCTTCTCTAAGATCAAATAATGTCCTTTTTCCTTCCTCCAATCGCACAAATGCTGCCAATGCTTCATAAACCTGCTGCCCTGCCATACCATCTGAACTTTCACTTCCTTTTTCATGCGAAAAACCTCCATCCGCATTTTGATAGGAAAAAATAGCATCCATCAATGTATTTCCATTTTTTGTAAAATCTTTTTCTGTTGCAGCGTTTCTATTAAGAGAACAAAGTGCCAACAATACCTGACAACTACTTTCCACATTCTCCGTGTCCCAACTCTCAAATCCTCCATCGGAAAGTTGCACCTCACTAAGCCAATGCAATGCTTGATCTACACTGTTCTCTATCTTTTTATATGTTTTCCTTCCAGAAGCATTTTTGCTCTGTTTATAAAAAGGTGCCATTGCCTGTATCGCCATAGCTGTTACATCCACATCCCCCTCATTTCCTTTGTCCAATGAAAAGCTTCCATCTGTATTCTGCTGTTTCAAAATACGTTCCAACAGCCATGTTGTATCTACTTTTGCCGTTTTAGGTACCTGCGTATCAAATGCATTCATCGTAATCAATGCCCAAATTACTGCGTTGAACCCTTGTTCTTCCAACTGCATTCTCGTTAAAAGATAACTGGCATGTCCAAGCAAGTCTATCTGTTCTTTTCCAAAACTATGTACATCTCCCCCTAACGCACCAACCGTAAGTGTCAAACGCTGTAAATCAGTGACCTTTCTTTCTGTAAAATTGGGATTTTTATTATATTCCGTTGTCAGTATATCTTCTAATACAGCAAGATATGCCCCGTAATCTGACTGATATCCACTTCTTCCAATGCTAAACGCATACCAATCCGTGTCTGTTTCTCCTGCCTCTTCCAGAAATTCATATAAAAACAAATCATCTTCTTTTCCAAGTTGCAGTGACGTTCTTTCCCAAGAAAGAATATTCTCCATTCGTTCCAAGTAAGAAGCTATCTGTTCACTTTCCTTTGCCCGACTTATATGTTTACCAAAAAGTAGGGCAAAACAAACTATGATACAACCCCACAACCATAATCCTCTACTTTTCTTTACCATTCTTTTTCCCAATTTCCACTATCTCCTTCATTTCCACCATTTCCACTTGCCATAGCACCACCAATGTCTGCTCCATATCGAAGGGTAAATCTCACTCGAAGTACATCTCCATCTTGCAAATAGCAGTCAGAAAAGCCATAATTAGGATAAATTCCATTTACCGAATACATCCATCCAGATCCTGTGGCAAAATCAAATTCACCTAAACTGTCTAAATAATAACTTCCCGGATAGTTTTTATCCTCCTGTAACAAATGTGCCTCTAAATCTTTTGGCACAGCAGGTGTCAAAAAATTCTCATTTTTACTGATGCGTGCCAGGTAAAAGTTCTTTTCTTTTGTTCCTGAATATTCATACGTAAATCCATACTTTTCCAAAAGTTCACACACCAATACGGCTGCATTGGTATCCTCTGGAATATCCACCTTTGTCGGCTTAATCAAACTGCCACAACCAATCGTGGTAGCCTCCACTGAAATCGTGACAGTTCCAATGATTCCGCCATCCAATTTTTTATAATAAATGCTGTAGGCTTTTTTTGCCGTATTTCCTTCCTTATCATGTACTTTAATCACCACGACATTGTAACCTTCTGTCAACAATGCTTTATAACTGATCTGATTTTTATTTGCATAAATAAGAGAAGCCTCCTTTCCCCCACATGTTACTGTTACATACGATTGATCCAACCATTTTCCTTGGTAATCCTTCGCATTTAATTGAAAATTCAAATTTTTATTATTAACCGTAGCACCATCTTTCAAAGAACAGGTAATAATCGGCGCATTTTCATCTTTGTCTTCTCCTGTTCCAGCATTTTCTTTATAAATAATAGAATATTTCTGCTTTTGCTCCCCTAATTCTAAAGAAATTACATTTTCTCCATTTTTTAAACGAAGTTCGTATCTTCCCTCTTCAGACCACGCAATTTCCTCTTCATTCCATTTTACAGATATTCGTTCTTCTTCTCCTCCTATGTATCCTTTCGCTCTAAACTGAAACTTTTCTTCACTTACCTGTTGATTCTTTAAATCTGTTTCAATATAGATTTTTTCCTTACTTTTCTGATAGTCAACCTGATATGTTTCCTGAACTTTCTTTTTTCCTTTCGCTGCTTGAATACTAATTTTATTCTTTCCCTCTTGCAAACGGTATTCATAACAATGCTCTGTTTTTTCTGCTATTTTTTTGTCATTCACAGACACCCTTACTGGAATTTCTTCTCCTGACAAATACGCATATGCCTCAAAAGAAATATTGGGGTAGGAATAGCTTTTTCCATCTTCCAAGTCGGTATAAATAACAATATGTTCTGTATCTACATAAACCGTATAGCTTTTTTCGACCTCTATACGTTCCTTTTTTTCGTTTTGATAAATTACCTTTATGACAATAGAATTTTCATCCTTCGAAAGATTTACCTTTCCTTTAAAATCTATCTGATTTTCATTGACAAAGACTTGTAGTTCTTTTACAGTGAGTTTTTTATTTAGATGTGTAACAGTGAACATATACATTCGTTGTGTTACAATTTCTCCATCTACTATACTCGTAGTAAAATATTCTTCTGTCTCCTCCTGCTCTCCTGTTTCTTTTTCCTTTGCTTTTTCTTTTTCCGTTACATTCTTTTTGGTTTCTGTACTCTCATTCTTGGTTACGTTTTTTTTCTTCTCTTTTTCATTTTCTTTCTTTTTCTTTTCGACCCTAGTCTTGGTCGCAAATCCACTGATTTCTTTCTTTTCCTTTAACTGTACACTGGAAGCTGTATTTAATCGTTCCAAAAGAGCAGCATCCTCCTGCTCTCTTGGAGAAAATAAAAAGACAGAAAGAAGTACCACTATAAAAAACACAGTTACCACTATTTGTTTTCGATTCCTTTTATTATTCTGCTTTTTCATAGGTTACTCCTTTCTTCTAGTTCTAAATTATCTATAACTTTATCTTTTTGAGGTTACTGTATGGTCCATAAATCTTATTTCCCATAGAATCTTTTCGATATGCACATACACGCACATAATAAACTCTTTTTTTCTTTAAATTGTTTATTTTTCCTGTTAAGCCTTTAAAGTAAATTTTTCTGCTGTTTGAAAAGTTCTTATTTGTGCTTACACATAGTACATATCCTTCTGCTTTTGCCACTCTTGTTTTAATTTTTATTTTCAACCCCGTAGATGTATATTTTTTCACACTGGCTATGCTTGCTTTTTTAGTAAGCTTAGCATTTTCCCATTTTGCATATACATGATAACTATCCACCGCTTCATAAGATATGGTTTTTACCTGTTTCTTAAAGGATTTCTCTGTATACCAGCCTCTAAAAATATACCCTACTTTATAAGGATTTTTTAACGGGAAGGACTGACCACTCTTTACTATTTTTTTATTTGCGGTTACATTCTTTCCACCATTTAGATGATATACAATCGCCATAACAGAGGGCTCTAATGTAGATGTCGGCTCTTCTGTCTTTGAGGGAACTGTAGTCGATGGTATGTTCGTTGGTACTGCACTTTCTACTACATTAGGCGTATTCTCTGGTGCAGAGCTCTCTTCAATTTCCTTTGGAATTTCTGTTGCTTTTCCTTCTTCTCCATTTGGAGTTTCCGTTACCGCTAATGTTGGCTGCACTTGCTCTGGTTCTTTTGTAACTACTGGCGGCGCAGAAAGTGTAGGAGTTATGATTCCATCCGTTGCCATTGGTGTTATCACAATTTCTGGCGTTGCCGTTATGGTCGGAGGTATTACACTACTTTGTGTTGTAGATGGCTCTATTGTTACTGTACCACCTGATTCCAAAGCTTTTAACTCCTGCTCTGCACTTACCAATTTCGCATAGGTACTTTCTAATACCTCCTGTTTTTGCACTTCATACATTTCATCGTAAAGCTTTCTTGCCTGCTCAATGTCCGCCTTATGTTGCAATGTAATAGAACCGATTGGCAAACTGCTGACTTTTTCATAAAATTCATTAATCGATGTCCAGTCAACGTCAAATCCTGCATAGAACGTATAGTCTCCATAACTACCTTCCTCTATTTTTGCTATTGGTGTACCTGTACAATCCCGATTAGTATACCATCCTGTAAATACACATCCTTCTTTGGTAATCTGTTGTGCAGTTGGTAATCGGATGGTATCTTTTGTTGTATAACTATTTGCAAGCACAGTCCCCTCTGACACCGTTCCGCCATTTAATTCCCATTGAATAGAAAATTGATTCGAACCATACATTGCATAAAGAGTTATATTTTTTTCTGGCATAGATAACAACTCACCAGGAACATAACTTGTTCCACTTCCATCAGCCTTCGTATTCCATCCAATAAAATTATCTGGCATTCCCTGATTCGTAAGTGTAATCTCCGCATATGGGGCATAACTTTCCACTTTGTTTGGTTGCTCACCATTTCCATCAAAGGTTATCTGATAATTTGCCGCACTGGCATTTTGGTAACTGCCATCCATCTGATCGCTCATATCATAAAGAGGATTTTCCCCTTTTAAAAATCGATCATAGGCAATTAACGCATACACTGCCTGATCGGTTGCCATAGCATTTACCGTCACTCCAGAATTTCCTCCACCATCATAGCCAGCGGTAACGTGTTTAAATCCTCCCACTGCAGGGCTACTTCCTGAACCATTCGCATAAAAGGTAAGAATCGCATCTATCATGTTATTTGTTGTAACACCATCTCGTTCTGCTCCTTTTGTGATAAAGGTACACGTTTTTCCTATATGAGGAAGCGAAACAATGTCTGACAAAGGATCAATGTTTAATGCTGTAAGAGCTACGATAACCTGTGCAATCGATTCTGAGTTGATACTTCCCCAGCTTTCGTATCCTCCATTTTCCAATTGCAATGTAGATAATATATACACATCTCGTTCTACTACCTGACACAATTTCTCATAGTCAGTTTCACACATAACACTCTCATAAGCAGATTCATCCAAATAATATGGTGCTAATGCCTGTAGCGCCATAGCGGAAATATCCGGGTCTGGTATTGCTCCTGTCAAAGCAAATCCTCCCACAGTTCCATTCGTCTGTGTAATTTCCTGCTCCACAATATAATCAATCATTTTTCCTATGCTATTAATATCCCCTTCTTCATAGGAAGATGGTTCCTCTAAAAGCGTATATCTGCCAGTATTTAATGCAATAATTTCCCAAATAGGTCCATTAATTCCCTGTTTATAAGAAAACTTAAATGACTTTGATAACTGATCCACGAAATTATAGCCATTTACATTCGTAACACTATGTCCCATCGCTGTTAAGGAAAGGGTCATTCTCGACCATTCTGTTGATTTACTTCGATCTAAAATTCCCTTTTTTTCCGCCACATAATTCTCTACTCTTTTTTCATAGTTTGTAAAATAGTCCGCTGGAATTGCATTGATATAGTCCATTTTGGTATACATCCCACGAAGCAAATCCATAACCGACCATTCTCCATAAATACTTCCTACATTCGGTTCCTTTACCGTTTCTAAAATATAACGTTCCCCCGCATTCAAATAAAACCGATATCCAGGAGTTTCATCTTCATAAAACCGAATTCCAATTTCCTGTTTTACATTCTTACTGTCCCATGCATTTGCTTTTATTGGTACAATTGGTAGCATTTGCAACAGTAAAACCATAGAAAGCCCCACCGAAAACGCTCTCTTTTTTATTCCTCCCAACTTCATCTATCATTCCTCCATAAACGACAAGGGAGTATCTACGACTCCCTTATCATTTTCTTGTTATAAAAATTTAACACAACTCTATTTCCATAACTTTATTATTTTTTTAATCGTAACCGAATTGTTTTCCTTGCACCAAACTTAGTTCTGATGGTTATCTTAACCTTTCCTGCTCTCTTCATTTTTAACACACCTGCTTTGGTCTTTGTTAAAACTTTCTTATTAGAAATTTTGCAACTGGTAATCTTGTCTCCCTTTACAAGTTTTACAATTCTACTCCAGCCTATTGTTTTATTCTTTTTATAAGTAAACTTGCTCTTCTTTACCTTAAGTGTTGCAGTTTTAACAGTCACTTTGCATTTTGCAGAAATTGCAGTTCCAGAAACAGTTGCAACAACAATTGCAGTTCCTTTCTTCATTCCTGTAATCTTTCCTGTTTTTGAAATCTTAACAACCTTTTTATTACTGCTCTTCCATACAATCGCTGCCTGTGATGCAGTTTTTGGTGTGATAACTGTTTTCAATTTTGCAGTCTGGTTCACATAAATGCTTGCCTTTTTCTTTATAGAAACTTTACTAACTCGCTGAGAAGGGGCATCTGGCAATTTACCGTCTTCTATATCTTCAATTCCTGCACCTGTTGTGGCTGCTGGAGTTTCCACTACATCTGGAGTTGTTGTACTGACAGGTTCTACTGTAGGTGTCATTGTAATTTCTGGTGTAGGTATTACTCCTGGTGTAGGTAATATCGTTGCTATCGGTGCCTCTGTGTCAGATGGCGTTTCTGTTATTTCCGGTTGCTTGGTAACAGATGGAACCTCCGTCATTGCTGGGTTTTCTGTTTCTGCCGGAAGAATTGGAGTACTCGTTGCACTAGGTGTCTGTGTCGGTATCGTTGGATACCATGTATATCCTGGACTTATAATCGGTATAACAGGAGTTGCAGTTACGGCTGGCTCTGTTGTTACCGCTGGTGCCGTCGTTATCGCTGGTGCTGTTGTTACTGCTGGCTCTGTTGTCACCGCTGGTGTCTCCGTTACCTCTGGTGTTGCAGTTACTTCTGGTGAAGGTGTAATAGTTCCTGTTGTACGATTAATCGTAACTACATACTCCTTCTTAGTTAAACCATCTTCTGCACTTACTACAACTTTTACCTTTGCATAAGCATAATCTGTAGTAAAATAAATAGCATAGCGATTATATCCACTATTTGTTGCTGTCACTGGAATAGAACCATCTGCATTTTTCTTTGTTGAAGTACCAACTTCACTTTCTGCAAATACCTGAACTGTTGCATTTTTATCTTCTGTATCTGCCCAAACATTGATAAATCTGTTTGTACCTGTATATTTTACAGTATACTCCAAGTTATTTGCATTAAATGCTGGTGTACTTGTTAGAACACTGCTTGTATACGAATTTGAAGCATTTACACGTAAAACAGATGCGTTCGCATTGCTACTCTTTTCACGAATTGTAAACTCATATTTTTTCGTATCATTTCCACATACTGCGTTTACTGTAACTGTCGCTGTTCCATCTTTCAATGTAACCTCTGTCTCGTTTACTTCTTTTCCGTCTACCTGTGCTGTTACACCTGCTGCCGTATCCGTCATAATCTGTAACTGTACACTCTTTGTTCCCTGATCTACCACAATTTCATGTTTTGTCTCAGAAGGATTAAATGCTACCCCTTTGTCCATGATTGCATTTCCACCAGTTACACTTACATTTTCTAAATATGCTTTATTACTACGAACTGCCATCATATATCCAGAATCGTTCTTATAGTATAAAACTCCTTTGCTATCGGCAATTACGCTACAAATACAATACTGTGCCATAGCACCTGTTGGTCTATATATCTCTTCGGCTATAGCCTCTGTCTGTCCCGGCTTATCTTTTAATACATAAATTCCGCCTGGTGTATAATTATATGTAAAGTATACATACGCATAACCTTCTTTTTCTACATAAGCAGTAGAAATCGTTCCCGATGTCTGTGGGTATCCTGGCATTGCTGCCGAATATGCAATCTGCATAGTTCCATCTGCCAAAAGATCAACTACCTTTACAGCATGTCCACTGGTTCCAAACTGGGAAGGTCCACTAACTCCCACATATAAACGGCCGTTATATATACTTGGTGTACTTGTACTTGCTCCACCTAACGCTAAAACAGTAAGAGTATCTTTTAAAAATCCGCCTTTTGCATCAATCTTGACAGAATATAAATAGCCCGCCTTTGTTGTAAAATAAATTCGTCCTGATGTTTTATCATAAGAAATACTAGAGCGAACATCTCCAACAACATTTGTCAAGGAATCCCTTTCCTCTCCAGTGCGCTTATTATAACACATAACCTTTGCTGTCGCAGAATTTGCATAAGATGTTCCATCATCTGTTCCTACATAAACATAATCTCCGTTTACATAAGCTCCAGCCCAATAAAAACCACCTGTAATCGCATGTTTCCAAGTAGCTTCCTTTTCTTCTGTTGTATTTTCTGTATCCTCATCATCTACAGAAATGCAAACAAAGTTTGCGTCTTTTGTTTCTGCATTCCAAAAACCAGTATAAACATATCCATCCGAATATGTGATTGGAGAATTTGGCTGTCCACCTAAGGAGTCTTTATATACCCAAAGAGATTCCAAAGTTTCTGCATTAAATGCCTGCACAACACCACCTGATAATCCAACAAAAATCATACCATTGGCATAAGTAGGAGAAATAATATTGTAAGGACTGCTTCCAACCATTGTACCCTTTACTTGATTTCCATTTGCATCAAGTACAGGTTCCCCAGTTTCCGCATTATATTTCAATAAGTTCTTTCCCTGCATACAAATTAAATATCCATCTACTAAAATCGGTGTACTTACCGCATTTCCACCAAAACCAACACCGATTTTTTTTGCCCACAACAATTCTGTCGTTTTTGCATCTTGTGGTGTAGCTGCATTGGTAATCCCAAGATTATCTGCACCATTTCTAAAGTCTGGCCAGTCAGAAGGATAATTGGTGTAACGTGTTTTTACCGTTACGGTACAGCTTGCTTTATAAGATCCCACATAAGCTGTAATTACTGCTTTACCTGCTTTCTTACCAGAAATAACTCCATCCTGTGAAACTGAAACAATCTTGTCATCAGAACTCTTCCACACAATTGGATCTGTTTGATTTTGAGGCAATACAGTTGCTGTTAATTGACGGCTTTCCTTATTGCTAATTTCTACAGCATCCTGCTCCATCGAAATGCTCTTTGCTGCTACAGCCGTAGTAGCAACAACTTTTACGACACAAGTATCATAAACATTTTTTCTTACCGTCGATTGACAAGTAATTACTGCAGTTCCTGCAGCCTTTGCAGTCACTCTTCCTGACGATGTAACTGTTGCTACATTTGTATTATCCGAAGTCCAGCTATAACTATTTCCATCTGTCTGATTGCTTGGGAAAACAGTTTTATTCAAATATACACTTTTATTCACGGCTACTGAAGTCGTTGTTTTTGAAAGCTGAATCTTTTCTAAGGCATGTTCCTCTACTGTAATTTCACACTGCTTTGTATAAGAATCAACCGTAGCTGAAATAATTGCTGTTCCAGATGCTACACCTGTTACTACACCTTTTTGTGAAACTTTGGCAACTGTTTCATCACTACTTTTCCATTCTACTGTTGTATCATCTGAAGTATTAGAAGGGATCATAGAAACAGTTAATGTAGTAGTTTTTCCCTTTAAAATACTCTCTTTTGACTTTGACAATACAATATCTGTCAATGGAGTTTCTACTACTGTCACTGTACAAGTTGCCGAGAAATTCTTATAAGAAACCGTAATATTGGCAGTTCCCGGCTTTACTGCTGTTAATGTTCCGTCACTTACAGTAACAACACTATTACTACTTGTCCATTCTGCATGAACTGGAATTGTACTGTTTTCATCCATATCAACAGTTGCTTGTAAACGTAACTGCTGGTCTTTCTCCATTGTCACAGCTTCCTGATTCAATGAGATTCCCTTTATACCAGCCTCATCGCCTACTAATAATTCCTGCAATTTTTTTGTTGCAGCATCCACCTTACTTTGTGAAACTGTAATATCCTGTAAAACTTCATATGCTTCTTCTAACGCAGATGCAATTTTTGTATTTCCTTTTAATTTATCTACATTAGCAGAGGAGTTAATCGTAGCAATTACCGTAAGTAATTTATCCTTATCTGCAACTGCGTAGGCATCATCCCATCCACCGCCAAGTGAACTTGAACCGCCAATTTCTCCACCATAATAAACGGTAAACTGTGTTCTGAGTACATCGCCCGGTTCCATATAATAATCTGCATATCCTACATTAGGGAACAGTCCGTTTGCACAGTACATCCATCCACTCATGTAGTTGTAGCAAAACTCGCCAAGCCATCCTTCCTGACCATCCGTTGCATCAAATTTTTCTGCAACAGAAGGGATATTCTCAGCAACTCCTTTTTCTAATGCAACACCACTTAAATCTAGTTCTTTCTTGGCATCTTTATTTCCAGAATAATTAGAACCATAAATTCCTGACATATAAAAGCCAGAAGTTAATGAACCCGTATAAGTAAGTCCATAACCATTGCTTTCAATCAATTTTTTCAATGCCTGTGCTGCATTTTCTCCTTCAATTACAGGTACCAATACAGGCTCTATAATAAATCCTTTTGAAATAGTGAACGCTTCCACATCCATAACTGCATATCCGATGCATTCACCTGGTTCTGCTTTTTTATATGTAAGTTGATAAGTGATGCTCTCTTCATCCGCAGATACAATAACTGTATGTATACCATCCTCTTTACCTGTAAAATTCAAGGTATAACTAGCTTTCTGCGAATCATTCCAACTTGGACTAACCGTATCACCATCAAAAGTAACCTCGGTCTCAACTTTATTATCCTGTGCATCTCTTGCAATTACACTAAATGTCTTTTTGCTGGAACGTATTGTACTTCCATCCTTTAGTGTAGTTTCAATTGATACGCTGTTTTTCTCTGCACTTGCATAACTGGTAATCGTAATGCCCGGTTGTATCATAGATACCATAATCATTACAGATAACAGCAGTGCAAATGCCCTTCTCAATTTTTTCATTTAGGGGAACTCCTTTCCTATGCAACTTGTTCATAACACTGATTCATGTCTAGACATATGAGAAATACAGCCCCCATAAGACAAGTGGAACATTTTACTCTATAGGACGCACTTTCCCATAGAATAAAAAAAGTGGAATCCTTTCGATTCCACTCTAAATAAACCTTATAACTGTGAACATTTTGATTTATAAACTACAAAATATATACCTCTATATGGCTATCTAGACTCCTTTCCCACCGAAATTCTGTCTTACCCATTTATGGCAGGTCTCCTGGCTCGAATTCATCCTCCTGCTTTCCTTCCCAGTTTTCCAGTGGCGTCTCTCGACAAAAAGCATTCGTCCTTCTTACAGTAGCGGGGGCTGTTTTAGGTTTTCACTAAATTCCCTATTAATGCAAATACATGCAACCATAAATGTTATTTAATTGTCTATTCTACACAGCCATTTATTATAAGAGATAATTTCAATTTTGTAAAGATTTAATTACAAATTTGTTAATTTTTCTATTTAATGCTTACCTTCACTTTTGCAGATTTATTACCTACAGTTGCCTTAACAGTTCCAGTTCCTTTCTTTTTCCCCTTTACTGTCACTACCAACTTTCCTTTTGATAACTGTACTTTTCCTTTCTTTAATTGTCCAGTTACCGTAATTTTATACTTATCTGTTGTAATCTTATTTTTATTTTGTGTAGACAAAATAAATACAATTTTCTTTGTTTTACCTTTTTTAACAGATACCTTTTTATTCTTTGCCTTTAATGCAGTTACTTTGTTCTTCTGATTTGTAGTATTTTCTTTTTTAACAGCTGGAATATCCACAGTTTTCCATGAATCCTGTCTCATGTCAAAGATAGATGCTTGCTTTTCTAAAGAACGTACACAAGCATTTAGACCACGAAGTAACTGTTCTGGTTGAAATTCCATTAAACTTTTATCTACACTAGATTGCTCTCCTGCTGTTACAAAAACATTTGCTGCTGTAAATAATGTATTCCCATTTTTTACAAAATCCGTCTGATCCTTTTCTTCCATAATATCTGCGTTAAATACACCTGCAGTAATCATAATCTGTGCTAATGACCATGCATTTCCTTTTTCTGTTCCATAAGAACCATTTGTATTCTGCACCGCTTCTAAATAACGCATTGCCTTATCACAATTCTTAACAAGCAAAGCAGAAGCAAATCCTACGCTACTGCCAGATGCAGTCTTTGCTTCTTTATAATATGGTGCCAAAGGTTGTATTGCCATTGCAGCAGAATCTGGTGACTGCCATGAAACAGATACACCAATCTGATTTTGTACATCTGCAGCCGCAGTATTTACCAATTCTTCTCTTGTAAGATAATTTGTTCCTTCTGGTAATACATAATTTGCACTATCAATTGCAAATAAAATCATACTTTCTCTACTATAAATACTAGAAGCAGAATACACAGACTTATCTACTAAATGTGCAATCAAGTTAAAGCCGTTGATATTTGCCGCATCTTTTCCAAGAGCAGTCATAACTAATGCCATCTTTGCATAACTTTGTGCAGCAACTCCTGTCTTTAAAATGCTGCTTTCTGTTATTACACTTCCATCTGTGGCTTTTGTCTTTCCATTTACTGCAAGTTCACCAAGCTGCTTACCTACTTTCTGAACTACTTTATCATAAAAAGCCTGGTAATTTGCACCTGCACGAACTAAAGAAAATACACTGTATAATCCGTTCACATCATCAATTCCTGGTACAGTTGCTCCATCTGCAAACTGTGCATGATAAATTTCTTTTGCTAGTACCTGCTGTTGTGCCTTTGCATTTGCCACCGCATCTGTAATAGCACTTCCTGTAGCAGTCTTTGTTGTATCATCCACATAACAACTACACTCTGTATTATAGTTTTGATAAGAATAAATTAAACTGATCTTATCATTATCCTGTAATTCATAACTACCGATTCCCTGATCAGAATATCCTCCATTAATATAAAAAGACCAATAATACCAATCATTTCCTACATTATAAGTAGACAGTCCATTGATTTCATCTAAACTATCCCCCCATGCACTTGATGAAATGGTATATTTCTGTTTGTACTCTGTGGAATCTAATACTGTTTTAATTGCAGTAGTTGCTTTTGTTCCAGCCTCAACCTGTACTGCAGTCTTATCCACATTTACTGTGTTTCCATTCTCTCCAATCCCCTCTGCTGCTACATAAACAGTTATCATCTCCTTCTGATCTGCTGCCAAAGAAATTATAGCAACATTTCCAGAACACACACTAACAACTGTCAACATCATTGCAAAAAGAATGCTCGCGATTCTCTTCTTTGTTCTCATTCCTATTTCCTCCTCGAATAAAATTAATTTCATGATACCAAAGTACCAAGTTGTCTTCCTTAAAACCATATGCCAAATTTAGTCTGTATCCTTGTAACTTTAGAAAGCATTGCCTCTCCCATTACAAACATACAAAATGCTGCTGCCCCCGCGTGTGCCAAGTCATATGGTACTCCAGTGATATAGAGTAACTTTAAGGCATCCATTGTGATTGCATTTCCTTTCGGATCTGCTATATGTTGAAGCAATAAGGTGGCAAAATTCATAATACCACCATAAAGCAAAAACACCATAAAAAATGTAAATAACGTTAGTGTCCAAGTACTGTCTCTTATACACATCTCCGAGCCCACGAGACATCTCAGGATCTCG
>ENA-OYZG01000179-OYZG01000179.1-human-gut-metagenome-genome-assembly--contig:-NODE-179-length-19605-cov-14.141637_pt1 | contig 19605 bp, 19 predicted proteins | sample MGYA00244071_ERZ653466 | MGnify/ENA primary metagenome ERZ653466 (study PRJEB26926, sample SAMN06165150) | human gut metagenome | biome: ENVO:00009003; feature: ENVO:2100002; material: ENVO:00002003...
CAGCGTCAGATGTGTATAAGAGACAGATAATATTATTGTGTATTTTGTAATATACTGAAATGACAGCAAGGAGGTTTCTTAAAATGGAAGTCATTTACGGGAATAAGAAGAATAATCAGGAAGTCAAGCTTCCTCTCAATATAAAAAAATATGGAAAAACCGATGGCAGATGCAAAGTATATATAGAAGATTACGCATATACTTTTATCAATGGGTTGAAGCAGGATGAATACGAAGATGGTATAACAGGACTTCTTCTCGGAGAGGTGAAAAAGAATAACGAGGGTACCTACATATTTGTAAAAGGTGCGGTTGAAGTTACCAATGCAGCAGTGTTCACAGACAGAATTGCTTTTACGGAAGAGACATGGCCTATTGCAAACAGCAGGGTGCGTGAATTTTTCCCTGATATGAAGATAATCGGATGGTATCTTAATTCGACAACCATAAGCGATATGGAGATAATTAAGAAAGCACATAAGGAAAGCTTCAATGAAGAAGATAACATTTTTTTCATGATTAATCCTAAGGATAACAGTCCGAAATTATTTATGGGCAGTAAAGGTAACCTGAAGGCTCTTGATGGATATACCGTATATTATGAAAAAAATGAAGAGATGCAGAATTATATGACTGATGTCAGAAAAGATCATGCAGAATTTAGTAATGAATTTTCTGATGAATCCACAGGCAGATACAGACAAATGCTGAACGAGAAGAGAACAGCATCTAAGAGCACCAAAAGAAATTTTACCATAATATACGGATTAAGCATGTTTCTGCTTATTGTTGTGCTTATAATAGGTGTAAATAATATCAATAGTTATGACAAGATGAAAGATAAGACTGATGGTGAAACAAAGATTGCAGGAAGCGAGGATCCGACAACCAAGAAGAACACCCCTGTGGAATCTGTTAATGGCGATGTGGAGACAACTCCTAAGCAGGAAGAACCTGAGACTACTACACCGGCTGAATCACAGACAACGAAACCGACGGAACCGGAGACAACAACACCTGCACCGACAGAAGCAGCAACTACGGCAGCACAGTACGATACATATACTGTTAAAGCAGGCGACAGTTTTATAAGTATATGCAAGCAGTTTTACGGAAATGAGAATATGGCAGATGTAGGCTTGATAAGGGACGCCAACAATATGGGTGAAAACGATGAACTGCTTATCGGGATGGAAATAAAGATACCTAGAAAATAACAGGAAGGAACGATACAGTTGGCAGACATAAAACAGTACCGTATGGAAAAAAATGATGGTTATGAAAGCAGGTTACAAAAGCACCGTGCGAAAGTCATGAAAACCATAATGGCTGCAATCGGAGTTATTTTTGTAATTGTTATTGTAATAATTATCATTAATAACAAGTCTACATATTCATCATATAAAGTAGAAAATAAAATACGTCGCGATGACGGCGGATATGCGGAATATGTACCGTTTGGCAACGAAATCCTTCGCTGCAGTAAAGATGGAATCGCATCACATTCCTATAGTGGGAAGACTTTATGGAACAGTACTTATGAAGTAAATGAATTTACTATGTCAATGTCAGGCAATAATCTTGCTGTTGCAGACATTGGAGGCAGCAAGATATATACGTTTAACACAAACGGCATGATTGAAAGTATTAATACAGCACTTCCTGTGCTTCAAATCAGCGTATCAAAGGCAGGATATGTGGCGGCAGTGCTTGAGGACAAGAATGTAGAATATATTAATATGTATTCCATGAAAGGAGAAAAGATTTATACCATCAAGAAAGCTATTGATATAGACGGACTTCCGGTAAGCATATCCATATCAGAGGATGGGGAAAAACTTGTAGCAGCATTTACAGGAATCAAAGACGGAAATATCAAGTCAAGCGTTGTATTTTACAATTTTAATGAAGTAGGCCAGAACGAAAATGAAAGGGTAGTGGGTGGTTTTGACTATGGCAGTACCATAGTTGGAAGAGTGGAATTTTTAAACGCCACTACAGTGGTTGCTTACGGAGAGAACAAAGTCAGCCTTTACCATATAAATGAATATCCTGAACTTATAAAAGATATTGAAGTGGATTACAATATAGATAAAGTATTTTCAGGAGAATCGTATATAGGTCTTGTTCATCGTGATAAGACAGAGGCAAAAGACATAATTGAAGTATATAACACTTCGGGAAATAAAATTTTTACTAAAACAAGCGATAAGAATTACACACATTATAAAATTGCGGACAGCAGGATAATAATGTACAATGAAAAAGAATGTGTGATATACTCTACGAATGGTAAAATTAAATTTGAGTATACATTTCAGGATGGCATAAGCAGTTTTATTCCACTTGATAAAGATAATGAATATATATATATTAATAAAGATTACATTAGAAAAATCAAACTCAGATAGTGAGGTATAAAGTGAACTGGACATTTTTAATTACATTATTAATACTGATTATCTGCACGGTTGTGGGAGCGTTTAGGGGACTGATTAAAACAGTCTACTCCCTTATCATCATTGTTGCGGTTACGGTATTAACTACAATTTTTGCACCTAAGCTTACAACGTATCTTAAAAACAATACAACATGGGATGATGCGTTGCAGTCAAAGACAGAAAGCTTTTTAAGAGACAGAGGCATATTGTCAGATGGCAGACAGATAGACCTTGATGAGCTTCCTGTACCGGATTCAATAAAAAATAAGATATCCGGCGGAGTTGCGGATTACAGCGGCAAAACAGCGGAAATATATAATAATTTTGTTGTGGAAACGGTGTCGGGAATAATTTTTTCGGCTATAGTCTACATTGTGATGTTTGTTCTATTGCTTGCATTGGCAGGAGTAATAGGAATACTGCTTAATGTAATTGAAAAATTACCTGTTCTTAAACAGATTAATAAACTGGCAGGCGGAGTTGCAGGTCTTGTTAAAGGTTTGCTGATTGTATGGATTGTCGCAATTCTTGTGATGATATTAAGCAATACTCCGATAGGCATTAAAATTGCCGCAGATATAGACGGCAACGTATTCCTCAAATTTTTATACGATAAGAATCTTATAATGTACTTTCTCACAGGAGGAAAAAATATTTAATACAGGGGGGACTAAAGAATGACAGGAACAATTATACTTTTAACAGGTACTGCTTTTATTGGATTAGCAGTAATAGAAGTGATAGTTGCACTATTTGTTTTAGAAGAGGGCATGAAGCGTAAAATTGCCATGTCGGTGTTCTTCTTAACTTTAGGTGTGGGTATCGGGCTTATTTTTGCGTCTGACAAACGTTATTTAGGGACTTCGATAAGCCTTGCTATTGCACTTGTGCTGATTTTTAACCAGTACAGAGTGTTATATGAAAAAACAAAGGGACTAAAAGGCAAAGAAAAACAGGAAGTAATCGATAAAACCGTTAAACGTGAAGGCAATTATATGGCACTTGGATGTGATAGTGTAACTAAGGAAAATGACGGATATCATTATACAATGACTCTTGCATGGCAGGAAATGGGAATGTCACCTGACAGTGATTATCGGACCGGCAGGTTTACGATGGTGTCTGATGATAAATTCCTTGAGCCCGGAAAAGTCTATATGTTTGACGAGGAAGGTCTGACACCTTTAAATATGGACAGATACTCAAGTCTTAAGGAGGGCGGAGCGGATATTACAGGCGTTGACAAAGACTGTTTTGAAAAAGCAGGACCGCTTATAGCAAAATTATTCCAGACGGCATTGCATATTTCGGATGACCAGACTTATGGGAAGTGAAGACCTAAGTAACTTGGATGTATTTTGAGACGATAATTTTTGAAAAAACTCTTGACGTAATAAAGTTTCTCTGATATACTACAAAAGCTGTTGAAACAGATATGGCGAGTTAGCCAAGTGGTAAGGCGTGGGTCTGCAACACCCTGATCGTCGGTTCAAATCCGTCACTCGCCTCTATATCAGAGATAATAATGACATCGATTACATTTGTGGTCGGTGTTATATTTTTATCCGGAAGCGTTTTGCCGGTTTTGAGTATAAGGCAGGTGTTAATATGGATTTTGAAGTGAACGATATTATTAAAATGAAAAAGCCCCATCCCTGCGGATGTTATGAATGGGAAGTTATGCGTGTCGGAGCCGATTTCAGGTTGAAATGTGTGGGATGCGGACATGAGATAATGATTGCAAGAAGAATAGTTGAAAAAAATACAAAATCTATTAAAAAAGTACAATAATTGGACTTGCCACGTTTTTTTTATTATGGTATCATATATCTTCGTGATATATTGATTTATATTCCTTGCTTTCTACTAAGATAGAAAGCCAATAGACCAGAAGGAGGTGCAGTACAGCATGAATAAGTATGAATTAACAGTTGTTGTTAACGCAATGACAGAGGACGATGTAAGAACAGCAGTCATCGAGAAAGTTAAGGAACTTGTTGCAAAGTGTGGTGGAACAATCACAGCTGTTGATGAAGCCGGCAAGAAGAAATTAGCTTATGAGATTCAGAAGATGAATGAAGCATTCTACTACTTCTTTAGTATTGACGCAGTAGCAGAGTTCCCTAACGCAATTGCTTCAGAACTTCGTATCATGGACAACGTTCTCAGATTCTTATGCGTTAACGTAGAAGAATAGAAGCTTAACGGCATATGCCGTAGAGGAGGCAGATTATGAACAAAGTAATCTTAATGGGACGTTTAACAAGAGATCCTAATATCAGTTATTCATCTGGTGAGAGACAGACTACAGTTGCCAGATATACATTAGCAGTAGACAGAAGACGCCGTAGTGACGGTGGAGAACAGACAGCAGATTTTATTTCCTGTGTGGCATTTGACAGAGCAGCAGAGTTTGCGGAGAAATACCTTCATCAGGGAACCAAGATAGCTGTAACAGGTCGTATACAGACCGGAAGCTACACTAATAGGGATGGACAGAAAGTTTATACAACAGATGTTGTAATTGAAGAACAGGAATTTGCAGAGAGCAAGAATAGTGCCGGTGAAGGGGGATATTCACAGGCAGCAGGCAGACCTGAACCAAGTGCTGCAGGAGATGGATTTATGAACATTCCTGACGGCGTTGAGGATGAGGGATTGCCATTTTAGAGAATTAAGGAGGTCTAGAAATGCCTAATCCAAGAGAAAACCGCGGAACAGATGCTCCAATGAAGAAGAGAATCAACCGTAGAAGAAAAAAAGTTTGTGTATTTTGTGCCGATTCAACTAACGTAATCGATTACAAAGATGCTAATAAATTAAAAAGATTTGTATCTGAAAGAGGTAAGATTCTTCCTAGAAGAATTACAGGTACATGTGCAAAACATCAGAGAGCACTTACAGTTGCAGTTAAGAGAGCAAGACAGATTGCAATCTTACCTTACACACTTGATTAATTATATCTGATTAACATAACCCCATGGTTCATATCCGAGTCATGGGGCTATTTTTATGTATGGAAAAAAAATTACCGGTGTGATATAATAAATTATCTATAGCTTTAGGAGATATGACATGGCAGGGAAAGAAAAGAGATTACGTAATCTGTTAAATTTATATCTTAGATATCCGATTATAGCAGGGATTGTATTTGCTGTTATGAATATAATGGTATATTTTATAAGTGTCAGGGCGGGAATCGTTGTTTCAATAGCGGTGCTGGCATATTTTGTATGGCTTCTTTTTATGATATTTAATAAGCATGTTGCTATATCTAAGGCACTTATGGATTTTGCCTCAGGATACGCACAGATGCAAAAGAAGTTGTTGGATGAATTTAAGGTTCCATACGGACTTCTGGATAATCAGGGCAAAATACTCTGGCTTAATAATTCTCTTGGTGCAATTGTTGGCAAGGACAATTACCGGAAGAACATAAGTACGGTAATTCCCGAACTTTCCAAGATACAGATTGTACCGGGTAAGAATTTACAGGAATGTAATGTTGCAATTGGCAACAGAATATATAAGGTTTTTACCGAGAAAATTGACATGTCGGATTCCCCGGTTGACGTTAATATCCTTATAGCGGGAGCATCATCTGATTTGTATGCCATATATTTTATTGACGAGACTGAGATAACAGCCTGCAGAAAAGAACTGCATGATGAACGTTTTGTTGCGGCGCTTATATATATAGACAATTATGATGAGGCACTTGAAAGTATCGACGAAGTCCGCCGTTCGCTTTTAATAGCCCTTGTAGATCGTAAGATTAATAAGTATATTACTGCAGGTGAAGGCATTGTAAGAAAACTTGAAAAAGATAAATATTTCGTGGTAATGCGTTATAAATTCCTTGAAAAACTTAAAGAAGAACGTTTTGCCATTCTTGAGGAGGTTAAGTCCGTCAATATCGGAAATGATATGGCAGTTACGCTTAGTATAGGAATCGGAGCCATGAACGGATCATTCCTTAAGAACTATGAAATGGCAAGAGCAGCAATTGATCTGGCGCTTGGACGAGGTGGTGACCAGACCGTTGTCAGAGATGGCAATAAGGTAACTTATTACGGCGGAAAGAGTAATTCCCTTGAGAAGAATACGAGAGTAAGAGCCCGCGTCAAGGCTCACGCACTCCGTGAACTTTTAGAGGGTACCGATAATGTAATCATTATGGGACATAAAATCAGTGACGTAGATGCCGTGGGAGCGGCAGTCGGTATATACACGGCGGCAAGAATTTTTTCAAAGAAAGCACATATCGTTCTTAATGACTTAACGACATCATTACTGCCTATAATTGATTTGTATAAGAACAGCCAGGAATACAGTCCTGATCTTTTTGTAAAGAGCGAGGAAGCACTGGCAAAGGTAGGAAGCAATACATTACTTGTTGTTGTTGATGTAAACAGGGCTAATTATACGGAATGTCCGGAATTGATTGGTAAATGCAGACAGACGGTGGTTATTGACCATCATCGTCAGGCTGATGACCAGATTGAAAATGCAACACTTTCCTATGTAGAACCATACGCATCATCCGCATGTGAAATGGTTGCGGAGATACTTCAGTATATTTGCGATAATATCAGAATTAAATCAATAGAGGCAGATACTTTGTATGCCGGAATAGTTATTGATACCAATAACTTTACCAATAAAGCAGGGGCAAGAACTTTTGAAGCGGCAGCATTTTTACGACGTAACGGTGCAGATATTGTAAGAGTAAGAAAACTTCTGCGTGGCGATATGAACGAATACAAGGCAAAAGCAGAGACGGTAAGACATGCTGAGGTGTATAAGCACTATGCACTTTCCGTATGCCCAAGTTCGGGATTACAAAGCCCTACTATTGTAGGAGCACAGGCTGCCAATGAACTTCTTAACATTACGGGAATAAAAGCATCAATTGTTTTTACATATTACAACGATACAATATACCTTAGCGCAAGGTCTATAGACGAAGTTAATGTACAGCTTATCATGGAAAGGCTTGGCGGCGGCGGACATATGACAATCGCAGGCGCACAGCTTAAGGATATGTCATTGGAAGATGCCATAACACTTGTTAAAAAGACAATAGATACAATGGAAATGGAAGGAGCAATTTAATGAAAGTTATATTATTACAGGATGTTAAAGCACTTGGAAAAAAAGGACAGACAGTGGATGTCAGTGACGGATATGCAAGAAATTGTATTCTCCCTAAGAAACTCGGAGTTGAAGCAACATCCAAAAACCTTAATGACCTTAAATTACAGAAGGCACATGAAGAAAAGGTTGCTAAAGAGCAGCTTGAAGAAGCCAAGGCTTTTGCAGCAAAAATGGCGGACATGGAAGTAATTGTTTCTATTAAATCAGGAAAAGACGGAAGAACTTTCGGTTCAGTATCATCTAAGGAAATTGCAACTGCTTTTAAGGAACAGCATGGAATGGAAATAGATAAGAAAAAAATTGTTCTTGATGAGCCAATCAGAAGTGTGGGAACTACAATTGTAAGCGTAAAGCTTCATAAAGATGTTGTTGGAAAGCTGAATGTAAGAGTCAGAGAGGCATAGAAGTATGGATGAACCACTTTTAAAGCGTATTATGCCCCATAGTACAGTTGCCGAACAGTCCGTGATTTCATCAATGCTTATGGATAAAGATGCCATAGGAATAGCATCGGATATGCTTACTAAGGACGATTTTTATACCGGCCAGTATGGAATCATGTTTCAGGCAATAACGGAACTGGATAAGGAAAATAAGCCGGCAGACATTGTTCAGGTGCAGGACAAATTAAAACAGATGGGCGCACCGGAGGAACTGGCAGGAATTGATTTTTTAAGGGAAATTCTTAATGTAGTGGCAACGTCCGCCAACATTAAGGGTTATGCCAAGATTGTAAAGGAAAAATCTGTTCTGCGCAATATGATTAAGGTCGCACAGAAAATAGAAAATGAATGTTATGATTGCAAGGATGAAGTGGATAACATACTTGCCGATGCGGAAAAAGATATTACCGCAGTAAAGAACAGCGGGACAAGTGAGGAGATAACACCTATAAGCGATGTTGTTATTGAAGCACTTGACAGGATGGATGCGGCATCCAAGGCAGGCGGTAAAATTACGGGAATTGCAACAGGTTTTAAACATCTTGACTACAAAACAGCAGGACTCCAGAACTCGGATTTTATTCTTGTTGCGGCAAGACCATCCATGGGTAAAACGGCATTTGTCCTTAATATTGCACAGTATGTTTCTGTTAAAAATAAGACGACAACTGCCATATTCAGTCTGGAAATGTCAAAAGTCCAGCTTGTCAACCGTCTTATCTCTATGGAATCCAAGGTTGATTCCAAAAATATAAGAACGGGAAGCATGAGCCCGGCAGAATGGAGCAGCGTATCAGAGGGTGCTTCAAGGGTAGGTATGTCCCACCTTATAATTGATGATACACCGGGAATTTCCATTGGAGCATTGCGCAACAAATGCCGTAAGTTCAAGAGAGATAATAATCTCGGTCTTATAATAATCGACTACATACAGCTTATGACAGCAGGTGGCAGAAGTGAATCAAGACAGCAGGAAGTATCGGAGATTTCAAGAGCATTGAAAGGGATTGCAAGGGAGCTTAATGTTCCTGTAATCGCCTTATCCCAGTTAAGCCGTGCTGTTGAAGCAAGAGATAATAAAAGACCGATGCTTTCGGATTTGCGAGAGTCAGGTGCCATCGAGCAGGATGCGGACGTTGTTATGTTCATATACAGGGATGAGTATTATCACAAAGACAATGCTGATAACAAAGGCAAAGCCGAGATAATCATAGCAAAACAAAGAAACGGTCCTACAGGAACTATTGACCTTGCATGGATTGGAGATTTAACAAAATTTGCGGATTTGGAAGTTCAATATAATCACGAAGAAGAGTAAGTGTCATACTTGCTCTTTTTTTGTAAAAGTAAGTCGAAGAAAAAATATTTTTTTACCCATATGGGATGGTATAATTAGTGAAAAAATTAAGGGGACATATTATGAAAAGATATTTAATTTCAGAAGCTTCTGCAATCACAGGTCTGGAGGCACATGTACTCCGGTATTGGGAAGAAGAGCTTGGCATGAAAATCCCAAGGAATGAATTGGGACATCGTTATTATACAGATACAGAAATTGAAATTTTCCAGAAAGCTAAGGAAATGAAAAATAAGGGTTATCAGCTTAAGGCAATCAAAACCGAGATTTTTGGAAAAGCGGATATAATACCTATACATATGGAGCATGAACAGGGAGAGCTTGAAAGTGAGGAACAGAATACAAGGGATGTCCGTATGGAACAGTTCAAAGCGATTATCGGCAGCATTCTCACGGAAGCTCTTAAGGAAAATAATGTGGAACTTCATGAAAAAGTGGTAAAGGAAATGGACTATCTTTTTCGTGTAAATGATGAGGCGGCAGAGGAACGCTATAAGAAGCTTGATGAAACAATACGTAGCTGCCAGCGGTCGGGCAAAGAGGCGGCAGCAGGTAAGGATACACGCTTCAAGCATAGGAAGAAAATGAAGAAACTGTAAAAATATAACACATAACGGATAGGACAGTCAACAGATGTAGGGCTGTCCCTTTTTATCGCATTTTTTTCAAACTGCTCTTGAAATTATCACAATTCTATGCCATAATAATCATAAACGAACGGTCGGTATATACAAAGGAGAGAAACAACATGAAAACAACCGAGCAACAGCACAATGAGCGCAAACGCGAAATAATGGAAAAGTGCTTTGAATGTTATGCTGAAAACGGGCTCACGGGCACCGGGATCAAGGCACTTGCCGATGCGTGCGGATGCACAAAGGCAAATCTTTATTCGTATTTTAAAAACCTCGACGAACTGATCATCGAATCAACGGCATACTGTATGGAAAAGGTCGAGGATGACTTTATGGAGATGGCACCCACCGACCCCAATGATGTTGTCCGATTTGTGAAGGAGGTTCCCTACTGGACGGCTAAAAAGCACGGCAAAAAATATCGGCTGATGTATCAGATCTATACTCATCCGAAGTATATCGAGCACGGCAAGAAGTTTTTTGAGGGTGTCAACGAGCGCTATACCGAGTATGCCAAGCGGCTTGAGCCGAAGATAGGTATTCCGTACACGATAATCACGCCGCTGATTTTTACATTTGTCCGCGCCTGTGTACACTATGCGATGTTCGAGGACGAATATTACCTGAAATCCCAGATGGAGATCTTAAAGCAGGGGGTTGCCCTGTTCGTGGATAAGTACAAAGCAAACCAAGCATAAGCCGGTCAGCCGCCGCTCATTTACGGCGCGGGCAGCGGTGCAAAACTCCGCCGTAATAACAATTCCGAACGGAGGAAAGAAGATGAAAACAGGGAAAAAACTACTCACAGGCTCACTTTTGGCGCTTTGCGCCGTTCTTTTGGTGCTTTGCATCGTGCTTGCCATAGGATGGAGCAAGGCGGCAAAAACCGACACTGCACTGCCGGAGGTGCGGAACAACGGCACGGCGATCCAGTGGAAATACAGCGATGAAATCGATTGGCGCGACCTTGTGGCGCTTACCGAGCTGCGGGGCGCTGCCGGAGAAAACGGCAAGGACGGAGCCAACGGTAAAGACGGCATTAATGGCAAAAGCATAGAAGTACAAAGAGCAACGGAATACATACAGTGGCGCTATGAGGGCGATGAGTGGCAGAACCTTGTGGCGATAGCCGACATCACAGGCCCCACCGGACAGAACGGTAAGGACGGAGCAAACGGAAAACCGCCGGAGTTCCACGTGAACGAAAACACATTGCAATGGCGCTATGTCGGCGATGAAATATGGCTGAACCTCTACGACCTTACCGCATTAAAAGGTGCGGATGGCAGAGACGGCATTGACGGTAAAGACGGCATAAACGGGCAAGATGGCAGGGACGGTGCGGACGGCACAAACGGACAAAACGGCTCTGACGGCAAAGACGGTAACACCCCGTTTATCGGCGAAAACGGCAACTGGTGGATCGGAGAAATCGACACAGCCGTAAAAGCCGCAGGGATTGACGGTGCTGACGGTGTTGACGGCGAAAAGGGTGATAAGGGCGACAAAGGTGACCCCGGCGAAAAGGGAGACAAGGGAGATAAGGGGGACAAAGGCGACAAGGGCGACCCCGGTCAGAACGGCGGAAGCTCCGGGTATTTTTACGGCACGGGGTATGTACCGTCAACCCATCTTTCAGACGGTGCAGTTCCCCTGTACTATCGGGAAATGCATAACCGCGGCGGGCTTATATCGTACAACGGAACAACACTCAGGCTGAAAAAAGGACATACCTACAATGTGTGTGTAAGCGGCATGGTTAATGCGATAACAAATGATAATAGCGGAAACTATTCCGTTCAGATGACTGACGGTTACGATGATGACTATTGCAGATATATTACACTGATAGAACAAGACGGCAGGGGATCAAATTCTCTCTGCTTCAACAGAATATATGACCTTACCGGCGCGATAAACGATGTTGAACTCAAATTTTCGCTGGAGCAAGGTGATTACAAAACCTATCTGCTTTCATTCAGAGGCTCTGTTACAATCACCGCTCTTGACTGAGCAGATATACACGAAAACGGAGGTAATAAAATATGAAGAAACGAATACTTAGTATCCTGCTCGCCCTATGTATGCTGTTCTGCCTTGTGCCGATAACGGTTTTTGCCGCAGGTGAGCTACCGGATGTCAAGCTTTCCGTCCCAACGACGTTTGACAAGACAGTGGACCTTACGAAGCAGAACGGAGAATTAAAAATCAAGGACAGCAAGACCTATCTGATCAAGGGCTCCGCAGATCCGAACTGGTATTTTCAATACCGGATCAAAATTGATGGCAAGAACAATACACCGCACATCTTTCTGGATGGCGTCCGCATTCAGGCACCCGAGGACGGCCCTGCCATCGAGCTTTACGGCGGTGCCTCTGCCTGTCTGTACTTTATCGGCAACGACAGCGAGTTGATCGGCGCGGAGAACTTCGCCGCACTGCAGAAAAACAAAACCGATGGTTATCTCCGGGTTTTGGTGCAGACGGGGACAAAGCTCACGTGTCAGGGCGGCACTTATGGCGCCGGCATCGGAGGCTCAAAGGTCGGAATCAAGAATTTCTCGCAGGGACACGGCATGAACCTTCATTTCGGCTCTCTGGCGACGGATATCTATGGCGGTGAGATTCTTGCGACCAGCGGCGTATACGGTGCTGGTATCGGCGGCGGTCAGGGCGGCGTCGGCGAGCAGATTTATGTGTATTCCGGCAAGCTGATGGTGCGGTCCGTTTCGGAAGGCGCAGGGATCGGCGGCGGTCAGGGCGGCCCCGGACGCTTTATTTATATCAAGGGCGGCACGGTGAATGCCGGCAGCGAGTCAGGCGGAGCAGGAATCGGCAGCGGCGATCAAGACGGACAGAACAAGTCGGAAGATGCGCATCATATCGAGATTTCCGGTGGAACGGTCGAAGCTTGGAGTAACTATGCCGGTGCAGGAATCGGTGGCGGAAGAGACGGTTCGGGCTATGACATTTCCATCACTGGCGGCGTGGTGAGGGCGCAGGGCTACTTTGGTGCGGGCATCGGCGGCGGCATGAACGGCAACAGCGGGAACATTCTAATCAAGGACACAACGCTGACTGCGCTGGCCCTTCCGCTTTATTCGAGTCCCGATTATACAGCGCTGTCTGCATCTGCGGTCGGAAGAGGCTCGAACCGGGTGCACTACCAGGTAGTGATGCAAGATCAGGAATTTGCAATGTCTATAGAAGAGAACATCAAAATCGGAGCCTCAAACGGGAAGTCCGTGTGGCTGAGCGCGACAGGGTGGCAGTGGCGCCACAACCAGGAACCGAAGAAGTACTGGTACTGGGACACCACAACGGAGCTTCTTATCCCCAACGAAAATGGGCGCGTGGACCTGCAACGGCTGAGCCTGCCGTATGCCTACAATTACGGCAGAGTAATCAGCAAGCTGGAGCTGCGCTGCGAGGAAAGCACATGTAGCCATGAATTTGGCTGGGCGATCAGGGACGACTGCCACATCTGGGCCTGCATGAAATGCGGCGCACGAGACCCCGCCGCGGAAATGTCCAAGCAAAACGGAAAGCACAGCCCCGGCGACTGGAGCAATCAGAAGCAGCTCTGCACTGTGTGCGGTCATGTGCTTGAGAGGGACACGAAAGCCCCGGTTATGGAAACTCTGACGGACGGCGAAAGCTACACCGTCGAGGATACCCTCGATGGAAAGCCCGGCGCGTACACATTCACCGTGATCGACCCGGCTGCATCGGGAGAGACGTCTTCCGGCGTCAAGTCCGTGACCATCAACGGTGTGGAGCAAGACGGCCCCACCTATCGTCTCCCCGCACCCGACGGCGGCAACAATGACGCGGGAGCGGAATATACCGTGGTCGCAACTGACAACGCGGGAAATGAGACTACGGCGACAGTCAGAACATACAGGCGACACCATGAGCACAGCTACGGCGACTGGAGCAAGGACGGCACGAGCCACTGGCACGAATGCACCGACGATGACTGCCCGAATAGGGAAGAAAGCATCAAGGACAAGGCCACGCACGTCTACACCGATGACGCGGATACGACCTGCGATGTTTGCGGCTACGAGCGCACCGTAACGCCTCCTGCACCCACCGAGTTCATCGTCACCTTTGACGGCAACGGCGGTACGGGCAGCATGGAGCCGGTCACCGTTGAAGAAGGCAGCCGGTATGTTCTTCCCGCCTGCGGCTTTACCGCGCCTGATGGTCAGGAATTCAAGGCGTGGGAGATCGGCGGCGTTGAATACAATGCGGGCGACGGCTACGTCGTGCTCGGAAACACCGAGATCAAGGCTCTGTGGAAGGATTCCACAGTGATTCCGACCACGTTCACGATCACCTTCAACGCCAACGGCGGCACGGGCAGCATGGAGCCGGTCACCGTTGAAGAGGGCAGCCGCTATCCCCTTCCCGCCTGCGGCTTTATCCCGCCCGTGAATATGCAGTTCAGCGGCTGGGCGCTCAGTGCCGGCGGCAGCGTGATCGCCGACGGAGCTATCATGGTGACATCGAATATCACGCTCTATGCCATCTGGGAGCCGGTTCCCGTCAACGAATTTGTCATTTTCTTTGATGGCAACGGCGGCACGCCCGCCGTCAGCAGCATGACGACCATCGGTCACAAACTGGCGTTCCTGCCCGGCGCGTTCCGAAGCGGCAGCTACCGCTTCGACGGCTGGTACACGGAGCGAAACGGCGGTGAGCTGATCGCGACCAGTACCGTTTTCGCGGCAAATACCATCGTGTACGCCCATTGGACCTATACCGGCGGCAGCGGAGGCAGCGGCGGGTACGTTCCCGGCTATTACATCATCCGGGCGACTGCCGGTGCAGGCGGCTCCATCACGCCGAGCGGCGACGTCAGCGTCCGGGCGGGTGCGAACCAGACCTTCACCATCACGCCGAACAGGGGCTATGCCGTCTCCGACGTGAAAATTGATGGCCGGATCATCGGCGCGGTGCGGTCCTACACCTTCGAGAACATCAGCGCGTCCCACACCATCGAGGTGCAGTTCCGGGTACGCAGCAGCTTTGTCGACGTACCGTCCGGCAGCTATTATGAGGACGCCGTGGATTGGGCCGTTGCAAACGGCATTACCACCGGCATGGACGCCGCGCACTTCTCCCCGGACGGCATCTGCACCCGCGCGCAGGCCGTGACTTTCCTGTGGCGTGCCGCCGGAAGACCCGCGCCCGAATCCCGCACCATGCCCTTTACCGACGTTCCCGCAGACAGCTACTACTATGACGCGGTTCTGTGGGCCGTCGAGAACGGCATCACGAAGGGCACGAGCAGCACGACGTTCAGCCCGGACGATACCTGCACCCGCGCCCAGATCGTGACCTTCCTCTGGCGCTCTGAGCAGTCCCCGGCGGCAGGCAGCAGCAACCCGTTCACGGATGTTTCCGCCGACGCGTACTACGCCGACGCGGTCCTGTGGGCAGTAAAGGAAGCGATCACCACGGGCACCACCCGCACCACCTTCAGCCCCGACGCAGAATGCACCCGCGCCCAGATCGTCACCTTCCTCTGGCGCTGCAAAAAGTGACCGGCTGAGCTGCGGAAAGCCAGCAGAACGAAAATAAACGACCCGCACCGCCAATTTAAGGCGGTGCGGGTTTATATCTGCAAGCGGGAGAAGAACTGCTCGCGCGCAGTGCTGCGGTAGGTGCGGCTGATGGGAACGCGCAGGCCGCCCGGCAGCAGGACGCGCAGCTGAACGCGGAAGCCCTGCCGCTCCAGCTCCTGTGAGCGGGAAAACAGATACGCGTCAACGATCGGATTCTCGCAGATCCCCAGATGCGCCTGCACCTGCGCCTGCGCGGAAACCTCGTTTGAATACGCCGCGGCAGCCTGATACTGTCCGGACTGCAGCAGCGCCTGCATGGTGTCAAGATGCTTGGCAATATCGTGCCGCATACGTCGGATGTTCGCGTATTGCGCGGTGAGCGCGGCATAATGCTCCTTCTGCCGGTCGATCTGCGCGGAGAGAAGGTCGTTTTTCGCCTTGAGCGCACTGCGCTGCGCCATGCCGCGCACGGCAAGATACAAAAACGCGTCCGCCGCGATGCAGACCAGCATTGCGGCAATGACATATGTCATCCTCGGCCTGTGCGTGGCCGTTGCGGGCTTTATCAAGGTCAGCCGTTTCTCCACCATCAACTATTCCGTCGTCGCCAAGGACATTGAAATGGATGCGATCCTGGCTGTTGCGGTCGGCGGCAACAGCTACAGCGCCAATATGCTGGCCATCAACGTCAAGCGCACGAAATTCCTCGCGCACCTCATCTGCGGCATTCTCGCAGGCATCGGCGGGTTTGTGTACTTCCTACACGTCGGCTCCAGCTCCCCGTCGCACGCAAGCGGCGCGGAAATGAACGCCATCGCGTCCTCCATCATCGGCGGCACAATGCTGACCGGCGGCGTCGGCAATATCATCGGCACGCTCTTTGGTGTTTTGTCCCTGAGCACGATCAAGAATATCGTCTCCTCGCTGGGACTTGACGAGGCATGGTGGACAAATATCACGGTTTCTGCTATGATATGTCTGTTCCTTGTGATCCAGAGTCTGGTGCTCTCGCGCAAAAACAAGGACGAATAAGCACCGCAATCTGTAATTTTGATAGGAGAGATACTATGAAACACTATGAATTCTGGTTCATCGTCGGCTCGCAGACGCTCTATGGCGAGGACGTTCTGACCACCGTCGCCAATCGCGCGGAGGAAATGGCGCAGAAGCTGTCCGCCGTGCTGCCGTATCCGCTCAAATACAAGGTCACAGCTAAATCCAGCGCCGAGATCACGCAGGTCGTGAAAGAGGCCAATTATGATGATTCCTGCGCCGGTATCGTCACGTGGTGCCACACGTTCAGCCCGTCGAAGATGTGGATCAACGGTCTGGATCTGCTCCAGAAGCCGTGGCTGCATTTCGCCACGCAGTATAACCGCGAAATTCCCAATGAAGAGATCGACATGGACTTCATGAACCTCAATCAGGCAGCGCACGGCGACCGCGAGCACGGCTTCATCGGCGCGAGACTTCGCAAGCCGCGCAAGATCATCGCCGGGTACTGGCAGGATGAGGACGTGCAGGCGCGCATCGGCAGCTGGATGAAGGCGGCCATCGGCGTGGCCGTCTCGAAGGACATGAAGGTCATGCGTTTCGGCGACAATATGCGCAACGTCGCCGTCACCGAGGGCGATAAGGTAGAGGTACAGAAGAAGCTCGGCTGGGAGGTCAACACCTGGGCCGTCGGCGATCTGGTCAAGGAAATGAACGCTGTCACCGAGGCTGAAATTGACGAACTCATGAGCGTTTACCGCGAAAAGTATGACTTTGCGACCGACGATATCAATGCCATCCGCTATCAGGCACGTGAAGAAATTGCGATGAAGAAGATGATGGACGCGGAGGGCTGCAAGGCGTTCTCGAATACGTTCCAGGACCTTTACGGCATGGAGCAGCTGCCGGGCCTTGCCTCCCAGCACCTCATGGCGCAGGGCTACGGTTACGGCGGCGAGGGCGACTGGAAGGTCGCGGCCATGACCGCCATTCTGAAGGCCATGGGCGAAAACGGCAACGGCGCATCCGCGTTCATGGAGGACTACACCTATCACCTCGTCAAGGGGCAGGAATATTCCCTCGGCGCGCATATGCTCGAGGTCTGCCCGTCCGTTGCATCGGGCCGTCCGCGCATCGAGACGCACTTCCTCGGCATCGGCATGAACGAAAAGGATCCCGCTCGTCTCGTCTTTGAAGGCAAGGCTGGCAAGGGCGTTGTCACGAGCCTCATCGACATGGGCGGCAGACTGCGCCTCATCGTGCAGGATATCGAGGCTGTCAAGCCCATCATGCCCATGCCGAACCTGCCGGTCGCCCGCGTTATGTGGCGCGCGATGCCCGATCTCACCACGGGCGTCGAATGCTGGATCACCGCTGGCGGCGCACACCACACCGTTCTTTCCTACGACGTGACTGCCGAGCAGCTGCGCGACTGGGCGAGAATGATGGAAATCGAATTTGTCCACATCACGAAGGACACCACGGTCGAGGGCTTGGAGCATGAGCTGTTCCTGAACGACCTTGCGTGGAAGCTGAAAAACTGAATCAGGGCATAAAAACGCCGGAGGCCTCCAAAGGAGCGCCCTCCGGCGTTTTGCATATCGTTACTGAAAGTGCTCCGCGAAAGCGTCCCATTGCTCACGCAGGTGTTCGCGGCTGCGTTTGAGCACGTCGACGCACAGGCCAAGCGACTGGTAATACTCGTCGGAGAAGCGGCGGCGGGCGGAATGGCCGCCGGAGCGGTACTGCTCGATCACGATCTCATAGCGCTGCTGCGCGCGGTGGACAGCGTCGTCCCAGGAAATATAAATTTCCTCCTGCGCCTGCCTGCCCACGCGCTTCAGGACCTCCGGTTCATGGCAGAGCTTTGCGAGCAGCGCTGCCATGGAGTCTGCGTTTTCCTCGATCAGGAAGCCGTTTCTGCCGTCCGTGATATCCTCTGCGGCACAGCTGCCGCGCACCAGCACGCTTGCCAGCTCACAGGCCGCCGCTTCGCGCACGACAAGGCCGTTCGTATCGAACGTCGACGGGAACAGGAACAGATCGCCCCTGCAGTACCACGCGCGGATGACGCTGCGGTCATATTGGGGCGAGGTAAAGAACACGCAGTCCGAAAGCCCAAGCTCGTTTGCGTAGGCGACAACCTCGTCCTTATCCCCGCCGCTGCCGACGAAGACCATGCGGAACGCGTGCCCCGCGTCCTTGAGCTTTTTGAGCGCGTCCAGCGTGATGCGCAGGCCCTTGTACCACATCATGCGGCCCACGAACAGGAAAACCGGCACGCCCTCCGGCAGATCAAAGTCCCGGCAGACCGCGCGCACGTCCTCCTCCGGTACGCGGCCGCGTGCGAAGTCGACACCGTTCGGCATCACGCGCCAGTCGCCCTGATAGCCGAGCGAGCGCAGGTTCTCCCCTGCCCCATGGCTGACCGTCCAGACCTCGTCGAAGGCGCTGATGTTGTCGACGAGCAGCTTTTTTGCGCCCTCCTGCAAAAGCTTTGCGTGGATGGCGTTGGCAATGTCAATGTCAAACTTGGTGTGGTACGTAAAGACCGCCGGGACGTGGATGCGGGCGCGCAGCTCGCGCGCGAGGACGGCGGAGGTGATCGGGCAGTGGCAGTGGATGAGGTCGAACGGGTATTCCATGAGCGTTTTCATCGTCTTTTCCGAGAACGGGAAGCCCGCGTGATAGCCGACGAGCTTCGTCATGTCGATGCTGGGATAGCGCACGACCGGGAATGAGAAGCCGCTGTCATCCGCACCGGGATAGGCCGGCGTTGCGACGACGGCCCTGCTCCCGCTCTCGGTGATCGCGCGGCCATAATTGACGACCGCGTTCGCAACACCGTCTGTTACGGGCGGGAAGGAATCGTTGATGAGGCAGATGGTTCTGTTGGACATGAGGTGTCTCCTTTATGTAATGAGCGTGAGTGGTTTTCTATTGCGTTTTTTAACGCACCCTGTAGGGGCCGACGACTCTGTCTGTCTCTTATACACATCTCCGAGC
>ENA-OYZG01000182-OYZG01000182.1-human-gut-metagenome-genome-assembly--contig:-NODE-182-length-19339-cov-5.008816_pt1 | contig 19339 bp, 14 predicted proteins | sample MGYA00244071_ERZ653466 | MGnify/ENA primary metagenome ERZ653466 (study PRJEB26926, sample SAMN06165150) | human gut metagenome | biome: ENVO:00009003; feature: ENVO:2100002; material: ENVO:00002003...
CCGCTTCATTCATTTTGCGCCTTATACCTGGCTCCCCACTCCTGCAGCGCGTCCAACACGGGCTTGAGGCTCCTGCCCAGGTCCGTCAGGCTGTATTCCACGCGCGGGGGCACTTCGGCATACGTCCTGCGGTGCAAGAGCCCGTTCTCTTCCATGTCCCTCAGCTGCGCGGTCAGCACCTTCTGGGACACATGCCCAATGGATTTTTTCAGCTCCCCGAACCGCTTTGTCCCCGGCATCAGGTCGCGCAGGATCAGAACCTTCCATTTGTCCCCAATCAAAGCCAGGGTCGTTTCCACCGGACAGGCCGGGAGCTCCTTTATTGACCTCTGTTCGCTCATCATCATCGCCTCCATCCAAGGTAGTATCGACCCCCTTTGGATTGTACTATATGGCCGCATCACGGACAAGCTCCCGATTCATCGATCCGGGAAACCTTTGCCAGCAGGGGCGAAAGGCCGGTGCGGATACGTTCGTTTTCTTCCGTCAGCCTGCCGATCGTATCCTACAGGTAACTACGGCACAATATTGTGCGTACTTTTTTTCCGGGCCAACGGCGCTATACTGGAAACAGGAGCTGCGGAGGACGGCCGCTGCGGAGCTCGAAACGGACAGAATCATTTTCAGGAGGTCACGGACATGAACAAAAACACGTTTGCAACCGTAAAACTCGCAAAGGGCGAGATGAACATCTACGATTTCGGCGGCATCAAACTGCACGCCTATAAGACCAATGATCCTATCGACGACGAGGTGTTCGTCGTGGAGAAGAGCGGCAAGGCCGTCATCATCGAATCGCCCTGCTTTTTTGACAACATCAAGGAGCTCACGGACTACCTGAGCGGTATGAAAGTGGAGGGAATGCTCGTTGCCTATCACGGCGCGGGGGCCGCTTTCCTGCCCGACGTGCCGAAGTTTGCAACGCAGAACGCCGTGGAATATTCCAAAAGCGGCGGCGGCAAGGCCCTGATCGACAGCTTTTCCGGTTCGTTTGGAGAAATCTTCGACTCCTCCATCCATCGGATCACCGACGTGCTGCCATCCGGCAGGTCGACTATCGGCGGCATGGAGTTCATCATCAAACAGACACCGGAAGCGTTTGATGTAGAGATCCCTGAAATCAATGCGGTCTATACCCATATGCTGGGCCATGACTGCCACTCCATCGTTGCGGGCGCAGGTCATGCCGACGCCATGATCGCAGAGCTTCGCAGCTGCATTGCAAAGGGCTATGATCTGATCCTCACCTCGCACTATACGCCGGAGGACCTCAAGGACGCCCAGACGAAGATCGACTACCTGGAAAATCTGAAACGGATAGCGGCGGGCTGCACGAGCGCGGATGAGTTTCGCGCGGAGGTCAGCAGGCAGTATCCTGCGTACAGCGGCCGGAACTATCTGGATATGACGGCGGGCTTCTTCTTTGCCTGACAGGACGGCGAAACCAGCCGGGGCCGCCCTTCAGGCAGCCCCGGCGTCATGGTGCAAACAAATGACACAAGCGGAAAGACGAATATATCTGATCAGGTCGCTCCTGAAGGAGCGGCCGCAATATCCCGGCATAGCGATCCCGCCGGGCGAGCGGGAACAGCGCGCGCTGCTGCGGTCGCTGTGCAATATCCGCCCGCCTGTTCCGGCCAGCGCGGAGTTTTTGAGCGTTCAGGACGCATACTTATCCGAGCGCCTTGCCGAGCGCGGCGTCACGGAACTGCGGGATCTAACGCCGGTGCGGCCCGGCCTGTATCTCTGGCAGGGCGATATCACTACCCTTGCCGCCGACGCCGTTGTCAACGCGGCAAACAGCGAGATGCTGGGCTGCTTCGTTCCCTGCCACGGCTGCATCGACAACGCCATCCACACCTATGCGGGCGTACAGCTCCGCCTGGAATGCGCCGAACTGATGAGGCGGCAGGGTCATGAAGAGGCGCCCGGCAGAGCAAAAGTCACAAGCGCCTACAATCTGCCCAGCCGGTATGTGCTGCACACCGTTGGCCCGATCATCAGCGGCGCTGTTGCCGGCTCCGACCAACGGCTGCTGGCAGACTGCTATCGCTCCTGTCTGGACCTGGCGGCCAGGCACGGGCTGCGCAGCGTTGCGTTTTGCTGTATTTCCACCGGCGAGTTCCGCTTTCCAAACGAACTGGCGGCGCAGATCGCCATTGAGACGGTGACGCAGTGGCAGCAGGAGAATCCCTGCCAAATTGAGGTGGTCTTCAATGTTTTCAAAAAACGGGATTACGACATCTACAAGCGACTGCTTCGCACAGGTGGAGCGGCTCAAAAATGAGATTAAGACAGCCGGTGCGATCGTGATCGGCGCAGGTGCCGGGCTTTCCGCATCCGCCGGCTTCACCTATACCGGCGAACGCTTTAAAACGCATTTCGGCGATTTTATCGAAAAATACGGGTTTGAGGATATGTATTCCGGCGGCTTCTATCCCTTTGCGTCCGCGGAGGAGTACTGGGCATACTGGAGCCGGTATATCTATATCAACCGCTATCTGGACGCGCCGAAGCCGGTTTACAGCGATCTGCTCCAATTGGTGGATGGCAGGGACTATTTTGTACTGACCACCAATGTGGATCACTGCTTTCAGAAAGCCGGGTTTGATAAGCGCCGCCTGTTCTACACCCAGGGCGATTATGGCCTTTGGCAGTGTGCAACGCCCTGCCATCAGAAGACCTATGATAACGAGGCCATTGTCAAAAAGATGGTTTCCGAGCAGAAGGATATGAGAATCCCCGGCGAGCTGGTGCCGCACTGTCCCGTCTGCGGCGCGCCGATGTCCATGAACTTGCGGACGGATATGTCCTTTGTGGAGGACGCGGGCTGGCATGCAGCAGCCCGCCGATACGAGGATTTCCTGCGCCGCCATGCCGGACGGCATATCCTTTTGCTGGAGCTGGGCGTGGGCGGAAATACCCCGGGCATAGTGAAATTTTCCTTCTGGAGGATGACAGCGGAGAATCCCCGGGCGGTTTATGCCTGCGTCAACCTGGGGGAAGCTTATGCGCCAGGAGAAATTGTGAAGCGTTCTATCTGCATTGATGAGGATATTGGCGAAGTAATAAAAAAATTGAAATAAAAAACAGCAGATTCAAGCGGGACAAAACGGAAAACTGTAAAAATGACTTAATTTTGAGTGCACAATAAACATAACGCCCCCGGGCATCATCAAATATCCGTTTTGGAAGATGGCTTGCCGGAATCCACGGGCCGTATACGCCTGTCTGAATCTGGCAGGCGCTGACTGCCCGGACGCCATCCGCATGCGCTCCATCCTCGTCGTCTCCGACATCGGGCAGGCGCTGCACAGCCTGGCGCTTTGCCGATGCCCAAGCGGCCAGGCAGGTGCGGCCCGATGCTGAGCGGCAGAAAATGCAAGAAAAGCTGCAACCGTGCAGGAAAACTTTCATATAATGTTTTATATATAATATATTGACGAACGGCCTCCCGTTTGCTACAATAGGATAAGTTTTTTCAAGCAGGAGGAGCCTGTCAATGTCAAGCGTACAGAGTTATCTTGAGGGCCTGTTGGAGACCGTCCAGCGCACCAGCGCGCATCAGCCGGAGTTCCAGCAGGCGGTCGCAGAGGTGTTTGAATCCCTCGCGCCCGTGCTGGAGCGCCATCCGGAGTTTGTGAAGGCAGGCATCCTGGACCGGCTGATCGAGCCGGACCGGCTGATCCGCTTCCGCGTCGCATGGGTGGACGACAACGGGCGCGTGCGCGTGAACATCGGCTACCGCGTGCAGTTCTGCAACGCCATCGGCCCCTACAAGGGTGGCCTGCGCTTCCACCCCTCCGTCTACGAGGGCATCGTGAAGTTCCTCGGTTTTGAGCAGATCTTCAAAAACGCGCTGACCTCCCTGCCCATCGGCGGCGCAAAGGGCGGCAGCGATTTCGACCCCAAGGGCAAGTCCGACATGGAGATCATGCGCTTTTGCCAGAGCTTCATGAACGAGCTGTACAAATACATCGGCCCCAACACGGACGTGCCGGCGGGCGACATCGGCGTGGGCACGCGCGAGATCGGCTACCTGTTCGGGCAGTACAAGCGCCTGCGCGACGAATTCTCCGGCGTGCTGACGGGCAAGGCACTCTCCTTCCACGGCAGCCTTGACCGCGTACAGGCGACCGGCTACGGCCTGTGCTACTTCACCGAGGAGATGCTCAAGACCCGCGGCCGGAGCTTCGACGGGCAGACGGTGGTCATCTCCGGCTCCGGCAACGTGGCCATCTACGCGCATGAAAAGGCCACGGAGCTGGGCGCAAAGGTCGTCGCCATGTCCGACTCCAACGGCTATATCCACGACCCCAACGGCGTGGACCTGGACTGCATCAAGCAGCTCAAGGAGGTCGAGCACCGCCGCATCCGCGACTATGTGCTCACGCACCCGGAGGCGGGCTATGCGGAGAACTGCGCCGATATCTGGAGCATCCCGTGCGACATCGCCCTGCCCTGCGCCACGCAGAACGAGCTGGACGGCGCCGCCGCCGAACGGCTGATCGCCAACGGCTGCTACGCCGTGGCCGAGGGCGCGAACATGCCCTGCACGCCGGAGGCCATCGAGCTGCTGCGCGCAAACGACGTACTCTTCGGGCCGGCCAAGGCCGCCAACGCCGGCGGCGTGGCCACGAGCGCGCTGGAGATGAGCCAGAACTCCATGCGCTACTCCTGGTCGTTTGAAAAGGTGGACAACCGCCTCAAGACGATCATGACCGGCATCTTCCATACCATCGAACGCGCCGCAAAGGAATACGGCGTGGAAGGCAATTACATGGCCGGCGCGAACATCGCCGGTTTCCTGAAGGTCGCGGACGCGATGCTCCACCAGGGCGTCGTGTGAGCGCGGCCTGCATCCGCTTCCTTCCTTCAGACGCGCAGCACCCGGCTTCCGCCGGGCGCTGCGCGGTTTTGTCCCCGCGCGCCGCAGGCGGAGGCGGGCGGAGATTGTGCTTGCTTTTCCTGCGCGCCGCATATATAATGGAAAGCAAATGAGGGAGTAGTTGGCGCGGTCCCCCGCCGCGTTTCAAGTCAACATTCATGGTGAATCCCAGTTCATCTGGCTTGGATTAAATAACCAGACTCATGCGCACAACTTAGGCTTTTCGCGCATGCTTATCTGCCCACACGCAGGCGCGTATCGCACACAGGCACTATCAGGAAAGGAAAGTGGAGGTATGCTGAAACACTATCTGGAAACGGCAGAAGACGTCCTGCGCGAGGCGCAAAGCAGCGAGCAGGGCCTTTCTGCTCAGGAGGCTGCTGACCGGCTCAGGAAAAATGGGCCCAACAAACTTGCCGAGCCTGAGAAAACGCCGCTGATCATCCGCTTCTTCCAGCAGATGAAGGATCCCATGATCCTCATCCTGCTCGTTGCGGCAGCGGTCTCCGGTGTGCTCTCGATCATCAAGGGCGAGAGCTTTGCGGACGTGATCATCATCCTGGCGGTCGTCATCATCAACGCCATCCTCGGCGTCTACCAGGAGAACAAGGCGGAGAAGGCGATCGAGGCGCTGCAGGAGATGGCCGCGGCGACCTCGCGCGTGCTGCGCGACGGCAAGGTCGTCTCCGTGCGCAGCGAGGAACTGGTCGTCGGCGACATCGTGCTGCTTGAAGCGGGCGACGCCGTGCCGGCCGACGGCCGCCTGATCGAGAACGCCAGCCTCAAGATCGAGGAGGCGGCGCTCACGGGCGAATCCGTGCCGGTGACGAAGTTCATCGACATCATCCACCTCAAGGGCGAGGCGGCCGACGTGCCGCTGGGCGACCGCAAGAACATGGTCTACATGGGCAGCACCGTCGTCTATGGCCGCGGCAGGGCGGTCATCACGGCCACGGGGATGCAGACCGAAATGGGCAAGATCGCCGACGCGCTGGCGCAGGCCGAGGAGGGGCAGACGCCGCTGCAGATCAAGCTCTCGCAGCTCTCGCGCATCCTCACGTGGCTGGTGCTGGGCATCTGCGTGGTCATCTTCGCCGTGCAGCTGCTGCGCGCGGACAGCTTCAACATCGACCTGATCGTCGATTCGTTCATGATCGCCGTATCGCTGGCGGTGGCCGCCATTCCGGAGGGCCTGGCCGCGGTGGTGACGATCGTGCTGTCCATCGGCGTGACGAACATGTCCCGCCGCAACGCCATCATCCGCCGCCTGACCGCGGTGGAGACGCTCGGCTGCGCGCAGATCATCTGCTCGGATAAGACCGGCACGCTGACGCAGAACCGCATGACCGTGGTCGACTCCTTCGGCCCGGACGACGACCTGCTCGCCACCGCCATGGCGCTGTGCTCCGATGCGGAGATCGACGAGGCGGACAACGTCACCGGCGAGCCGACGGAGGCCGCGCTGGTGGCCTGGGCCGCCGCGCGCAAGCTGAACAAGAACGAGATGAAGCAGCGCCTGCCGCGCGTGGGCGAGGCGCCGTTCGACAGCGGCCGCAAGATGATGAGCACGCTGCACAGGCAGCAGGACGGCGCCATCCGGCAGTTCACCAAGGGCGCGCCGGACGAGGTGCTCAAAAAGTGCACGCACTACCTCAACGAAAACGGCCACATCGTCCCCATGACGGACGAATACCGCGAGACCATCCTCGAGGCCAACCGCAACATGGCCGGGCGCGCGCTGCGCGTGCTGGCCGCCGCGCTGCGCGACTGGAGCGCGATGCCCGAGGAGGAGACGCCGGAGCTGCTGGAGCACGACCTCTGCTTCATCGGCCTGACGGGCATGATCGACCCGGTGCGTCCGGAGGTCAGGGACGCCATCATCGAATGCCGCAGCGCCGGCATCCGGCCGATCATGATCACGGGCGACCACATCGACACCGCCCGCGCCATCGCCAACGAACTGGGCATCCTCGACGGCGGCCTGCGCGCCATCACCGGCGCGGAGCTCGACCAGATGGACGACGAGACGTTCATGCGGGAGCTCGAGCACATCGCCGTGTACGCCCGCGTACAGCCGGAGCACAAGACGCGCATCGTCAACGCCTGGCGGCGCGCCGGCTACGTGACGGCCATGACCGGCGACGGCGTGAACGACGCGCCCTCGATCAAGAGCGCGGACATCGGCGTGGGCATGGGCATCACCGGCACGGACGTGACCAAGGGCGTTGCGGACATGGTGCTGGCGGACGACAACTTCGCCACCATCGTCGGCGCGGTGGAGGAAGGCCGCCGCATTTACAACAACATCCGCAAGGCCATCCAGTTCCTGCTGGGCTCGAACATGAGCGAGGTCATCAGCATCTTTGCCGCCACGCTCATGGGCTTCACCATCCTCCAGCCGGTACACCTGCTGTGGATCAACCTCGTGACGGACTGCTTCCCGGCGCTGGCGCTGGGCATGGAGCCGGCGGAGCCGGACATCATGCAGCAGCGGCCGCGCTCGGCCAAGGCTGGCATCTTCGCCGGCGGCATGGGCGTGGACATCGCCTATCAGGGCCTGCTCGTATCGGCGCTGACGCTGGCCTCCTACTTCATCGGGCACTACATCGAGTCCGGCGTGTGGGAGATCGCCAACAGCGCGGACGGCACGACGATGGCGTTTTTGACCATGAGCCTTGCGGAGATCTTCCACAGCTTCAACATGCGCATCCAGCGCGGGAGCCTGTTCTCGCTCAAGCGCATGAACAAGATGCTCAACTGGGCGGCGGTCGGCAGCTTCCTGCTGACGACGCTCGTGTGCGAGGTGCCGTTCCTGGCCAACGCGTTCCAGTTCGAGTCGGTCGAGTTCATCGAGTACGCGATCGCCGTCGTGCTCGCGGCGCTGATCATCCCGGCGGTGGAGCTGGTGAAGTTCTTCCAGCGCAGGGCGGCAAAGCGCGCCGCCTGACGCACCGGCCGCCAAGCCGCGGCAACGCAGCAAAAGGAGGGCCCGCGCTCGAGCGCGGGCCCTTTCCGTTTGCCCTTTGGCCGGTGCCGGCTTCCCGCCCGGGCGGGGCTGCGCCTGCCGCATCGCAGGCGGCGCGCCGGCGCGCGCCCCTTCCGGCGCGGCTCAGCGCATCCCGTCCGGCTCCGGCGCGGGAGACGCCGGCCGGCCATCGCCGCGCAGCGCGTCGTTGAGTGCGCGCATGGCCGTCTCGTCCATCTTGACCACGGCGCGGTCGTACGTCACAAGGCCGTTGCGCTCCCCCTCCACGTCGGACAGCTGCGTATACACCGCCGCGCTGAGCCCCTGCGCCTTTGCGGGGATGATCTGGCGCACATAGAGGTCCTGTATGAGAAAGGCGAGCTGCTCTTGCGACTTGCAGCGGCGGTAGCCGAACGTCCTGCTCCCGTCCGCGTGGCCGGCGATGCGCAGATGATAGCCGCCAAATTCCGACAGCACGACCGCCCGCTCCCCCGGCTCCTGCTTGTGGCGGTAGGGCCGGAAATACACGTGCAGGCTCTTCACGTCGCCCGCGCCCTGATCGTGCCAGCCGCTGGCGTGGTCGATCGTGCGCGTCGGGTCGAGCGCGCGCAGGCGCGCGGCCGTCTCGCGCGCGTCGAACTGGCCCCAGCCCTCGTTGAACGGCACCCACATGGCGATGCACGGGCAGTTGTACAGGTGCTCGACCATCTGCTGCAATTCCCGAGAAAACTCGCGCCGGCCGGCCTCCTCCTGCCGCGCAAAGGCGGCGTAGTCGCGGTCGTCCCGGTGCCGGTTGGTCAGCAGCGGCAGCGAGATGGTCGAAAGGCGGTACGCGCCGCCGCCGTTTGGCATATCCTGCCAGACGAGCATGCCCAGCCGGTCGCAGTGGTAGTACCAGCGCAGCGGCTCCACCTTGATGTGCTTGCGCAGCATGTTGAAGCCCATGCGCTTCATCAGCGCGATGTCGGCCTCCAGCGCCGCGTCCGACGGGGCGGTGTACAGCCCGTCCGGCCAGTAGCCCTGGTCGAGCACGCCGGTGTGGAAATACGGCCGGCCGTTGAGCAGCAGGCGCGGCAGCCCGTCCTCATCCGGCCCCACGCCGAAGCTGCGCATGGCAAAATAGCTCTCCACGCGGTCCTCCCCCGCCTCTACGGCGAGGTCGTACAGGTACGGGTCCTCCGGCGACCAGGGGCGAAACCCCGGCATGGGCACGCGCACGCTCGTGCCGCTGCAAAACGTGACGGTGCGCCCGTCGAGCCGGGCGACGCACGCGCAGGGGACGCTCGTCTGCACGCGCAGCTCCACCGCCGCCTGCTCAAACAGCGGCGTGATGCGCAGCGAGCGGATGTGCGTCTTTGACAGGCTCTCCATCCAGACCGTCTGCCAGATGCCGCTCTGCGGCGTATACCAGATGCCGCCGTGCGCGCGCTTCTGCTTGCCGCGCGTATGGTAGGATGCATCCGTCCGGTCGCGCACGCACACGACGATCTCCATCTCGGTTGCGCCGTGCAGCGCGTCCGTCACATCGCACGAAAACGGCAGATAGCCGCCGATGTGGTGCGCAAGCTGCTCGCCGTTGACGAACACGGCCGCCTCCTGGTCGACCGCGCCGAAGTGCAGCAGCGTGCGCGCGCGCACGAACCCCTCCGGCAGCGTTACGCGCCGCCGGTACCAGAGGAACTGATCCGGCCCGGGCCCGCGCCCCACGCCGGAGAGCGGCGCCTCGGGCGAATAGGGCACGAGGATCTCCCCGTCGAACGTCTCCGGCTGCGCGTCGCTGCCGGTGATGGCGTATTCCCAGAGCCCGTTGAGGTTGAGATAGCTGTCGCGCCGCAGCTGCGGGCGCGGATATTCCGGCAGCACCGCGCCGCGCGGACCGGCCTGACCGCTCATGCGCGCCTCCTTTCCGCCCGGCGCAGCAGCAGCACGGGCAGCAGCGCCGTCAGCAGCACGGCCGCCGCGGCCAGAAAGATCGCCGGCGTCGGCACGTCCTTGACCACGCCCAGCTCCTCGTAGGTGCCCGCGCCGCCGCGGATGACCGCCGCGCCAAGGAACGGCCCCGCGATCATCGGCACGAGCACGCCGAAGATCATGCGGATGCCCTGGAAGCTCCCCACGCGGTCGGCCGGCGTATGGTCGCGCACGAGGGCGGAGAGCACGGCCGTGACGAGCATGTAACCCGCCATCATCACGATGCCCGCGGCGATGACAAAGCCCATCGACCGGGCAAAATACATCAGCACGAGCCCGGCGCACATGACCGCCACCGCCCACGGGACGCAGCGCAGCTTGCCGAGCCTGTCCACAAAGCGGCCCGAGAGCACGGAGATGGCCGACGCGGCGAGCAGCACCACGCCGAGCACGAGCGCATAGGCGTCCAGCTTCAGGTACGTTTGCAGATAGATGATCAGATACGGGAAGAACACCTGCACCGCCACGGAGAACAGGCACAGCGCGGCAAGCGCGAGATACAGCCGCCGGTTCTCCCGCACGACGGCGGGGCGGAAGCCGTAGGTCAGCGCGGGCAGAAAGCCGCCCGTGCGCCGTTCCACCCGGCGCTCCGGCAGCAGTGCAAGGGAGATGAGCCCGACCGCCACGACGAGCAGCCCGAAGATCAGGAAAAACTCCTGCCAGCGGCCCTGCTGCGTCATGCCGTCAAACGCGCCGAAGATCACGAGCATGGACAGCAGCGGCAGCACCGCAAGCACCGATTCCACGCGGCCGCGGTTCTCCGGCACGGTGACGTCCGTCACATAGGCGTTGAAGGCCGCGTCGTTTGCCGTGGAACCGAAGAAGGTCATCACGCAGTCCATCACCACCACGAGCAGCGCCGCCGCGTGCGCGGCGTTGGCGGCGGGGAACCAGCGTGCGGCGTTCTCCACCGTGATGAAGCCGAACGACAGCGTGGACAGGCCCCAGAGCAGGTACCCCACGCAGATGAACGCCTTGCGCCGCCCCAGCCTGTCCGACAGCGCGCCCATGCACAGCGTGGTCAGCGTGGCCACCGCCGCGCTTGCCGCGACCATGGATGCGATGTAGGTCGGGTCGGTGGAGATGGTGTTGTACAGAAAGACGTTGAAATACATGTTCTCGATCGTCCAGGCGAACTGCCCCGCAAGGCCGATCACCACGAGCGAGAGCCAGGTGCGCGCGCCCAGCTTGTTCATCGCTGCTCCCCCTTTCTTTCGTACGGCGGCGCACGCGCTCAGAGCACGTGCGACTTGTCGATCTCGACCACGGCGAAATACCGGCCCGGGAGCGCCCGTATCCGCTCCGTCAGGCGGCGGCGCACCTCCTCGTCCGACAGGCGGAAGCGGTAGGGCACCACGGCGTCAAAGATCAGGTTCGTATGCGTCGGCCCGCTGACCATGCGGAAATCGTGGATCGTGATGGCCGGGTCGATCTCCCTGGCAAAGCCGGCGACCTGTTCGCGCAGCTCGTTGAGGCGCGCGTCGTCCGTCACGACCGGGTCCATGTGGATCACCGCGTCGCAGCCCATGCGCTCGCGCAGGCCGTGTTCGATGTTGTCGATCATGTCGTGCAGCTCGAGGATGTCGCCGCCGGCCGGCACCTCCACATGGAGCGAGATCATGCTGCGGCCGGGGCCGTAGTTGTGCACGATGAGGTCGTGGATGCCCACCACGCCCTCGTGCGAGAGCACGTACTCCTCGATCTGCTGCACATATTCCTTCGTCGGCGGCTCGCCCAGCAGGGGGCCCACCGTCTCGCGCGCGGCGCTGAAGCCCGCGTACAGGATGAACAGCGCCACGAGCAGGCCGCACCAGCCGTCGATCCGCAGCTGCGTCCAGTGCCCGATGAGCATGGAGGCGAGCACGACGGCCGTGGCGACGCAGTCGCTCAGGCTGTCCGTCGCCGCGGCGCGCATGGCGGAGGAATCGATCTTTGCGCCGATGCGGCGGTTGTAAAAGGCCATGTAGAGCTTGATGAGGATCGACGCCACGAGGATGCCGGCCGACAGCGAGCTGAACGCCACCGGCTCCGGCGCGGCGATCTTCTCGATGGAGCCGGTGAGCAGCTCAAAGCCCATCAGCAGGATGGCCAGCGCCACGATGAAGCCCGAGATGTACTCGATGCGGCCGTGGCCGAACGGGTGCTGCGGGTCCGGCTTGCGGCCGGCCATGCGGAAGCCGATGAGCGTGATGAGCGAGGAACCGGCGTCGGAAAGGTTGTTGAACGCATCCGCCGTCACGGCGATGGAGCCGGAGAGCGAACCGGCAAGGAGCTTGCCGAGGAACAGCAGCGCGTTGAGCGCGATGCCCACCGCGCCGCACAGCGTGCCGTACGCGCCGCGCACGCCGGGCGCGTCCAGCGCGCCGCTGTTGGGGATGAACCATTTGGCCAGCAGACCGATCATTGAATCCTGCGCCTCCTCATCGAACAAGCCTTGGAAACGGCGGAAGGCCCCGCCGCCTGCATTTTACTATATGCGCGCCGTATGCGCGCCATTGGCATGCGCCCCGCAGCGCCCCCCGGACGGCCGCGCGCGGCTTCAGCGCAGCGCCTTCTGCACGCGCCAGAGCTGCGCCTCGTCCAGCAGCGCGGTCACATGCGTGCCGTCGGCCTCGTGCGCCTCGCGCTGCACCGCGCCCAGCTCGTGCAGCAGGCGCATGGCCTCGTACCGCTCGTACGGCACGACGAGCTCCACGCGCACCTGGCTGCGGCTGAGCGCGCGCTCCACGCTCTGAAGCAGCCCGTCCACGCCCGCGCCCGTGCGCGCGCTGATGCGCGCCGCCTCGCCGCGCAGCGGAATAGGCTCCGCCATGGCGTCGCACTTGTTGTAGACGTTGATGCGCGGCGTATCGGCCGCGCCGAGCTGCGCGAGCACGTCCTCCACCACGCGCACCTGCACGTCCTGATAGGGGCTCGTGCTGTCGATCACATGCAGGATCAGCGCCGCGTCGCGCACCTCCTCGAGCGTGGAGTGGAACGCGCGCACCAGATCGTGCGGGAGCTTGTTGATAAAGCCGACCGTATCCGAGAGCAGGCATTCCCCGCCGGACGGCAGCGCCACCTGCCGCACGACCGGATCGAGCGTGGCAAAGAGCCGGTCCTCCGCCAGCACGTCGCTGCCGGAGAGGCGGTTGAGCAGGGTCGATTTGCCCGCGTTGGTGTACCCGACCAGCGCGACGAGCGGGACGGCGCCCTGCACGCGCCGCTCGCGCCTGAGGCCGCGCTGCTTTTCAATCTGCGCGAGCGCCTGCTCCAGCTCGAAGATGCGGCGGCGGATGCGGCGGCGGTCGATCTCCAGCTTCTTCTCGCCCGGGCCGCGCATCCCGACGCCGGACGCGCCCTGGCGCGAGAGCACGCGCCCCATGCCGAGCAGCCGCGGCAGGCGGTACTTGAGCTGCGCAAGCTCCACCTGGAGCTTGCCCTCGCGCGACTGGGCGCGCATGGCGAAGATGTCGAGGATGAGCATGGTGCGGTCGATGATGGGCACGCCGAGCGCCTGCTCCAGATTGCGCATCTGCACGGCGGAGAGCTCGTCGTCAAAGATGACCAGGTCCGCCTCGAGCGCGTTGACGTCGAGCGAGAGCTCGTCCGCCTTGCCCGTGCCGATGTAGGTCGCGTTGTCCACGGCGCGCCGCCGCTGGAGCGACCGGCCGACGACCTGCACCCCGGCCGTTTCCGCAAGGGCGGCGAGCTCGCCGAGCGTATCGTACCCGTCCGTCCCCTCGATGCCCACGAGGATCGCCCGGTCCGGCCGGGCGGCGGACACGGAAAAGGCGCTGACGGCAAAGCGCGCGTCCGCCTCGTAGATGGCGTCCATGAGCTGCTTTTGCGGCAGATGATAGGCGCGCATGGGGCCAAAGAGCACGGTCTGCCGCCGGTCCCCCTCCTGCTCGCCCAGAAAGCCCGCGCATACGCTCGTGGCGCGCCCGTCCTCCGTCACGCCGATGGCCGCCATCGCGTCGAGCCGCAGCGAAGCGAGCGAGCCGGCGTCCACATCGGAGAGCAGGCCGCTGCCGCGCGGATGCGTATGGATGCAGCGCACGCCGCAGAGCCGGTCGGCGTTGCGCACAAGGCGCAGCTCCGGCATGGAGACGGTGTGGTCGTCGCCGATGCGCACCTCCTCGACGCTGCCGCTGCGGCTGATGTAGACGAGGATCTCCCGCCCGATCAGCCCCGTATAGCGCGCCAGCGCGGCGCACAGCTCGTCGGAGAGGAACGTATTCTGCCCCTGCTCCATCGCATAGAGCGATTCCATTTCGGCAAGCAGCACCTCGCGCACGCCGCCGGTGTTGCCGTTGACCTTTTTCTTCATACTCCAATTCCCGTTCGTGCCGCGCCGTTCCCCCGCGCGGCGGCATACCGGTATTGTACCATGCCCGCAATCTTTTCACAATTCCTTTCGGCGCGCGCAGTAAATTCCGCTTGACAGATCCCGTCCATACTGCTATGATGAACAGCGTTAGCGTTTAATAGTTAAGCGGTTATCATTTGAAAGGAGGGAACCGGTTTGGACGGCTGCTGGAACGTCATCGGCAGGCTGATGTTGCTCAACGTGCTGCGCGGCAAACGCCTGCGCGAGCGCACGAGCGGCTGCGCGCTGCATGTGGGACAGCTGCCCGTGCTCGAGTGTGTGATCGCGTCGCCGGGGTGCACGCAGCACCAGCTGGCAAGCCGGCTGATGGTCACGCCCGCGTCCATCGCGCAGTCCACCAAGCGTTTGCAGCGGGCCGGGCTGATCGAAAAGCGCGTGGACGAGGAAAACCTGCGCTGCAACCGCCTGTACGCCACCGCTGAGGGCGTGGCGCTTGCCCGCGAGCACCGCGAGAGCTTCGACCAGCTCAACGAGGAGACCCTGCGCGGATTTTCCGAAGCGGAGCTGTGCGAGCTTGCCGCCCTGCTCGATCGCATGATCGACAACATCAACGACGACGGCGTATCCCTCAATCCCCCCTGGAAGGAGAAAAGGCATGATTAAAAAGCTGTTCGGCTATGTACGCGGGTACTGGCACACCACGATCCTTACCCCCATCATGGTCGCCGGCGAGGTCATCCTCGAGGTGTTCATCCCGCTGCTCATGGCCAACATCATCAACATCGGCATCCCGAACAAGGATCTGCCCTACGTGCTGCGCACCGGCGCTCTGATGGTGCTCATGGCGATGGGCGCGCTGCTCTTTGGCGCGCTCGGCGCGCGCTTTGCGGTCTATTCCAGCAACGGCGCGGCCAAGAACCTGCGCCTGGCGCTGTTTGGCTGCGTGGAGGCGTTCTCTGCCAAGAACATCGACAAGTTCTCCACCGCCTCGCTTGTGACGCGCCTGACCAACGACATCACCAACGTGCAGCAGTCGTTCCAGATGATGATCCGGCTGATGGCGCGCTCGCCGCTGATGCTGGTGCTGGCGACGATCATGGCCTTCCACATCAGCCCGCGGCTGTCGCTGATCATGTTTGCGGCCATCCCGTTCCTCGGCATCGCGATGGCGGTGATCTCGCGCATGGCGTATCCCCGCTTCAACGATATGCTGAAAAAATACGACCAGATGAACGCCGACGCGCAGGAGAACCTGATCGCCATCCGCGTGGTGAAGGCGTTCGTGCGCGAGGATTACGAGATCGACAAGTTCAACCGCAGCGCGGAAGCAGTCAAGCAGGCGCAAAAGCGCGCCGAGCGGCTGCTGGTCATCTCCTCGCCGCTGATGCAGATCACCATGTACGCGTGCATCATCGCGGTCATCTGGCTCGGCGGCGGGCACGTGATCGACGGGCAGCTGGCCGCGGGCGACCTGATGAGCTTCATCGCGTACATCTCGCAGATCCTCATGTCGCTGATGATGATCACGATGGCGTTTGTCAACTTCGTGCTCTCCTCGGCCTCCGCCAAGCGCATCTATGAGGTGCTCACCGAGGTGCCGGTCATCAAGGACGGGCCGGAGAGCGCGGACGTCGTGCCCGCGGACGGCAGCATCGAGTTCCGCGATGTGTGCTTTTCCTATTCGGACGACCCGAACAACCTCGTGCTCTCGCACATCAACCTGTCCATCCGCTCCGGCGAGGTCATCGGCATCATCGGCGGCTCCGGCTCGTCCAAGACCACGCTGGTGCAGCTGATCCCGCGGCTGTACGACGTGCTCTCCGGCGAGGTGATCGTCGGCGGCCGCGACGTGCGCGACTATAAGATTGAATCGCTGCGCGGCGACGTCGGCATGGTGCTGCAAAAGAACGTGCTCTTCTCCGGCACGATCCGCGACAACCTGCGCTGGGGCGACCAGAACGCCACGCAGGAGCAGATCGAGGCGGCCTGCCGCGCCGCGGCCGCGCACGACTTCATCATGAGCTTCCCCGACGGGTACGACACCATGCTCGGCCAGGGCGGCGTGAACGTCTCCGGCGGGCAGAAGCAGCGGCTGTGCATCGCGCGCGCGCTGCTCAAGTCCCCCAAGATCCTGATCCTGGACGACTCCACCTCCGCCGTGGATACCGCGACCGACGCGGCCATCCGCCATGCGTTCCGCACGCAGCTGGCGGATACGACCAAGCTCATCATCGCGCAGCGGATCACCTCCGTCATGGACGCCGACCGCATCATCGTCATGCACGACGGCGAGATCGACGCGGTGGGCACGCACGAGGAGCTGCTCGCCACGAACCAGATCTATCAGGAAGTCTACCATTCGCAGCAGAAGGGGGTGGCGTAACATGCCCGGTCCGCAGAGAAACGCATACGCAAAGCCGAAAAACGCCAAGCACACCTTCCTGCGCCTGATGCGCTATCTCAAAAAGTACAGCGGGCTGCTGGCCATCATCATCCCGAGCCTGATCATCTCCTCGGCCGCCAGCGTGCTGGGCACCTACCTGCTCAAGCCCCTGTTCAACCAGATCGCGGCGCTGTTCGAGCAGGGCGGCTCCTCCATGCTGCCCGTGCTGGGCACGGTGCTCGCGCTCGCGGGCATCTATGTGCTGGGCGCGCTGGGCACATTCGTGGGCAACCGGCTGCTGATCAACGTGGCCACCGGCATCCTCAAGACCGTGCGCTGCGAGATGTTCGAACGGCTCCAGGCGCTGCCGCTGAAATACTTTGACACGCGCACGCACGGCGAGATCATGAGCCGCTTCACCAACGACACCGACGCCATGCGCGAGATGCTCGGGCAGGGCCTGCCGCAGCTGATCGTATCCACGATCTCCGTCATCGGCGTGCTGACGATGATGTTCGTCCTCACGCCGCTGCTGACGCTGATCGTGCTGGTGATGTTCGTACTGATGCTGTTCATCGTGAAGTTCATCGGCAAGCGCTCGGCCCATTTCTTCTCCCGCCGGCAGGCCGCGCTGGCCGCCGCCAACGGGTATGTGGAGGAGATGATCGAGGGGCAGCGCGAGGTCAAGGTGTTCTGCCATGAGGAAAAGGTGCAGGCGGATTTCTCCGTCCTGTCCGAAGGCCTGCGGCGCGACTCCACCGCGGCCATGACGTTTGCGATGATCCTCATGCCGATCATGGGGAACCTCAGCTATGTGCTCTACGCCGTCTCCTCCGCCGCCGGCGCGGGGCTTGCCATCGCCGGACTGATGGACATCGGCACCATCGCCGCGTTTTTGCAGTACACGCGCCAGTTCACAAACCCCCTGACGCAGATCTCGCAGCAGTTCAACAGCCTGCTCAACGCGCTTGCGGGCGCGGAGCGCATCTTTGAGCTGATCGACGGCGTCCCGGAGGTGGACGACGGCCATGTGACGATGGTGTACGCCGCGCGCGGCGAGGACGGGACGCTCGCTGAATCGCCGTCCTACACCGGCACGTGGGCCTGGAAGGTGCCGGACGCGGAGGCGGAGCACGGCTTCCGCCTGGTCGAGCTGCGCGGCGACGTGCGCTTTGACCATGTGACGTTCGCGTATGAGGAGGGGCACGACGTGCTGCGCGACGTCTCGCTCTATGCAAAGCCGGGCCAGAAGATCGCCTTTGTCGGCTCCACCGGCGCGGGCAAGACGACCATCACTAACCTCATCAACCGCTTCTACGACGTGCAGCACGGCCGCATCACCTACGACGGCATCGACGTCAAGGACATCCGCAAGGACGACCTGCGCCGCTCGCTGTCCATGGTGCTGCAGGATACGCACCTGTTCACCGGCACCGTGCGCGACAACATCCGCTACGGCAACCTGCACGCCACGGACGAGGAGATCGAAGCCGCGGCCAAGCTGGCCAACGCGCACTTCTTCATCACACACCTGCCGCAGGGGTACGACACCGTGCTCACGGGCGACGGCGCCAACCTCTCGCAGGGGCAGCGGCAGCTGCTGGCCATCGCGCGCGCGGCGGTCGCCGATCCGCCCGTGCTGATTCTCGATGAGGCGACCAGCTCGATCGACACCCGCACCGAGGCGCTCGTTCAGGCCGGTATGGATTCCCTGATGAAGGGGCGCACCACGTTCGTCATCGCGCACCGCCTGTCCACCGTGCGCAACAGCGACTGCATCATGGTGCTTGAGCAGGGGCGCATCATCGAGCGCGGCACGCACGACGAGCTGATCGCCCAGCACGGCAAATATTACCAGCTCTACACCGGCGATTTCGAGGAAAACGATTGACGATACTCGCCGCGAGAAACGGCGCAGATAGAACGAAAAAGAAGCCGAAGAACGCCTGAAAGGTGTCCCCCGTGTGAAAACGCGGGGGATTTTTTTCGTTCGCCGGGATAAATTTGACAGCCTCATGCGTTTCTATGGTATAATCGGAGGGAAGATTTTCCCGCCGAGGCCGTCTGCCCGGCGGCAGGCAGGAGGCTGGCACGATTGAATCAGGCTTGGTATCAGGTGGCGTCCATGGGCTTTGGGTATCTCAGCGCGGCGATCATCGCGCTGATCGTGCTGCTGGCCTTTCGGAAATATACGAAAGACCGCGCGCTCTGGCGGCGGGTCAAAAAGAACCTGCCGCGGACGGGCGCGGCGGGCCGCCTGATTGTGCTTTCCACGGGGAACCGTCGGCTTCCGGCGGGAACGGAGCTGTTCCGGCCGAAGGCCTTTTCGGCGGCCCGGGGGCCTCTTTTCGGGCAGATGCGGGGCTGTTGCGACCGGGAATGTCGTTTTAGCCGACTATAAATATACAAAAAAATCGGGATAACCAAATGCCGGCGGCGAAAAAAGGGCTCTTGCGGGGTCAACGGGCCGCCTTGCGGGCCTCGAGCGGCGACGAGCCGCTCATGCGGCGGTAGAAGCGGGCGAAGAGCGACGGCGAGGCGAAACCCAGCAGTTCGGAGATTTCCGTCACGCTCAGGTCGGTCGAGCGGAGCAGCACGTTGGCCTCGCGCAGGCGGAAGCCGGCAATCCAGTATGCGGGCGTGTGTCCGGTCGTGCGCCCGATGGTGCGGATGAGGTACTTCTCGGTGATGCAGAGCCCGGCGGCGTAGAATGCCAGGCTGTGCTCCCGGCGGAAATGGCGGTGGAGCAGTGCGAAGAAGCCGTCGGCTATCTCCTCGGCGCGGGTGCGGCGCAGCGACACGGGCTCCCGGTCGTAGAGG
>ENA-OYZG01000183-OYZG01000183.1-human-gut-metagenome-genome-assembly--contig:-NODE-183-length-19326-cov-6.790151_pt1 | contig 19326 bp, 11 predicted proteins | sample MGYA00244071_ERZ653466 | MGnify/ENA primary metagenome ERZ653466 (study PRJEB26926, sample SAMN06165150) | human gut metagenome | biome: ENVO:00009003; feature: ENVO:2100002; material: ENVO:00002003...
AAAGGACGGCGCTTTTGTGCCGTCCTTTCACGTTTCCCCACGGACAACGGGAAACAGGTGTGATCAGTTTTTATGGGAAAAGGAGGTCATAACTATACCTCCCAATCAACGGGCAACAGATAATCTACATTTCCATTGAAACTTCAGTTAATTTGTGGGCCTCTTTGGTGTTTTCAATTGGATAGAACATAGATGTCAAAGTCCCCGGCAGATTCGCCCCCACTGTTGCTATATACACGTCTTCAACCAAGTTTGATATGAAGTATCCAAATGACAAATCATTTATTTCATAAAAGCTATAATGTGGTCTTACATTCTCTTGTTTAGGAGTATACTCGGGCCAGTATTTTATAAAGCAATTCTCACCTATACATAGATGGTTTACTTTTCCATTACTTCTAATTAGCGTAGAGCGCACTTGTCGATTTACATTTCGGTTTAATATCCCATCATACCCCTCGAACGAAAAGATGCCCGAAAAAATAGGTTTACAAACGATTTATGAGGCAACCGAAAGTTTATCTATAACTTGAGTCAACTGTGTTGCCCCTGTAATGCGAGATTTTACCTGTCTTATACCAAAACCTGTTAAAAAGCTTGAAAGGCTTTTTATAGTGCCGAAGGTGCTTCCGTTTTTTATGAGACGTCACATCGCGCTTTCGCACGCCGTGCGTGCGAAAGCCTGAGAAGAATTCTTGTTCAGGTACACGCCCCGGCCAAAAAATAATTGCAATTTATTTGCCGCCTGCGGGCGGCAAACTCTGCGAGGCTTTTAATATTTTTTTCGTTAGGCTAAGGAAAAGACGGGATTTTGTAACAGTTTCGTTAATAATTGCCCGCCCCTCTTGCGCGCGGCGCTTTAGAATGTTAAAATTCTTTAAAATGTTTTTTACAGTCGTGTAACAACTGACTTATAATGCGCAAGGAGCGATACGATTATGCCCAAATTCAGCGTAAAGAAGCCGCTGACGGTGTTCGTGGCGGTGCTGGCCATTGTGGTGCTGGGTGTGGTGGCCTATCTGAAGATGACCCCCGACCTGATGCCCAACATGGACTTCCCCTATGTGATCCTGGTGACCACCGACCCCGGGGCCAGCCCCGAAACTGTGGAGGCCGACATCACCAAGCCCCTGGAGCAGTCCATGGCCACCCTCGACCGCATCAAGAATGTCACCTCCAGCTCCATGGACAGCGTGTCCATGGTGGTGCTGGAGTTTGAGGACGGGGTGAACATGGACACCGTCAGCGTGGATATCCAGCAGAAGATCAACCAGCTGAAGGGCTCCTGGTCCGACACCGTGGGCGACCCCTATGTGCTGAAAATGAACCCCTCCATGCTGCCGGTGCAGGTGGCGGCCCTGTCCTATGACGGCAAGGACATCACCCAGCTGTCGGACTTCGTCAACGACACCCTGTCCCCCAAGCTGGAGGGCATCACCGGCGTGGCCAGCGTCACCGTCAGCGGCACGGTGGAGCGTCAGCTCCATGTGATCCTCAGCCAAAAGAAGCTGGATGCTCTGTCCCAGCGGCTGTCCGATGCCATTGCGAAGCAGCTGGACGACGCGGCAGGGCAGCTGGCCTCCGCCCGGGGCCAGGTCAACAGCGCCAAGGCTGCTATCCGCAGCGCCGAGGAATCCGCCGTCCGGGACGCCGTGACCCAGGCCCTTACCACTATCCAGGACAGTCTGAAAACCATGCGGGACAGCCGGGACCAGCTCCAGGACAACCTCCGGGAGCTGGCGGATATTCAGCGGGAGAAGGCCCGGCTGGAGGCGGAAAACGCCCCGTATCAGGCGAAGATCGAGGCCATCCGCCAGAACCCCTCCATGACGGAGGAGGAAAAGCAGGCGGCCATCGCCGAAATCGAAAGTGACCCCGAATACGTCCGCATCCAGGCGGAGCTGGCGGCGCTGGATCTGCGCATGGCGGCCCTGGGTGTCAAGTGGGACGAGGCCGTCCAGCGGGCCAAGGAGTGGCAGAAGCAGCTGGAGGAGCTGGAAAAGCAGCTGCGCGACCTGGAGACCGACGAGGGTGTGGCCAAGCTGGCGGACCAGGTATCCGCCGGGGTCCTGACCATGACCGACGCCGTGAACCAGATCATCTCCGCCAACATCCAACTGGACAGCGCCCTGAGCCAGATCGACCAGGGACTCCAGACCCTGGAGGAATCCCGCTCCACCGCCCTGAGCCAGGCGGACCTGTCCTCCAGCCTGAGCCTACCCACCATCACCGCCCTGCTGACGGCCCAGAACTTCTCCATGCCCGCCGGATATCTGAAGGAGGACGGCGTCAACTACATGGTCTCCGTGGGCGATTCCATCGACACCCGGCAGGACCTGGAGGACCTGGTGCTCTTTGACCTGGGGATGGACGGCATCGACCCCATCCGCATGAAGGACGTGGCCGACGTGGCCATCACCGACAACTCCTCGGAGATCTACGACAAGCTCAACGGCAAGGACGGCGTCATCGTCTCCCTCAACAAGCAGTCCACCTACGCCACGGCGGAGGTGTCCAACAACATCAACAGCCGCTTCCGGGAGCTGGAGGCGGAGTACGAGGGGCTTTCCTTCGTACCCCTGATGGACCAGGGGGACTACATATACCTTATCATCAACTCCATTCTGTCGTCTCTGGGCTGGGGCGCGCTGTTCGCGGTGCTGATCCTGTACCTGTTCCTGCGGGACCTGCGGCCCACGGTGATCACCCTGTGCTCCATCCCCATCAGCGTGATCTTCGCCGTGGTGCTGATGTACTTCTCCGGCGTTACCATCAACATGATCTCCCTGTCGGGCCTGGCCGTGGCGGTGGGCATGCTGGTGGATAACTCCGTGGTGGTCATTGAGAATATCTATCGACTGCGCTCCAAGGGGGCCACCGTCATCCAGGCGGCGGTATCCGGGGCCCGGCAGGTGCTGGGTGCCATCGTGGCCTCCACCCTGACCACCGTGTGCGTGTTCCTGCCCATCGTGTTCGTGGAGGGCATCACCAAGCAGCTGTTCACGGACCTGGCCCTGACCATGACCTATTCCCTGCTGGCCAGCCTCATTGTGGCCCTGACCCTGGTGCCCGCCATGGCCGCCGGTATGCTCCGCAAGGAGAAGCCCCAGAAGCCGGGACTGCTGGATAAGGTCTATCCCGCCTATCGCAAGGCGGTGTCCTGGTCCATCCACCACAAGCTGGTGGTGCTGGGGGTGTCCCTGCTGCTGCTGGTGGGCTCCGCCGGAGCCGCCCTGGCCCGGGGCTTTGCCTTTATGCCCAATATCGACATGAACACCGTGAACCTGACCATCTCCATGCCTGAGGGCTGCACCCGGGAGCAGGCGGTGGCCCTGGCGGACGAGGCCCTGCAGCGTATCGCCGCCGTGGACAACGTGGAAACCGTAGGCGCGATGATGTCCTCCGCCTCCGGCGCCGGGAGCATGGACATGACCAGTATGATGACCGCCGGCGGCGGGGAATACGACGTCACCGCCTACATCACCCTGCCGGAGGGGGCCTCCGGCGCGGAGGCCGGCAAGCAGATGGAGGCCGCCTGCGCCGGTATGGACTGCACCGTCACCGCCTCCGGGGCCATGGACACCTATATGTCCTACCTCACCGGCAGCGGCATCACCCTGAACGTCTATGGCGACGACATGGAGCAGATGCAGTCCGCCGCCCGTGACCTGGCGGCAAAGCTGGCCACCGTCCCCGGCACGGAAAACGTGTCCGACGGCCTGGAGCAGGCGGCCGCCGCCCTGCACCTGTCCGTGGACCGCAACGCCGCCATGGAGAAGGGCCTCACCGTGGCCCAGGTGTACATGGCCGTGGCCTCCGCCCTGACGGACACCGACAGCTCCCTGTCCCTGACCCTGGACGGGCTGGACGTCAGCGTGTCCATCCAGTCCCCGGAGGAGAGCCGCATGACCCGGGAGAAGCTCCTGGATCTTCAGATCGACCCCTCCTCCGCCTCCGCCATGAGCAGCATGATGAGCAGCGCTTCCTCCGGCAGCTCCATGGGAGGTATGAGCGGCATGTCTAGTATGAGCGGCATGTCTAGTATGAGCGGCATGAGCAGCGCAAGTGCCTCCGGCAGCACCCGGAGCGGCGAGTCCGTCCGCCTGGGGGATATCGCCCAGTTAGAGGAGACTGTCAGCCTGAACACCATCAACCGGGACCAGCAGCGGCGGTATATCACCGTGTCCGCCGACGTGGCCGACGGCTATAACGTCACCAAGGTCACCTCCGCCGCCGAAAAGGTCATCGGCCAGGCGGAGCTGCCCCAGGGCGTCACCGCTGCCTTCCAGGGGGAGAACGAGGCCATCATGGACGCCATCCGGCAGCTGCTGCTGATGCTGCTGCTGGGCATCGTGCTGGTGTATCTGGTGATGGTGGCCCAGTTCCAGTCCCTGCGCTCGCCGCTGATCGTCATGTTCACCATCCCCCTGGCCTTCACCGGCGGCTTCCTGGCCCTGCTGCTGGCAGGGGTGGAGGTCAGCGTCATCTCCCTGATCGGCTTTGTGATGCTGGTGGGCGTCATCGTCAACAACGGCATCGTCCTGGTGGACTACATCAACCAGCTGCGGCTGGAGGGCATGGGCCGCCGGGAGGCCATCATCGAGGCCGGCGTCACCCGCCTGCGGCCCATTCTCATGACCTCCCTGACCACCATTCTGGGCCTGATCGTCATGGCCTTCGGCAACAACGTGGGCACGGCGCTGATGCAGCCGGTGGCCCTGGTGTGCATCGGCGGCCTGCTGTATGCCACGCTGATGACCCTGCTGGTGGTGCCGTGTATGTACGACATTCTCAGCCGCCGGGACCTGCGGAAGGTCAACGAGGAGGAGCTGAAGCTCCTGGATATGTGAAAAATAAGCGCAAAAAAAGCAGCCTCGCGGCTGCTTTTTTTGCGCTTATTTTTTCGCTTACAGAATGATCACCGGCCCGGCAGCGGCCAGGCGGCCCTCCCGGACGGTGACGGACTCGCCGGTCAGGGCGTTTTCATAATTGCCGTCGGCCAGGGGGACGGCGGCCGTCCCCGGGCGGCCCGCCAGAGGGAACACGCCCACCGCCAGGTGTTGGCCGTCCCGGTAGTCGGCCACGGCCAGGCCCTGCTCGTCGTCGGCCTCCACATGGAAGGCGGCGTCTGTGGGCAGGCGCTTTTTGATGTCGTACAGCTTCCGCAGCAGGGGGGACAGGTCCTCCCCGGTCCAGTCGATGGGCTCCCGCTCAAACAGGGAGGGCGTATGGACGGCAGAGACCTCCTGCCCGGCATAGAGCAGGGTAGTCCCCTTCTGGAAATAGCTCAGGGCCGTCCAGGCTAGCAGGCTGTCCCGGTTGGGGAAGCGGTCCGCCGCCCGGCGCTGGTCGTGATTTTCCAGGCAGCTGAGCTTGTTGTACCAGGTGGGAAAGCTCAGCTCCTGATAGCTCAGGGCGGCAAAATACCGGCTCAGGGGCATGGTCCCGCCGGTGGCTCCCTCATACAGGGGCCAGATGTCGTAGGGGTACAGAATGTCGAACACGTCAAACAGCTCGTTGTCCGTGGCGGCGTACAGCCCCTGGCGGCGGAAGGCCAGGATGTGGTCCAGGTGGACGCTCTCCCCCAGCCAGATGGCCCCGGGGCGCACCCGCTCCACCGCCTGCCGGGCCTTGCGCCAGAACGCCACAGGCACGGTGCTGGCCACGTCGCAGCGGAAACCGTCCACATACTGGGCCCAATAGCACAGGGACTCGATCTGATAATCCCACAGGCCGGGAACGGCGTAGTCCAGGTCCACCACATCGGTCCAGTCCCCCGCCTTATTGCCCCGGCTGCCGTCGGGCTTGTGATAGTAATACTCCGGGTGCAGGGCCACCAGGGTGGCGTCCGGGGAGGTGTGGTTATACACCACGTCGATGATGCACTTCATGCCATTATCGTGAATGGCGTCCACCAGGTGGAGGAAGTCCTCCAGGGTGCCATACTCCGGGTTCACCGTGCGGTAGTCCCGGTTGGCATAGGGGCAGCCCATGCTGCCCTTGCGGTTGGCTTCCCCGATGGGGTGGATGGGCATCAGCCACAGGATGTCCGTGCCCAGGGCCCGGATCCGGGGCAGATCCGGCTCCACGGCCCGGAAGGTGCCCTGGGGCGTGTGGCTGCGGACGTACAGCTCATAGATCACGCTGCGGCGCAGGGCGGGATTGGTTTCAAGGGACATGGCAAATACCTCCCAGAGAATTATTTGAGACTGTCGAAAAACTCGGAAATCTTCCGCCATCGGAAAGGAAGATAGTTACGAAAGAAACCCATCAGGGGTGTCTTTCGTTTGCAATCACAGGTTTTTCAGAACTTTTTAAGTTCTGAAAAACCGCACTCAGCTTGTCAAAAAGGCTTTTTTGACAAGCTGAGAATTATTTCAGGGTGCTGCTGTTGTTCAGCACACCGGTGCTGTACAGAAACAGCACGTCCTGATCGGTGAAGGTCAGATAACGGCCCAGCTGGGTGGGGGACAGATAGCGGATATCCACCAGAGTGACCCTGCTGTAGCCCTCCAGCAGCAGCGGAGCCAGGCTGGAGGCGAAGGAATCCCGGAAGATCACCAGCTCCCGGTCCGTCCGGGCGTTGGGACTCTCCACCGTCAGCAGGGACACGGACCCGGACAGAAACAGCTCATACGGGTCGCTGCCCCGGGCCTTCTCCAGGTCATACACCGGGCCTTCCCCGCCGGTCTCATAATTGGTGACCCGGCAGGCGGCGATGGTGTCGTTGGTGAGATAGCGCAGGGTCTCCCCGGCCAGGGGCAGGGCCGCATACCCGGAATACACCCCATAGAAGGGGCGGTCCAGGGTCACCTCCGTGTAATCCGCGGCGGCGTCCGCCCCCATGGCCCCGGCCAGATACCGGGCCACGGCAGGAAGCCGCTCCTGCCGCCAGTGGGCGTCGGTGCGGTAATAGTCCTCCAGGGTCAGCCGGTCAAACAGGTCGATATACGTCATCTCCGGCGTGCCCTCCCGCAGCCGGGACACCAGGGCGTCATAGTCCATGGCCGGGCGGCCGGAGGCCGGGGCCAGGAAATACCCCTTCTCCGGGATCACGGAGAGATAGACGTTGGCCTCCGTCCCGGCCAGATAGGTGTCGTACACATACCGGAAGCGCTGGGCGGCCCGGTCCACGGAACCGGTGTTCAGGGGGAAGTCCAGCTTGGCGGCATAGCCCCCGGAGAGATACACCCCGTCCACGTCCCGCTGGCCCAGCAGGTCATAGGACACCAGGGAGCGCAGGGTACGGAACTGCTCCCGCAGGGGGAACTGGTCGGCGGCGGCGTCCTCCAGCTTGCCGGCATACTGGCCGGACAGGAAGCCGGAGACGGTAAATTCCGGCCACTGGGCCAGGGGGCGGCGCTCCGCCTGGGACACGTCCCCCGGGGTCCGCAGCAGGCCCCACAGGCCGAAGCCCGCCAGAAAGCCCGCCAGCAGGCACACGGTGATGATTTGCTTGGTCTTCATGTGCACCTCCTCAGAACCGGAAATACAGGAAGGGATTGGCGGATCCGCTGACCAGAAACGCCGTGCACACCGCCAGCAGGGCCAGCAGCGCCGCAGGCTCCAGCGCGTCCAGCACCCGCCCGGCCCGTCCGGCGGCGATCCGGCGGCACAGGGCGGCGGGCAGCGGCGTGGACCCCACGGCGGCCAGCGCCAGCACCGGGGCATAGCTGCGCAGATAGTAGAGGGCGCCGCTGTCCCACAGGGGCAGGCCCCCCAGGCCCAGCAGGCCCCCGGCGGTCCCCAGGGCGGCGGGGACAGACGCGGCGTCGAACAGCACAAAGCTGAACAACGCCGCCGTCAGCACATAAACGTGCCGCAGCACCGGCAGCCGCCGAAGCAGCCGGCCCAGAAACAGCTTTTCCAGCAGCAGGAACGCGGCAAAATACAGGCCCCAGGCCACGAAGTTCCAGGCGGCCCCGTGCCACAGGCCCGTCAGGCCCCACACGATCACCAGGTTCCGCACCCAGCGGGCCTTACCCATCCGGCTGCCGCCCAGGGGGATATACACATAGTCCCGGAACCAGGAGCCCAGGGAGATGTGCCAGCGCCGCCAGAATTCCGTGAGACTGCCGGACACAAAGGGATAGCGGAAGTTCTCGGCGAAGCGGAAGCCCATGATGCGGCCCAGGCCGATGGCCATGTCGCTGTAGCCGGAGAAGTCGAAGTACACATGGAGCATATACGCCGCGGCATACAGCCAGGTCAGCAGCACCGTTTTCTGCCCGCTCTGCTGATACACCGTCACCAGCTCATACAGGACGTTGGCAAGCAGTACCTTTTTCCCCAGGCCCAGCACAAAGCGGCGGGCCCCCAGAGCCGCGTCCTGCACCGTGTGGGTGCGGCTTCGCAGCTGGGGGGCCACGTCGGCGTAGCGGACGATGGGACCCGCCACCAGCTGGGGGTACATGGCGATATACGCCGCCAGGTCAATGAGGTTCCGCTGGGCCGGGGCGTCCCCCCGGTACACGTCGATGACATAGCTGAGGATCTGGAAGGTATAGAAGCTGATGCCGATGGGCAGGGCCATCCGCAGCAGAGGCACCGACAGCCCGGTGACGGCGTTGAAGCCGGAGATCAGGAAGTCGGCATACTTGCAGTAGGCCAGCATCCCCAGGCTCAGCACGACGGACAGGGTCAGCAGCAGCCGCCTGCGGGTGGGATACCGCTCCATGAGCCGGGCGGCGGCATAGCCCTGTAAAATGGCGGCGGCCATGAACAGCACAAATCGGGGCTCGCCCCAGGCGTAGAACACCAGGCTGCACAGCAGCAGCGCGGCGTTTTTCAGCCGCCTTGGGACTAAGAAATACAGTCCCAGGGCGCAGGGAAGAAAATAGAAGAGAAACGGCAGACTGGAAAACAGCATGGCTGCGGCGGATTACTGGAGGGGCTCGTCGCAGGCGGTCTGAACGCCGGTGTAGGTGGCGGTCATAGTGTTGACAAAGTCGTCCACCAGGTCGTCGGCGCCGAACAGCGCCACTACATACTCGCCGTAGGTGAGGACCACCAGCTTGTCAGGGAAGCCGCACATCCACTGGGTGTTCTGGACATTCTGGCGCAGAGCGTCGGCCACAGCGGAGACGTCGCCGCTGTTTTTCACATGGAACGCGCCGCAGGTAAAGCTGTTGGCGTTCATCATGTGGGTCAGCGACGCGGCGTCGTCAATGAGATCGGATTTGTCGGCGGGGAAGTGCAGCATATAGTCCAGATTGTCGGCATCGTCCACCGGGAAAGCGCCGGGGGCGTTGTCTACGGGGTTATCCAGGCTGCCGCCCACCACGGAGAACTTCTCGCTTTCGGGATAGGCGTTCCACACGGCGGTCAGCAGGTCCACGGCGCTGACGGGGAAGCCGCCGTTGACGTCGCCGCCCTTCTGGGAGGAGCAGGCCGCCAGGGACAGGACCATCACCAGGGCCAGCAGCATAGTGAGAAACTTTTTCATGGGTAAATACTCCTTTGTTATCGTTTTCAAAAGCCATCCGTGCATTTTTGAAGGGCTATTGGCAATGCATCATATCATATTCGCGGCGAAAAGGCAAGCCAGGACGCAAAGATTTTATCAAAAAGGTGTCCCCCACCCCTGTGCTCCCCATACTTTACAAATCTTTTACTTGACGCAGGGGGCCGGGCCTGGTATAATACTTTCAATTGATACCACCGTGAGGGAGTAATTCCACCCCGGCTTCGGGGTTAGGCAGCTTCGTCAGAACGGCGCGCCCGCGCCCGGACTGCTTTGAAAGAATGAGACTCATGCATAGGCTTTGGCCTGTGCATGAGTCTTTTTATTTCCCCGGGTGGGCAGAATCATTAAGAGGAGTGATCGTATGCACAAGGAATATGCCCAGACCGCCGATCAGGTCCTGTCGGACCTGAAAAGCGGCCCGGAGGGCCTGTCCGCCGCCCAGGCGGAGGGCCGTCTGGCGGAATACGGCCCCAATCGCCTGCGGGAGGCCCCTAAGGCCACCCTGCTCCAGCGGTTTCTGCAGCAGCTGCGGGACCCCATGCTGCTGATCCTGATGGCCGCCGCCGCCGTATCCGCCGTCACCAACTACCTGTCCCATGAGCCCTTCACCGAGGTGCTCATCATCCTGGCGGTGGTGCTGCTGAACGCCGCCCTGGGCGTTATCCAGGAGAGCAAGGCGGAGGCCGCCATCGAGGCCCTGCAAACCATGACCGCCGCCACCAGCAAGGTCCTCCGGGACGGCGCCGTGGCGGAGCTGGAGAGCAGCCGCCTGGTGCCCGGCGATGTGGTGCTGCTGGAGGCCGGAGACGCCGTCCCCGCCGACGGGCGGCTGCTGACCTGTGCCTCCCTGCAAATTGAGGAGGCCGCCCTCACCGGCGAAAGCGTCCCCTCCGCCAAGTCCACGGATCCCCTTACCGGCGACGTGCCCCTGGGGGATCGCCGGAACATGGCCTACATGGGCTCCACCGTTTCCTATGGCCGGGGCCGCATGGTGGTCACCGCCACCGGAATGGAAACGGAGATGGGCAAGATCGCCGGTGTCCTGGCCCGGACGGAGCAGGAGGAGACGCCGCTGCAAAAGAAGCTGACCCAGCTGGGCAAGACGCTGTCCTGGCTGGTGCTGGGCATCTGCGTGTTCATTTTCGTGTTTGACCTGCTGGTGGCCGGGGACTTCTCCCTGTCCGGCATCCTGAAGACCTTCATGGTGGCGGTGTCCCTGGCGGTGGCCGCCATTCCCGAGGGCCTGGCCACGGTGGTAACGGTGGTGCTGAGCATCGGCGTCACCCGCATGAGCCGGCGCAATGCCGTGATCCGCCGCCTGACGGCGGTGGAGACCCTGGGCTGTACCCAGGTGATCTGTTCCGACAAAACCGGCACCCTGACCCAGAACAAAATGACCGTGGTGGACCACACCGGCGACGCCGGGCAGCTGGCTGCCGCCATGGCTCTGTGCAGCGACGCGGTGCAGAACCCCGACGGCACGGTCCGGGGCGAGCCCACCGAGGCCGCTCTGGTATCCTTCGCCGCCCAATGCGGCCTGCCCAAGCCCCGCCTGGAGCAGGACAGCCCCCGCATTGCCGAGGCCCCCTTCGACTCCGGCCGCAAGATGATGTCCACCCTGCACAGCACCCCCGACGGGGTGGTGCAGTATACCAAGGGCGCGCCGGATCAGGTGCTGGCCCGCTGCACCCACTATTGGGAGGGCGGACAGGCCCTGCCTATGACGGAGGAGCGCCGCCAGGCCATCCTGGCCGACAACCACCGCATGGCGGCCCAGGCCCTGCGGGTGCTGGCAGCCGCCAGCCGTCCCTGGCCCGGCGGCCTGCCGGAGGACGTCTCTCCCCGGAGCCTGGAGCAGGACCTGTGCTTCATCGGCCTGGCGGGCATGATGGACCCGGTGCGGCCCGAGGTAAAGGATGCCATCGCCCAGTGCCGCCGGGCAGGCATCCGCCCGGTGATGATCACCGGCGACCACAAGGACACGGCCGTGGCCATCGCCCGCCAGCTGGGCATTCTTACGGACCCCTCCCAGGCCCTTACCGGCGCGGACCTGGACGCCCTCAGCGATGAGGAGCTGACCCAGACCGTGGACCGCTACAGCGTCTATGCCCGGGTCCAGCCGGAGCACAAGGTCCGCATCGTCACCGCCTGGCGCCGCCGGGGCGCTGTTACCGCCATGACCGGCGACGGCGTCAACGACGCCCCGTCCATCAAATCCGCCGATATCGGCGTGGGCATGGGCATCACCGGCACCGACGTCACCAAGAACGTGGCGGACATGGTCCTCTCCGACGACAACTTTGCCACCATCGTGGGAGCCGTGGCCGAGGGCCGCCGCATTTACGACAACATCCGCAAGGCCATCGCCTTCCTGCTGGCCAGCAACATGAGCGAGGTGCTGGGGGTGTTCACCGCCGCCCTGCTGGGCTTCACCCTGCTGAATCCCGTGCATCTGCTGTTCATCAACCTGATCACCGACTGCTTCCCGGCCCTGGCCCTGGGCCTGGAGCGCCCGGAGCCGGACATTATGGACCGCCCGCCCCGCTCCGCCAAGGACGGCGTGTTTTCCGGCGGCCTGGGCTTCGACATCGCCTATCAGGGAGTGCTCATCACCGTCATCACCCTGATCTCCTATCTCATCGGCCACTGTATGGAGGTGGGCTATTTTGAAATGCCCCGGGGCGTCTCCCCGGACGGCATGACCATGGCCTTTTTGACCATGAGCATGTGCGAGATTTTCCACAGCTTCAACATGCGGTCCCAGCGCCGCAGCGTGTTCACCCTCCGGGGCCACAACCGGGTCCTCTGGGCCGCTATGCTGGGCTCCCTGGTCCTGACCACCGTGGTGCTGGAGGTGCCGCCCATTGCTGCCGCCTTCGGCTTTACTCCCGTGGGCTGGGCGGAATACGGCATTGCCCTGGCCCTGGCCGTGCTGGTGATTCCCGTGGTGGAGCTGGTGAAGTTCATCCAGCGCCGCCGCGCCCGATAAACAGACAGAACAGGCCCCGGCGCGGTGCGCCGGGGCCTGTTTGCCTGTTTCATTTATTTCTGCCGTTCCAGGCAGGTCTGATAGGTGTCCCACAGGTCGTCGTTCATCTCGAACACCGTGCGCCCCAGGCGCACGCCCTTGGCCGTCCGGCTGTGCAGGCACACGGCGCACAGCTCGTCCTCCTGGCTGCACCGGCCATAGGCCAGCAGCGTCCTGGGGTCCTTCCGGGCCCACTGGCCCAGCGTCACCGTCTCGCCGCAATAGGGGCATGCCGTCTCCGTCAGCGCCGGGTCCGCCTGGGCCTCCGCCAGAGACGCGTATTCACGCCCCTGCACCAGCCCGGCCTTCCGGTCCTGGGGATAGCCCACATAGCGCAGGCGGTACTCATCCATGCACCCGTCCAGGTCCATCTTTCCGCAGATCTGCACGGTGTTCCGTGCATCGTTCAGGGCATCGTGGGCCCGGTCCGGCGTCAGGTGCAGCAGCTCCATAGCCCGCTCCAGGGAGCATTGCCGGTCGTCCCGCATGATCTCGTGGCCGAAGATCCGCTGCAAATCGTAGCAGCACGGCATCTCCGCATCCATTCCGTGCATCAGCAGGTTGTCCATCAGCACCGGGATGTCGTCCGGTCCCCAGGTACACAGGCAGCAATCCTCGCCGCACCACTGGGTAAAATCTGCATAGGCCCGGGGAAATTCCGGGGCCTTTTCCAGGTCCTGTGCCCGGATTTTCGTCAGCTGCACCACATCACCGTTCATGTGGGGATAAAACCGGGGCCGGATGAAGGTCTTGAAGCTGCCGGTCTCCCGGAACCGCTCATCCAGCCGCAGGGCCCCGATCTCGATGATCTCCGAGTCGAAGAAAAACGGCTCCCGTATGGCGCTGTCCGGATTCAACGGCTGGTTCCACTCCAGGTCCAGGACGATATAGGAAAAATCAGCCACGTCTGGCAGCTTCCAGGGCCTTGCCCTTGCGCTCGGCCTCCTGGAACTCCTCCTGGGACTGAGCCATGGCCTGGGCCAGCAGCTGATCGGCCACGGACTTCAGGTCCATTTTCAGCACCTGGTCAATGACCTCCTGCTGCTTTTCCTGGTCCACGCCGTAGATGGTCATGCCGCAGGACAGGAACCGACGCAGCTTCTGCTCCATGGTGAAGCTCTGGTCGCACTTGCGGGCCATGAAGCTGCGCAGCATGCCGGAGGTAGCCAGCTCCAGCTCATAGAAGTCCTGCCGGGTATAGCCGGGATGCTCCTTCCCGAACAGCTCCACCAGCTTGTCCGTCACCACCTGGTGTATATAGTTGGCGGTGGCCGCATAGGAGTGCGAGGAGACATACAGCTCCCGCAGCCCCTCGGTCTTTTCGGCGATATACAGCTGGATGGCGGGCTCCACGGCATAGAACATCACCGGGTCATAGTCCTTCCCCAGCAGCTCGTGCGTAACGGCGAACTGCTTTTCATACATCCACTTGGTCAGCTTCAGCAGCAGCGCCTCCTTGTTGGCAAATACTGCAAAAAACGCGGACGGGGACATACCCGCTGCCTGCGCGATGGCGGCGGTGGTGGTCCGTTCATATCCGTTTTCCAAAAACAGCCTGATGGCTGCATAGGTCATCCGATTCTCTCTTTCGGCGACCTTGGGCTGTGCTCCTCTCGGCATAGCGTCCTCCTTTACAACCGTTTGAACGATTTTTCCATCCTGACAGGGTATAATACTGTATATTAGCAACAAGGCTATACTACATTAAGGTTAGGGCTTCCTACCTGTTAAGTTAGCATTTTAACATATCTTTCATTGTTTTTCAATGGGCGACACAAAAATTTTAGAAATTGTTTTTCTGTGATATATTGCTGGATTTTCTTTTGGAAATCCCACATAATGTGGCATTTGTGCCACGCGACTGTGCACGCACTGCGGACACTTTTCTTTGCTGTGTCGCCTGCCTTCGGTTTATAAACAGCGCCAGCCGATTCCGAAAAGCGGAATCGGCTGGCGTGACAGCTGTGCGGCGGCTGTATATATATATATATACATACAAGCTTGCGCGGCGGTTATTTACTTGAGACTTTAGTTCTGAAAAACCGCACGCAGCTTGTCAAAAAAGACTTTTTTGACAAGCTGATTTACTTGATGATCTCGCCGGCGGCTTCCTTGGCCCGGATCTCCTTCATGGCATCCTTGTGGCTCAGGTTCACCCGGCCCTTCTCGTCGATCTCGGTGACCTTGACCCACATCATGTCGCCCACCTTGCAGGCGTCCTCCACCTTCTCGATGCGCTTGTCCGCCAGCTTGGAGATGTGCACCAGGCCGTCCTTGCCGGGAGCCAGCTCCACGAAGGCGCCGAAGGTCATCAGGCGCACCACGCGGCCATAGTACAGCTGGCCCACCTCGGGCACGAACACGATGTCGTCGATGCACTTCTTGGCGGTGGCGCAGCTTTCGGCGTCGGGGGAGGCAATGTGGATGGTGCCGTCGTCGTCGATGTCGATCTTGGCGCCGGACTCGGCCACGATCTTCTGGATGACGCTGCCGCCCTTGCCGATGACCTCCCGGATCTTGTCGGGGTCAATGTGCATGGTGATCATCTTGGGGGCGTACTTGCTGACCTCGGGCCGGGGCTCGGCGATACAGGGCAGCATGATCTGGTCCAGGATCTGGCACCGGGCGTCGTAGGTGATGTCCAGAGCATTCTTGATGATCTCCATGGTCAGGCCGTCGTTCTTCAGGTCCATCTGAATGGCGGTAATGCCCTTCTTGGTACCGGCCACCTTGAAGTCCATCTCGCCGTGGAAGTCCTCCACGCCCTGGATGTCGATGAAGGTGGTGAAGGAGCCGTCGTCGTCCTGGATCAGGCCGCAGGAGATACCGGCCACCGGGGCGGAAATGGGCACACCGGCGTCCATCAGGGCCAGGGTGCTGCCGCAGATGGAGCCCTGGGAGGTGGAGCCGTTGGAGGACACCACCTCAGACACCACACGGATGGCATAGGGGAACTCCTCCACCGGGGGGATCACCGGCAGCAGGGCCCGCTCGGCCAGTGCGCCGTGGCCGATCTCCCGGCGGCCGGGGGAACGGGCGGGCTTGGCCTCGCCCACGGAGTAGCCGGGGAAGTTATAGTGGTGCATATACCGCTTTTCGGTCTCCTCCCAGATGGTGTCCAGCTTCTGGTTGGCGGACAGGGTATCCAGGGTGGCCACGCTCAGCACCTGGGTCTGGCCGCGGGTAAACAGGCCGGAGCCGTGGACCCGGGGCAGCACGCCCACCTCGGCGGACAGGGGCCGGATCTCGTTCTTCTGGCGGCCGTCCACCCGGTGGCCCTCCAGCAGCCAGGCCTTGACGATCTTCTTCTGGAACTTATAGGTGATCTCGTCCAGATACTTGTCCATCTCGGGATAGTCCTCCAGGAACAGCTCATGCCACTTTTCGATGAGCTGGTTCCAGCGGGCCTCGCGAACGTTCTTGTCGTCGGTGTCCATGGCGGCCTTGGCCTGGTCCATGGTGGCATCCACGATCTTCTGGAACAGCTCCTGGTCGAAGTCCGCGTGGGGATAGTCGAACTTGGGCTTGCCGATCTCGGCCACCATCTGGCCGATCAGGGTGATCTGCTTCTGGTTCTCCTCATGGGCCATGCGGATGGCCTCGAACATCACGTCGTTGGGCACCTGGTTGGCGCCGGCCTCGATCATGACCACCTTCTTGCCGGTGGACACAACGGTCACGTCCAGATCGCTGACCTTGCGCTGCTCGCTGGTGGGATTGAACACCAGCTTGCCGTCCACCAGGCCCACCTTCAGAGCGCCCACGGGGCCGTTCCAGGGGATGTCGGAAATGGCCAGGGCGGCGGAGGTGCCGATCAGGCCGCAGATCTCCGGGGAGCAGTCGTGGTCCACGCTCATGACGGTGCACATCACGGACACGTCGTTGCGGAAGTCGTGGGGGAACAGGGGGCGGATGGGCCGGTCAATGACGCGGCTGGTGAGGATGCCCTTCTCGCCGGGGCGGCCCTCCCGGCGGTTGAAGCTGCCGGGAATGCGGCCCACGGCATACAGCTTCTCCTCAAAGTCCACGCTCAGGGGGAAGAAGTCGATGCCGTCCCGGGGACGGGGCGCGGCGGTGACGCAGCACAGCACGCTGGTCTCGCCGTAGGTGACCATAACGGCGGCGTTGGCCAGCTCGGCCAGCTTGCCCACCTCCAGGGTCAGGGGGCGGCCCGCCAGGTCCATGGTATACTTGTGGTAATGGGGGAACTGCCGGTGGGTGATGATGGTAGACATGGTTTGGCTCCTTTTCATTTGATTTTTCCGCATGGGAGCCGGGGCCGTTTAGCACTTGAAAAAATGCCGGAAAATCCGGAAATTCCGGCGTTTTTTCAACTGCTAAAGGCTTTGATCGGCTCCGCACACGGGCAGGGATGGTGTGAAAGAAGGGTGGTGCGCACGGGGCACACCACCCTGTCTTCAGCTTACTTACGCAGACCCAGCTTGGCAATCAGGGCACGATAACGCTCGATGTCCTTCTTGGCCAGATAGTCCAGCAGACGACGGCGCTTACCGATCATCATCTGCATGCCGCGGCGGCTGTGAAAGTCATGGGGATGAACCTTCAGGTGCGCGGTGAGCTGGTTGATGCGCTCGGTGAGGATAGCGACCTGGACCTCGGGGGAACCGGTGTCGGTCTCGTGGGTGCGGTTGGCCTCGATGATGGAGGTCTTCTGATCTTTCAGCATCATAGTTGTGTTTCCACCTTTCTTTTATTGCGCCCGCATCCTGAGTGCCGGGACAGGCAGAGCATCCACGGGACTAAGGCAAGGGGCATGGCACGCACACAGCGTACTCTGATACGATAGCACAAAATGCGCCGGTTGTAAAGAATAAATTTTGGATTTCCGCCGGTTTTGGCCAAAATTGTCCCGGTTTCCGGCGGGACATCCCGCAAAAGCCGGGTTTTGTCCCGATTTTTCCCCGGGACAGGCCGGGACGCGGACCCCCGTCCCGGCGCTTTTTCCCTGGGATGCCGATTTTTAACAAAACGTTCACGTCCCCGGCATTGCAAACCACGGCCTTTTACGCTATCATGTAAAGTAGTAAATCAGGCCCAGCCGGGCCAACAAAGGAGAAAACAATATGAAGGGTAAGAGCGGCTACCTGAAATGGGGTCTGACGATCTTTCTCACCGTCTGCGCCATTCTGGTGTTTTACGACACGTTCTATATGAGCGGCGCACTGCAGCGGCTGCTGTCCAAGCTGGCGTCCATTCTGTCGCCGGTGCTGGTGGGCCTGGTGATGGCCTATCTGCTGGCCCCCATCGTCAACTGGTTTGAAAAGCTCATTCTTTCGGGCCTGCACCGGATCAAGGGGCTGGAAGGGAAGACCATCCCCCATGCCGCCGGGTGGCTGCGGGCCGTCAGCATTCTGCTGACCTGGGCCATTGTGCTGCTGCTGCTGTATCTGATGTTCAGCGTGGTGATCCCCCAGCTCATCGACAGCGTGGTGATGCTCATCAACAACGCCGAGACGTATTACAACAAGATTTACGGCTGGATCACGAACCTGCTGGATAAGAACCCCAAGTTGGAGGACTGGGTCAACGAGAATCTGGAGACCTATTACCAGAATCTGCTGGACCTGCTGACCAACAAGGTGCTGCCCGGCGCCCAGCAGATGCTCACCACCATCACCGGCGGCGTGATCTCCGGCATCTGGGGGCTGGTGAGCTTCGCCATGGACTTCCTGGTGGGCATCATCGTGTCGGTGTATATGCTGGCCATGAAGGAGCAGAGCCTGGCCCGCTGCTGCAAGCTGCTGTACGGCGTGTGCAAGGAGGCCCACGCCCGCTGGATCGCCCGGGCCGTTCGCCGGGCCGACGGCATCTTCAGCGGCTTCGTCCGCGGAAAGCTGCTGGACTCTCTCATCATCGGCATTCTGTGCCTCATCGGCTGCACCATTCTGGGCATGCCCTATGCCCCGCTAGTGAGCCTGATCGTGGGCGTTACCAACGTGATCCCCTTCTTCGGCCCCTTCATGGGCGCGGTGCCCAGCGCCTTCCTGATTTTGCTGGTCAGCCCCAAGAAGTGCCTGATTTTCGTGATCTTCGTCATCGTTTTGCAGCAGTTCGACGGCAACATCCTGGGCCCCAAGATCCTGGGCGATGCCACGGGCATCTCCAGCTTCTGGGTCATCGTGGCTATCCTGGTGGGCGGCGGACTGTTCGGCATTCCGGGCATGGTCATCGGGGTGCCGGTACTGGGGGTGGCGGCCAACCTTGCCAAAGCGGCCCTGCCCAGGGAACCGGATGGGGAAAAAACAAAACCGGGCGGGGAAACATAGCGCGGAACCAGTGCAACATATTTCACCACACTGTTTGCATAATGTTAAGATTTTGCCCCTTGAAAAGCCGCCGTTAGATGTTACAATTAAACTGTAAGAGTTTGTGCCGCCGGTGGCGGTCAAGTAGGGGCAGAACAGTTTTTGCAGGCTGGCAGAGCCCCTTATGTCAGGAGAATGTGTATGAATGAGCAGAACGACCATATTTGGATGCACAAAAAACCGGAAACGGTTTTTGACTGGCTGGCGATCATTGCCATCAGCATTGCGCTGTACCTGATGCTGGGGCACCTGAATGTGTTTGCCGGCGGCATTGCCAAGTTCTTGGATGTTGTGGCCCCTTTTGCCAGCGGCATTGTAATCGCCTATGTGCTGGACTGCATTGTGCGCCCGGTGCAGCGGTATGTGATGAAAGAGAACCCCAAGCTGCGCTGGCTTTCGATCCTGATTGCGTACATTGTTGCGGCGCTTATCATCACGCTGTTGGTTTCCATGGTAGTGCCGCAGGTCGTTTCCAGCATTACCACTGCCTCTTATACACATCTGAC
>ENA-OYZG01000196-OYZG01000196.1-human-gut-metagenome-genome-assembly--contig:-NODE-196-length-18921-cov-6.965652_pt1 | contig 18921 bp, 16 predicted proteins | sample MGYA00244071_ERZ653466 | MGnify/ENA primary metagenome ERZ653466 (study PRJEB26926, sample SAMN06165150) | human gut metagenome | biome: ENVO:00009003; feature: ENVO:2100002; material: ENVO:00002003...
GGTCGATGTATTTTGCCAGCGTGAGCTGCTGGACGGGCTGCGGCGTGTGGCGGCATTCCCGCTCAAAGAGGACTGCCTGCTCGTTGAGCCATTTTTTCACCTGCTTGGGCGTCAGTTCCTCCGGTGGGTGGACGGTTTTCTGCTGGGGCTTGACGCGCTTGCCGTTGTAGTCATAAGCCAGAGGTTTTGATTTTAAGCCTTGCCGCCGTTATGCAGTCTTCATATCTTGACTATTACCATTTAACGGCTGGTAAAAAAAGGCTGTGGGCCACCCAGATGGGCTCCGCTTTCTGGATCAGCTCCGTGGTCGGAGGCCACCACAATCTCATGCTCAGACGCCAACAGCCGGGAGAGCACCCGATCATCGACCCGGCGCAGGAAAGTCTCCTTTTCCGCCGAATCGTGGCGATGGGCCGCTTCATCCGCCCCGTTGATATGCAGCAGCACAAAGGGGCAGCGTTCCGCCGCTCGCAGGGCTGCCTCTGTCTTGGCGTCCAGATCCGTATCCACATCGCCAGTAGCCCCCTTTACCGGGAAAAGCTCCATGTGCAGCAGCCGGGCAATCCCCTTTACCAACTCCTTGCCGCAGATCACGGCGCTCTTCTGGGGAAATGGCGGCAGTGCTACCGGAACAGACTGTCCCCACAGAAGCATACACCGTTCTTTCGTCAGCAGTCTTTCAAAGGCATGGCGCAGTACCAAGCTTCCCTGCGGGCACAGTGCCCGCTGCCCGCCGGAAGGAATCTGCGTTACAATGTTATTCACAGTATGCGCCATGTGGGGAAATACCAGCAGTGCCTGATAGCCGCCCAGCCGGTAATAGGTAAATGCAGGATCCTCTACCTTTGCCGGGGCACAGCAAGGCATGGTACAGCAGCCCTCTCCATCCAGCGTGTAGCAGCTGCCCCGCAGTAGCAGGTCATCGGGCCGGACGGGGATTCCGGCCCCCAGCGCCTCTACATAGCCTCGGAGATGTACCGGCAGATCCGTTACCCCCAACAGGCGCAGTACGCAGTGCAGTGTTTCCGGTGGGAAGCCGCCGCAGGTATCCACATACCGCACAGAACCCATGGACGCCAGATGGCCATATCGCTCCACCTGAAAGTGGGGATCCGTCATGCCGTCAATCACGCATAATATCCTGCTCAACTCTCTCCCCCTTTTTCCATTGGAACTTGTTTCGTTATACTTCCCGGCGCAGCACCCGGTAGACAAAGGACATATCCAGTCCGCCGCGTACCACGTCCGCCAGCAGGTCGTACTGCCGTTCCTTGTAGCCGCAGGCGTCAAAGGTTGCCAGCGCGTCAAAGGACACGCCCTTTCTGGCGCACAGTGCTTTCAGGATCGTATCCGTGATGCCCGGCGCGTCAAAAATACCGTGGACATAGCTGCCGTATACGTTTCTGCTGCCGGTGAGGGCGGGCATCTGCTGCTGACTGCGGCCCATGTGGATCTCGTACCCCTCGTAGGCGAGTCCGTTCAGGCCGGAGAGCATTCCCTCCACACCGTAAAAGACGCCTCGCGTCTGGGTCTGCACCTTTTCACCCCGAAATTCGGTGTCCATCTCCAGCAGACCCAAACCGTTGATCTCCGTGACACCGGCGGCCTCCACATGCTCCGGGTCGGACACGGTGCGCCCCAGCATCTGATAGCCGCCGCAGATGCCGAAAACCAGCGTGCCGGCGTCAGCCGCCTTCAAAATGGCCGCCTCCAGACCGGACTGCCGCAGCCACCGCAGGTCGGCAATGGTGCTCTTGGTACCCGGCAGCAGGATCATGTCCGGCTGGTGCAGGTCACTCACCTGATCCACATAGCGCAGCGACACGTTTCCGTAATGCTCGAAGGGGCTGAAATCCGTGAAATTGGAGATGCGCGGCACACGGATTACCGCGATATCCAAGAGCTTTCGCTCTTTGGAGCGGTCAAACCGCTCGGTCAGGCTGTCTTCATCGTCGATGTCTACGTGGGCGTAGGGGATGACCCCCGCCACCGGGATGCCGCACAGCTGCTCCAGCGTCTTCAGTCCCGGCTCCAGAATGGCCCGGTCACCCCGGAATTTGTTGACCACCACGCCCTTGATGCGGCGGCGCTCGTCCTCCTCCAGCAGTGCCACCGTACCGTAGAGCTGGGCGAACACGCCGCCCCGGTCGATGTCGCCTACCAGCAGCACCGGCGCGTCCACCAGCTTGGCAAGGCCCATATTGACGATATCATCCTGCTTGAGGTTGATCTCCGCAGGGCTGCCTGCCCCCTCAATGACGATCACGTCATACTCTGAGTTCAGACTGTTGTAGGCCTCCAGCACAGCGGGGATGTAGTCCCGCTTGCGGTGGAAGTACTCCATGGCCTGCATATTGCCCCGCACCTGTCCGTTGACGATGACCTGACTGCCCACGTCGGTGGTGGGCTTGAGCAGGATGGGATTCATGCGGGTGTCCGGCTCGATCCCGGCGGCCTCTGCCTGCACTACCTGCGCCCGGCCCATCTCGCCGCCGTCCTTGGTGATGAAGGAGTTCAGCGCCATGTTCTGGCTCTTGAACGGCGCCACGCGGTAGCCGTCCTGCTTCAAAACGCGGCAGAGTCCCGCCGCCAGCAGGCTCTTTCCCGCATTGGACATGGTCCCCTGAATCATAATATTCATTGCCATAGTGATTTCTCCTTGCAGAATTGCCGGATGGCCGTTATCAATGCTTCATTTTCCCCGTGAGGCCTCACCGCAATGCGATACCACCCGTCACCCAGCCCGTTGTAATTCCCACAGCCACGGATGGCGATACCCTGCTGCAGCAGGCCCTCCCGCAGCCCCAGCGGCCCACGGAACAGCAGGTAATTGGCATGGGACGGGCATACCCAAAAGCCCAGCGCCGTCAGGTTATCCGTGAGCCACCGCCGCTCCGTGCGGACAAGGGACAGCGTCCTTTGCAGGAAATCCCGCTCCGCCAGCGCCGCCACACCGGCACTCTGGGCCGGTGAGGATACGTTCCACGGCGGGGATGCGGCCGCCATGCGGCGCAGTAATGCATTGTCGGCGCACAGGCAGTACCCCAGCCGGATGCCCGCCATGCCGTAGCTCTTGGTGAATGCCTTCAGGATCAGCAGCTCTGGGTGCGCTGCCAGAAGGGACTTGGCGCTGACGCCGTCCTCCGTGAGATCGAGAAAGCACTCATCCAGAAACAGCCGCGCCCCTTGTGCCGCGCAGTATTGCAGGATCTGCTCCAGCAGAGGGAGCGGGATCAGCCGCCCGGTGGGGTTGTTGGGGTTACAGAGGAATACCACCTCCGGTTTTTTTTCCTCTAAGAAGGACAGAAACCTCTCGTCCAAATCGAAATTCTGCGCCTGATGCAGGAAATACCGCTCTACGCGGCAACCCACCTGCGCCAGTCCCGCCCCATATTCCACAAAGGTGGGGGCCAGTTCCACCGCCGTCCGGGGCCGCAGGGCGGCGCAGTATGTGTAGATCAGGTCTGCCGCGCCGTTTCCGCAGAGAATATAGGACGCCGGCACCTGCTCATGGCCCGCGATAGCCTGCACCAGCCGGCGGCAGTAGGGGTCGGGGTAGCGGTGCAGCCGGGGCAGAGCCCGGCACACCGCCTCCAGTACGCCGGGAGGCGTACCCAGGGGGTTGGTGTTGGCGGAAAAATCCAGCGTGATACCGCCGCCGTATACATCGCCGCCGTGTTGATTTTTTGTTTGATACAGCATCTATGTCTCCTTCACAGTGCAAAGGGCAGCTTGACCCCGCAGCTCAAAAGCAGGGTGAGGATCGCTGTGACGGTCATCAGGCGGCACACACGGAGGATGTCCTCGTGGGTGATCTCCCGCGATGCGTCGCCGATATACTCCTTTTTGTGCAGTACACCGTGGTACCACGCATCCCCGGCCAGACGCAGGCCCAGAAGCCCGGCGCAGACAGATTCCGTCTGCGCCGAGTTGGGACTGGCGTGCTTCCGGTGGTCGCGGCGGAAGATCCGCCAGCCCGCTGAAATATCCAGTCCCATCAGGCCGCCCGCCGTCAGCATCAGCAGGGCGGACAGCCGCGCCGGGATATAATTCACCACATCGTCCGCCTTGGCGGGTACAAGACCGATGTTCTTATAGGGCGGCTCCACATACCCCAGCATGGAGTCCATGGTGTTCACTGCCTTGTAGAAAAATCCCAGCGGCGCGCCGCCGATGGCCAGAAACAGCAGCGGTGCCACCACGCCGTCGGAGGTGTTCTCCGCCACCGTTTCCACGGCGGCACGGGTCACGGCGGCATCGTCCAGCCGGTCGGTATCCCGCCCCACGATCATGGAAACAGCATGGCGGGAGGCGGCCAAATCCCCGCTTTCCAGCGCGTCATAGACCTTCATGCTCTCGTCCCGCAGGGACTTGACGGCCAAGATCTGCCAGCACATCACGCTTTCCGGCGCCAGACGCAGCCACGGGCTGACCAGACCGCTCAGCCACAGCAGCAGAGCCGGGACGGCGGTGGATACGATGACCACCGCTCCCCACAGGATGGCGCCCGCCGCCCGCTCACCGGAGGGCGTTTTGGGGCATATGCACCGCAGCCCCCGCTCCAACACACTGATACATTTTCCAATCAGAACTACCGGATGGGGAAAGCCGTGGGGGTCGCCCACCAGAAGGTCTATGCAAAAGCCGATAACAAGTGCCGCAAGCGACCACATCATGCCGTTTCTCCTCCGCCCTGCATCGTAAAAATATAAATGGGATTTTGCCCGCTCATCAGGTGGTAGCTTCCGGCTTTTCTGTCCCGCGCTGCTTGCAGGGACACCACCTCCGTCTCCGCAAAGGGGAACGCCGGCAGGCAGTCCGTCAGTTCAGCCACGGACTCCAGCGAAACGGCCGTGGCCACGATGCGGACATGAGGATTTTTTGCCAGCAGCAGCGCCACGATCTCGTGCATATTGCCGGCACTGCCGCCGATGAATGCGTGAGTGGGGGCTGGCAGACCGACGCAGGCCTCCGGCGCGCTGCCGCAGACCACCTGTAAGTTTTCCAATGCAAACCGATTACGGTTTTGCCCCAGCAGCGCTGCGGCATCCTCTCGCCGCTCTACGGCGCAGACAAGCCCTTGCTTTGCCTGTAAGGCCATTTCCACCGACACCGAGCCGGTACCGGCGCCGATGTCCCAGCAGACGCTCCGCTCCGTCAGCCGCAGCTTGGAAAGGCACACCGCCCGCACCTCACTTTTGGTCATGGGAACCAAGGGCATTCCCTCCGCACTGCGGAGAAAGGCGTCATCCGGCAGACCCGGTGTGACCACCGCGTCGGGATGGGGGTTTTCGATAAGCGCCACGCTCAGAGGGGCATAGACACCATCCGTCAGTTCCGCCGCCGTGCCGCGCACGATGCGCTCATCTGGGTAGCCCAGCCGCTGGCCCACATACACAGAGACATGGCCCAGATCACCCTCTGTCAGCGTACGGCACAGATCGTTGATGCCGCGCTCGCCGCCTACCAGCGCAAAGAGGCGGCTGGTTGCCCGCACCTCCGGCAGAATGTTGTGCTGCCGCCCGTGGAGACTCACCACCCGGACATTCTCATAGGAGGTCCGGAGCCGGGCGCACAGATAGGACAACGAGCTCAAACCCGGCAGCACCGCCGTGTCGCAGCCCTCCAGCAGGGGCAGCAGCTTTTTCGTGCCGCTGAAGAAGCCGGTATCGCCGGACATGACCACCGCGAAGCGGCGGTACTCCCAGTGGGTGCGGATAAAGTCCGCAATATCCTGCGGCGCAATGGCGTCACAGGTGTGCTGTCCCGGCCGCGCCACAGCCTCCAGCATCCGTTTTGCACCGATGAGACAGTCCGCCGCCTCAATGGTTTCACTGACCTCACGGGTCATAGCCTCCCGGCTGCCGGGGCCGATGCCGACGATCCGCACCTGCGGCCGGACGGTGCAGCCAAACCGCTTACACAGCACATCCAGCACCGCCGCAAAGGGAAGCCCCTCCCGCTGAGGCGGGCGGCCAATGACCACCAGACCTGCGCCCGCCTTCCGGGCGGCGGATGCCTTAGCGGGAAAGCCGCCGGCTTCGCCGCCGTCCTTGGTCACCATCCATGCGGCGTCGGCAAAACGCAGTGTGGCCAGATCCATCTCCTCGGAGAAAGGCCCCTGCATGGCGATGATATGGGCGGCCTTCAGCCCTGCTGCGCGGCAGGCCTCCAGCGAGGCATCCATGGGCAGCACCCGGGCGTATACCCGCTGGGTAAAATCGGGGATGCCGCTATACGCCGCCAGTTCCTTACTGCCGGTGGTCAGCAGGATATTACCTCGCGTTCTCTCCAGAAATGCGGCGGCCGCCGCCGCATTCTCCACGCAGACCACATCCTCCGTCTGTTCGGAGGATTGCCGCAGCAGGCGCAGATACTCCGTCTCCGTTTCCCGACAGGCTGTGCAGATGCTCTCGGTGATGGAGGTGGCATAGGGGTGGGTAGCGTCGATGACCAGATCGAACCGCATCCTTTGCAGCATCCGGATGATGTCCTCTACCGGGATGCGTCCCGCCAGAATCGTAATGTTTTCCGCCTCCGGCAGCAGCGTTTCACCGTACTCCGTGGCCACGCATACCGTAGCCTGCACCGGCTGTCCGGCCAGGAATTCCACCAGCTCCCGGCCCTCCGTGGTGCCGGCAAACACGCAGATATTACACATTGCGGTATCCTCTGGGTGTGACCAGTTGACCGGCCACCGTTTTGACGACGGCGCTGCCGATCAGCACGGTGCAGAACATATCCACCTCCGCCTCCCGCAGCTCTGCCAGCGTCAGGATGCGGCTGCTCTGCCCCTCACGGCCAATATTGCGCACGATGCCGCACAGCCGCTCTCCCGGCAGACGGCGCAACAGGATATCGCAGGCCCGCTTCAGGTGGTCGGGTCTGCCGTGGCTGGCGGGGTTGTACAGGGCGATGGTCAGATCCGCCGCCGCCGCGCAGGCCAGCCGCTTTTCGATGGTTTCCCACGGCGTCAGCCGATCGCTGAGGCTGATGACCGCAAAGTCGTGGGTCAGCGGCGCACCCAGCACCGCTGCGGCGCTGCAAGCCGCCGTCAGACCAGGCACCACCTGAATTTCAGGCTCCTGCGCCTCGCCCCGCAGCTCATAGACCAGCGCCGCCATGCCGTAGATGCCGCTGTCACCGGAGCAGACCATGGCAACGGTCTTACCGCTGCGCGCCAGCTCCAGCGCCAGCTGGCAGCGCTCGGCCTCCCGTGTCATGGGGGTGGAGTGAAGCTCCTTGCCGGGGTAGCGATCCCGCACCAGATCCACATACACCGGATAGCCTACGATGGCGTCACACGCCCGCAGGGCGGTATCCGCCCGAATGGTCATATCCTCATAGCTGCCAGGCCCGATACCTACTACAGTTACCTTACCCAAAGCGCACCTCCCAATGCTCCGCCGCAACGGCGACGGTCACGCCGTCCCGCGCTGTTTTTTGTACGATCAGTTTTTCGGCATCCAGCAGCGCCGCCCGCTCACAGACATTGTCCACGCCGGTAACGGAGCAGACGAAGTCGGAGGGAGTGAAGTCACCCGCCACATCCCGCAGCTGCTGCGCCGTGTAAAAATGCACCGGCCAGTTGTTTTTCTCACAGGCGGCCAGCAGGCCTGCCTCGTCCTGCTTCAGGTCGATGGAACAGACGCCGCAGATGGCCGCCGTGTCCAGCCCATTTTCCGCGAACACTGTCTGCACCGCACGCACCACCGCCTCGGCGGAGATGCCCCGCCGGCAGCCTACACCTACCCGCAGTACGCGAGGGATAAGCCGCAGGGTGCGGGCGAAGTGTGCCTTTGTGCGCCAGCCAATGAAAACGCCCAGCGGGCCACTCTCCCCGGCAAACGTACCCTCCGGCAGGGGGGCGGGCAGAGAAAACTGGCTGCAAAGGGGGATATCCTCCTCTAAGATCGCCGCCGAAACCGCCTTGGCAAGCCCCATGTCGGAGATGGCGCAGCCGTGCCGGGCAGCCCATGCGTCCACGGAAAATTTGCCGCGGACATCGGTGGCGGTGGTGACTACCGCCGTGGCCCCCAGCTTTTCCGCCAGCTCCACCGCCAGCGCGTTGGCGCCGCCGATATGGCCGGAGAGCAGGGGGATCACAAACCGTCCCGCCTCGTCGATGCAAACCACCGCCGGGTCGGTTTTTTTGCTTTTGACATAGGGGGCAATCTCCCGCACGGCGATGCCGCAGGCCCCCACAAAGATCAGTGCGTCCATGGAGGAAAAGCTCGCGCCATATACCGCCTTGTCCAGCGGCAGAAAGCCCGGCTCTTCAAAACGCGGCATGGTATAGCACATCCATGCCTCCTCCGGCAGCGCCGTCAGTATCCGCCGCGCCGTGGCGCAGCCACCGCGGCTGAAGGCGAACAGGGCGGCTCTCATTGCGCCCCCTTGCGGAACTCCGTTGTAAAGTTGGGGTGATACAGCAGCGAGCGCAGATAGGTGTCACCCAGACAGTTGCCCACCACGATCAGCGAGGTCTTGGTCAGACCGTTGCCTGTCACCGTCTCGTGGAGCGTCCCCACCGTGCAGCGGAAGATATGCTCCTCCGGCCAAGTGGCCTTGTAGACCACCGCCGCCGGGGTGTCAGCGGTATAGCCTCCCGCCAGCAGCTGGGCTTGCAGCAGTTCGGTCAGTGAGGTGCTGAGAAACAGCACCATGGTGGCCTGATGGGCCGCCAGCGATCGGATGGACTCCCTCTCCGGCACCGGCGTGCGGCCGGGGGCGCGGGTGATGATGACGGTCTGGCTCACATCGGGCAGGGTGTACTCCGCCCGCAGAGCGGCCGCCGCGCCGCAGAAGGCGCTGACGCCGGGGCAGACATCGTAGGCGATACCGCGTTTTTCCAGCTCGTCAAACTGCTCCCGTACTGCGCCGTAGATGCTGGAATCCCCTGTGTGCAGGCGCACGGTGGTCTTGCCGGCGGCCTCTGCCTTCTCGATGAGGGCGATGACCTCTTCCAGCGTCAGCTTGGCGCTGTCGTGGATCTCGCAGCCCTCCCTGGTGTAGTCCAGTAGCGCCGGATTCACCAATGAGCCGGCGTAGATCACCACGTCGGCCTCGCCCAGCAGCTTGGCGCCTCGGACGGTGATGAGGTCGGCAGCGCCGCTGCCCGCTCCCACAAAATGTACCATTGTCAGTCCTCCTTTATCCGGCGCAGCAGCTTGGATGCGCCCTTCGTCTCACAAAGATAGCCATATTCCTTGGAAAAGAGGATGGCTCCCGTCTCTATATCACTGCATTTATAGTGCATCATGTCGTCAATGCGCCCGGCCAGCCGGTGCAGCACTGCGTCATAAAGTCCCTGCTCCTTCAACAGCCGCAGGGCGTCGTCACAGGTGGCGCAGCAGAGCATCTCCGCCGCCGCACCGCCTTGCAGCCCCTCTGCGGCGGCACAGGCCGTCAGGATGTCCATGCGGCAGTCGCCGTAGCGGGAGTGGGTGTTCCACATACCGCCCGCCAGCTTTACCAGCTTGCCGATATGACCGATGAGCAGCGCCCCTCTGAAGCCCAGCTCCCGGCATATCTCCAGCGCGTCGCCGATGAAGTTGGAGGTCATCACCGCCGTGGCGGGGTCGATGCCCATGGCACTCTTGATATAGTCTACGCCGTAGTTGCCGGGGGCCAGCAGTACATAATCCGCGCCGCCCGCCCGCCGCTGCCGCAGCTCTACATGGATGGTGTCCACCAGCGCCTGCTCGCTCATAGGCTCTACGATCCCCGTGGTGCCTAAGATAGAGATGCCGCCCTCAATGCCCAACCGGGGATTGAAGGTCTTTTTCGCCAGCGTCTCGCCATCGGGAGCGGAGATTACCACATACAGGCCGCCGGTGTATCCCAGCAGGCCGCAGACCTCCTCCACGGCCTCCTGGATCATCCGGCGGGGTACAGAGTTGATGGCCGCCGCGCCCACCGGCTGGTCAAGACCCGGCTTGGTTACCCGGCCCACGCCCTGTCCGCCGTCGATGACAATGCCAACAGTCTCTGTTTTCCGCACCTCGGCATAGATCAGGGTGTCACGGGTGATATCCGGGTCATCGCCGCTGTCCTTCCGGATGGCGCAGCGCACACAGTCCGGGGACAGATAGATGTCCTCCACCGCCAATGCCAGCTCCATGCCCTTGGGTGTCAGCAGGCGGATGGACTCCTTTTTGCTGCCGCTCAGCAGCATCCATGCAGCGGCCTTGGCCGCCGCCGCGGCACAGGAGCCAGTGGTGTAGCCCAGACGGAGCTTTTTTCCGTCCCGTATGATAAATTCCTTCATAACCTACCGCCTGATCTGGTAGAGCATGGCGTTGCAGATGGCCGCGGCCACGTTGCTGCCGCCCTTGCGGCCCCGGGACACGATGTAGGGTGCGGCAGCGGCCCCGATGATGCGCTCCTTGCTTTCCACCACATTCACAAAGCCCACCGGTACCCCGATGATGAGGGCGGGACGGAGCTTGCCGGCCTCCATCAGCTCCTCCAGCGAAAAAAGTGCCGTAGGGGCGTTGCCGATGGCGAAGATGCAGGGCTTAGGCAGGGCTGCCGCCCGCTCCATGGATACAAAGGCACGGGTCACGCCCCGCTCCTTAGCCTCCGCCGCCACGTCCGCGTCCGACATGAAGCAGTGTACCTCTCCGCCCAGCGAGGCGAGGATCGTCTTATTGATCCCGGCCTTGACCATCTGGGTATCGGTCACGATGTCGCAGCCCGCCCGCAGGGCGGCGATGGCCTTTTGCACCGCGTGGCCGGAAAAGGCCAGATTGTCCACATAGTCAAAATCCGCCGTGGTGTGGATGACCCGTTTGATGACCAGCTCGTTTTCCGGGTCCAGCCGCCGGTCGCCCAGCAGCTCTGTGATGATGGCGAAGCTGCGCTTCTCAATGTCCATAGGCTTCATTTGCTCCATCATAGCGTCTCCTTTCTGCAAGCCGCCAAAAAGCGCTGTGCCATGACCGGCTTGGCGTAAAAATGGAAGTGGGGGAAGCCCGCGTACAGCGTATCGGTGGCGTGTACGCAGGTCCACTGCTTACCGGAGGGCTTTTCCGCCAGAAAAGCGCCGCCGGGCTGGGGGGTATCCCAGTGGTGGAATTCATGCATGGGTACCTGCTCTCCGGCGCGGCAGAGGAGATTGTCCTTCCGGGCCGTGGCGGTGATATAGCCGAATCGGGTCAGCCTCCCCGTGTCAAAGCAGTCCCCCGGCAGCGCACCCACCATGGCGCGGCCTGCGATGGACTGCGTCAGATACATGAAGCCGCCGCACTCGGCGATGCAGGGCATTCCCGCGTATACAACGTCTCGGATTTGCCTGCGCAGGGCGTGGTTTTCCTCCAACTGCGCCGCGTAAAGTTCCGGGTAGCCGCCACCCAAGTACAGGCCCTGCACACCGTCGGGGAGCTTTTCGTCCGCCAGCGGGCTAAAGGGTATCAGCTCCGCCCCCAGCTGCCGCAGCAGGTCGAGACTGTCCTCATAGTAAAAGCAGAACGCCCGGTCACGGGCCACGCCGATCCGCACCGGCGCGCCCTTTTCCGGCAATACCGGCGGCGTGAAGTCCAGCACTGGCGCATTGTGGGCGATCTCCAGCAGCGCGTCCAGCTCCAGCGTCTTTTCCGCCGCCTCCGCCAGCTGCCGCAGCTTCTCCCGCAGATCCGCCACCTCGTCCGCTGTCACCAGCCCCAGATGGCGGCTCTCCAGCGCGCACTCCGGCAGCCGGGGCAGATAGCCGCAGGCGCGGACGCCCAGCCGGCTTTCCAGCTCCCGCGCCAGCGCGCCGTAGCTCATGGCACTGCATCCGTTCAGAATGACGCCCTGCACGTTGTTGTCCGGCGCGAAGTCCAGAAAGCCCTGCACCGCCGCCACAACGGACAACGCCGCCCCCCGTGCGTTCACCACCAGCACCACGGGGCTTTCCGTTTCCCGCGCCGTCTCATAGGTGCTGGCGCGGGTGGATGTCAGCCCCAGACCGTCATAATAGCCCATGACCCCCTCAATCACCGTGATATCGCAGTCCTGACCGTTATGAGCCAGCAGATAGCGCATGGTGTCGCGGTCAAAAAAGAAACTGTCCAAATTGGAGCTTTTCGCACCGATGACCCGGCTGTGGAACATGGGGTCGATGTAATCCGGGCCGCATTTTGCCGCGCCTACCCGCAGTCCCCGCCGCACCAGCGATTGCAGCACGGCGCAGGTAACGGTGGTCTTGCCGCAGCCGCTGTTGGTACCGGCCAGCACCAGCCGGGGGACTTTTTGTTCCATAGCGCCCTCTCAATCCGCCACGATGGTGGCAAAATAGCTGACCTCCTCCGGCAGCTGCCGCAGGTCGGTATAGACCTGCTCTGTCTCCAGTCCGCAGTCCGCCACCATACCGGCGTTTGCCGCCATACCGCGGCGCTCCAGCGCCGCCACTGTCTCGTGGATGGCCTTGCCGGACTTCATGATGACCTTCGTCCCCGGCAGCGCCAGCGCACTGTCCAGATCGGCACTGCCCGGCAGGATGTGGAGGGGCTCCCCCATGCGGGTGAGGCTGCGCCCCAGCCGCGCCGCCACGGCGCAGAAGCTGGTAACGCCGGGACACATCACCGTTTCAAACCCGTCAGAGCGGATGCGCTCCAGAATATAGTACGCCGTAGCGTACACGGATACGTCACCCAGATTCACCATGGCCACGTCCCGTCCCGCCGACAGAACCGCCTCGATAGCGGCTGCGGCGGTACGGTAGCTGTCCTCCCGTACCGCCGCGTCATGCGCCATAGTAAAATCCAGCGGCAAAATGGTCTTATTCTTTATATCCACCGCACCGGCGGCGATGTCCAGCGCCAGCATCCGCCCGGACTTCATCCGGGGAGCGGCCACCACGCCGCACTCCGTCAAGACCCGGCACGCCTGCCGGGTCAGCAGCTCCGGGTCGCCGGGACCCACGCTGACGGCGTAAAAAACACCTTGTTTTTCCATGATAGCACTCCTTACGGCACAAATTCCAGGCTGTCGAAGCAGGGGTCGTACTTCCCGTGCTCCATCCGGTACAGCTTTGCGATATACTCGCGGGTGAAAATCTCCTCCGGGGTGCCGATGCGGTCGATGCGGTCGCCCGCCACGCACACCACCGTGTCGGAAATGCGCTCCGCCAGCTCCAGCTCGTGGAGGGACAGCAGCACCGCCAGATCGTTCTCCCGCACCATGCGCTTGAGCACCGTCAGCAGCTCCAGCTTATAGCGGATGTCCAGAAAGCTGGTGGGCTCGTCCAGCACGATGATCTCCGGTTCCTGACACAGCGCCCGGGCCAGCAGGATCCGCTGGCGCTGCCCATCGCTGATGTTGGCAAAGGGCCGGTCGGCAAAGTCCAGCCCGCCTACCTGCGCCAAGGAGCGCTCCACAATGGCTCGGTCCTCCGATGTGAGGATTCCCAGTTTGCCTGTGTAGGGATAGCGGCCGCTGCTCACCACGTCCCGGCAGGTCATCAGCTCCGGCTCCATGCGGGCCGTCATCAAAATGGCCATGCGCCGGGCAATCTCATTGCGGCTGCGCTCCTCCATGGCCTTGCCGTCCAGAAACACTGTGCCGGACACCTTGGAGAGCTGGCCGATAATGGTTTTTAAGATGGTGGATTTTCCCGACCCGTTGGGGCCGATGAGCGTGACGATCTTGCCCCGCTGCACATGGAGGGCGACATCTTCAATCAGCGGCTTGCCGTGGTAGCCCACGGCAAGCGCCTTGGTTTCCAGATATGCTGCCATACTCACGCCGCCTTTCTGTGGATCATCATGTAGATGACGATGGGTGCGCCGAATACCGCCGTGACGGAGCTGATGCTCACCTCTGTGGGGGCAAAGGCGGTGCGGGCGATGAGGTCGCAGAACAGGCAGAACACGCCGCCGCCCAGGAAGCAGGCTGGGATCATACACAGCGGCTCCGCCGATTTGAACAGGGACTTCATCAGGTGCGGCACTGCGATGCCAACAAAGGAGATGGGGCCGGCAAAGGCCGTGACGCAGGCGGACAGCACACTGGACAACAGGATCAGCGCCGTCCGGAAGGCCCGCAGGGGGACGCCCATATTCTGGGCATAGACCTCGCCCAACTGGTACGCCCGGATGGGCTTGGAAAGCAGGAAGGTCAGCAGCAGCGTGATGCCGCAGACAACGGCCATAGTCTTTACGTTGTCCCAGCTCATGCCGGAGAAGGAGCCGAGAGACCAGTTGTGCAGATTCACGATGCTGGAATCGTCGGCAAAGGTCACGAGAAAATCCGTCAGTGCCGAGCAGATATAGCCGATCATCACGCCGCAGACCACCAGCAGGCTCATGCGCTTGACCCGCTGGGAGATCAGCAGCACGAAGCCCATGGATACCATAGCTCCCACGAAGGCCGCTGCGATGAGAATGGCGGAGGAGGTGGTCTTGCCACGGCTCAGCAGCACCAGCATGGCCACGCACACCGTCATCTTTGCGCCGGAGGAGATGCCCAGCACGAAGGGGCCTGCGATGGGGTTGTGGAAGAAGGTTTGCAGCAGATAGCCGGACAGGGACAGCGCCCCGCCCAGGATCAGCGCCGACAGGAGCCGGGGCAGACGGATCTTTACGATGATCTGGCTCTGGGTAAAGCCAACATCGCCCCCCAGCAGGATCCGCCATATCTCAGACGCGGAAAGAGAAACGCTTCCCGCGAAGATATTCCAAATCAAAAATGTGAATAAAAGCAGGAGGAGCAGCAAGAAGCCTCCCCAGATGCGAAGTGTTCGGTTTCTCTTCATGCCGCTCCTCCTTATGATGTAAAAAATGCTCACTTCATCCGTGTCAGAAAGTGAAAAGCCGTATCCGGCGCGTCGTTCAACGCATGGTTCACGTCCAGAATGAGATCGCTCAGCTCCAGCGACTCCTGATAGAAGTTTTTGGTCAGGCACCACACATTACCGCTCTTGACGGCCTTGAAGTCGGCCATCAGTGGATCCAGTGCCACCAATTCGTCCAGCGTGTGCAGCTCGCCATCGATGATGCTGTTGTAGATCAGCACATCGGCGTCCACTGCACCGTGGTAGAAGGATTCCATCTGAATGTTGACGGTGGACTGGGCGTTGTCCTCCGCCGATTCATCGAAGGAGACATAGTCTCCGCCTGCGATGGCAACGCACTTCGCCACATAGTCCGTGGACTTGCGGACGTTTACAGCGCCGCTGCTGGTGATGTAGAAAAACGCCACAGTCTTGCCGGTGGGCTGCTGCTCCAGTACGTCCGCCACGCTGTCCATCTTCTCATTAAACAGCGCCTCGGCCTCGTCCTCCTTGTCCAGCAGCGCCGCGTACAGCTTGATCCACTCCATCCGGCCCATGGGCTGGGTCTCGTAGCTGGATGTCTCCACCAGCACGGGGATGCCCAGCCGCTCCAGTTGCTCCAGCACCGCCGGAGAGTGATAGATCATGGTGTTTTCCACCGCCAGATCGCAACCCTGTGACAAGATCAGCTCATAATCCGGCTCGGAGTACTTGCCGGCGTATACCAACGCTCCGCTGTCCATGGCGTCCTTGGCACGTTGGATATACCAGTCCGACTGCTTTTTGCCGCTGAGGGTGATGCACCCGACGGCGTCCAGCTTGTCGAAGTAGTCCATGGCGGCGGCCGCCACCAGATAGATCTGATCCAGCGGCTGGTGCAAAACGGTGACGCCGGCGGGTACGCCCTCCGGTACCGCCGCGCCCTCCGCTACCAGCAGGTACACCCGGTCGTTGTTGATGGTAATGCGCTTGTAGCTCTCTCCGGCATACTCTACGGTAAACTGCTGGGCATAGCGCAGGGGCATGGTACGGTCAAAGACCAACTCATCCCACGATACGGAGACAGTTTGTCCATCGGTTTTGGCAGGGGCGTCTGCCGTGCCGCAGCCACAGAGGGACAGCATCAGCAGCAGCGCCAGTACCGCGGCGGTCAGCCGTTTCACTGGGCTGCCTCCACCACCGTGGTGGAATCAAAGGTCAGGGTGTACTCGATCTCGTGGGGGGTGCTCATGGCGGTGGTGTCGCCGATCACCGTCAGCGGGGTATCCAGCGCCCGCACGGGGATCTCGAAGGTGGAGCCGCCCTCGGTGGTGAGAACGTCATAGCGCTGGCCGTCCACCAGCATATAGTCGTACTTCTGGCTGCTCCACACGATGGTGGCGGTGGCAGCGCCGTTCTCCACCTTCAGGGTGCAGGGGGTCAGCACATGGGACTTACCGGAGCCACCCTCAAAGCCCACCTCAATGGTGTAAGTGCCGTCCGCCAATGCGATGGCGGCAGCGTCCACGCCGTCATCCTCCTTCAGAACAGGGTTGGAGACGGAGACCTTATGGTCATACCACACGCCCTTCTTGCCGATGAGGGCCACGTCGAACTCCTCGTCCAGTGCGGGCACGGGGATATCAAAGCCGTTGACCGTCTCGGTCAGGCCATCGGGATAGGTGACGGTGTCCTTGGTGGGCTGCAGCAGCACGGCGCCGTCCTTCTGGGCATCCTCCTTCAGACCGGGGAACAGGTTGACGATGCTGGTGGAGGCGAGGCTGACGTGAATGGTCATCTGCCCGTCCTTCACGGTCAGCACGCCCTTGCCATCGCAGGTCTCGTTGGCGTGGAACATACTGCTGTCGGTGTTGAAGTCGGCGGTGTATACGCCGTCCGCCAGAGCGGGCTGGTCGGGCTCCTCGTTGCCGGGGGCATCGGTCTGCTGCTGCCCGCAGCCCACCAGCAGCGCTGTCATCATCAGAGTGGCCAGCAGAAACGAAAGAATTTTTTTCATGGTAAAGTCCTCCTTGCTTTGAAAAAGGCTCCGAGGCGATGGTATACCGCCCCGGAGCCCGTTCAGTCCTTGTTACGCAATGGCGTCGATAGCCGCCTTGGTGTGGGCGACATACAGCGCGTGGATGGCATCGATACGGCCCAGGCCGGAGATCTGGCAGTTCACGGTGAGACCGGCGGCCTCAAACATGGTCTTCCAGGAATCCTCGTCCGCACCAGCCATATCGTTGTTGGCGTGGTCGCCCGCCACGACCATCAGGGGACGCAGCACCACGGTGGTGTAACCGGCTTCCTTGACAGCTGCGATCACGGCCTCGCAGGAGGTATTCTCAGGCTCGCCCTCCACGGTGCCGATGAACACGTTCTCATAGCCCAGCTTGTCCATCTGGGTGGCCATCTGGCTGTAAGTGACCTTCGCCACATGCGCCGTACCGTGACCCATCAGCACATAAGCCACACCGGCCTCCTTGGCGGCGGCGGTGGACTCGTAACCGCTCTCGCTCAGAGCAGCGGCGACGACGGCCTTGGCAACGGCTTCCTTATCGGTGTTGATGACGGTGGCGTCGCTTCCCACCTCACCCAGCATGGGCTCGGCGATCTCAACGGACTCGAACTTGTCACGAACCTTGTCAATGGCGGCGCACATCTCGTCGTACTCAGCACCGTGCATCAGATGGGTGGGCTGCACCACCAGCTGCTTCACGCCGTTGGCGACAGCGCGCTCCAGAGCCTGCTCCATGTTGTCGATCTTCTCGCCGTCACGGGCCTGGATGTGGTTGATGATGATCTGAGCGGTGAAGGCGCGGCGCACGGACCAATCGGGGTTGGCCGCCTGCAGGGCGTCCTCAATGCTCTTGATGTCGGCTACGCGGCTGTCGTTGAAGGAGGTGCCGAAGGACACCACCAGCAGCTCCTTCTCGCCGATCTCGTCCTGGTTGCGGGGATCGTCCTTGGAGGCGTCACCGGTGTCCAGACCGAAATAGTCGGGGCTGGCTTCCTCACCCTCCACCAGTGCCTTCTGGGCGTCGGTCAGGGCATCCCAAGCGGCCTTGGCGGCCTCACACTGGGCGTCGGTCTCCTCGGTGCGCTCCTGCACGTAGATGGCATCGATGAGGGCGGCGACCTTATCGGCGGCGGCCTTGTCGGTCTTCTCGGTGTTCACGTCGTTGTTGTCCTTGTTGCCGCAGGCGGTCAGCATGCTCATCAGCATCACAGCCGCCATCAGAAAGGCAAGTGCTTTCTTCATGGTTGATCTACCTCTTTCCAAATATTTGTTCTGAAAGAAATATAAAAGCGGCTGTGTTTCACACAGCCGCCCTCGGAGCTTCTTACTACATATACATCCGTGCGGCGCTCCGCGACGGATCATAAGTTTGTAGGAAAACCAACCCGTTGGCAGCAGGTTTGAGATTCCACACAGAGGCAGGTCTCCTGACTTCGTTCGTCACGGCATTGCCCTTCCCAGTTTCCCAGTGGATTGCAAGGCCGCTCCCGTACACAGTGACTGCATCGCTCCGGATTCCCACCGGATTCCCTTCTCATCTGCTTTTGAGCAGATACCTCTGTGCTACAACTTTATATTTTTCCAGACAGTGGGATTATATCACATTTTGTCGAATTGTCAATCCGTTCTGATGGTGGGGCTATCTAAAATATTTGAGGTTTTTCTGCGTTGAATTGTGACATTTTCGTAAACGCTGCCTTCTTCCATTACTCACGGAACTTTATGACTTCTTGAATACTTCCCGAAAAAGAAAAGCCGCCGTCGTTTGACAGCAGCCTTTCCGATAGCTTGTTATGCGTAAATCAGATCGCTTGAAATAATCTCCATAAGCTGATACAACTATGGCATCGCTGGGCCATGCTGTCAACTGTCAGCGAAAACGGAGACGGCAACAGCGGGGGCAACTTTTCCGCCGCGTGGGGGCGTATCCGAAGGGAGATGATGCAAATGCCTGAAATCAAGATCAAAATTCGGGACAAGCGGGCCGGAGGCACAGGGACCGTGATCTGCGGCAACAGCGACTACACGGTGGTGTGGGACCTGGACGACGAGTGGACCCCCTATGGCACCAAAACCATGCGGGTAAACCTGGCGGACGGGAGCTATCAGGACGTGGTGTTCACCGGTAGTACGGCGGCTCTGCCGGTGCTCAGCACACCGGGGTGGG